>OEIV010000439.1_pt1 | contig 22834 bp, 16 predicted proteins | sample 1539231 | NCBI WGS metagenome assembly OEIV01 (sample SAMN03794762, study PRJEB22550) | activated sludge metagenome | feature: wastewater treatment plant; material: activated sludge; isolation source: Wastewater treatment plant of a petroleum refinery complex | place: Argentina: Buenos Aires ... | reverse complement strand
TGCCGTTGATGGTCCAGCGATACCCCGGCTCCTCGCCCAGCATCACCATGAACGCCTTGTCCGGCTGCCGTTGCGATAGCGGACCGGTGGCCCTGACCAGCGCCTCGACACCCAGATCGACCATGCCCTGCGGCTTGTCCGCGGTCGCGGCAAGCTTGCTGATCGTTGCGCCCGGCGTCGACAAGACGATGCCGGTCACGAACTGCGCCGCCTCGACCTGCGCCAGGACCGGGAAAGCACCACCCTCGCGCGGAATCTCGACGATCAGGTCGATGCGTTGGCCCTGTGCCAATGGGAAGGCCGGTGCCTCCACCGGTTGGCAAGGCGTGCCGTCCACGGCAATGCAGCGTGCCGTCAGTCCTGGCGTCGAAATGAAGAATGCCGTCGCGGTACCGCCGTTGATGATTCGCAGCCGAACGCGGCCACCCTTTTCGACAGTCACCGTCTCGGGGTCATCCAAGGTGCGATCGTTCGCCAGGAACGCGTCGTAGCGCACGTCATTGGCGTGCGTCATGCCCATCATTGGCCCGCTGCCCTGTCCGGGCATGGCGTGCATCATGCCCGGACCATGCTGCATCTGGGGCATGCTTTGCGGCGGCGGCTTCGCCTTGCTCGATGGCGCACCACCATGCCCTGCGTGGGCATCGCTGCCGCCCAGCTCGGCCAGGATCTCCTGAGGAGATCGGAAGGCGAAGTCGTGCAACATGATGACCACGTCGTGCACGTCACCGGCATCCTTCTCGCGGGCCACCATGGGGGCGGCCAGCATCTGCTGCTCGGAAAGCGTATGCGAATGCATCCAGTGGGTGCCGGCCGTCAGCTCGAAATCGTGCACATCCGCCTGACCCGGGGAAACGGCGCCGCCGCCCGGCCGCGCCCGATCCTGTTCGAAGGGCGCCTTGATCTGCCCGTGCCAATGCATCTGCAGGGGCTCATCGGTAGCATTGAGCAGGGCTCCCGTCAGCCGGCCTCCCTCGTTCGCGAAAATGCCCTTCTTTCCGTTCCCTGCAGCTACGCTGAAGACTCTCGCGGCGCGCTTGTTGACCTCGATCGTGCGCGAGTAGACCTTCAATGCAGGCGCGGCGGCGAACGCCGGCAACATCGGCATGCCCGTCGTGACGACGCCACCGAAGGCGATACCCGATCGTATAAAGGCCCGGCGGCTCATTGCTCGGTTCATCGTTGTGGTGCTCATGATCATCTCCTTGGCAGGACGGCTTAGTACTTGGCCTGGGCCGTGGTTCCATCAGGCGCGGTGATCTGGATCGCGCCCTTTGCACCGGGATTGACAGGTGCCGGCGCGGTACCTGTGAGCTTCGAGCCGTCGGCTGGCACGAGCTCGAAACGCTGCGACTTCCCGTCGATGACCAGGATGGCGTTGGCCTTGAAGCCGGCAGTGGGGATCGGCTTGTCATCGGCATCGCTCAAGAACACGGCGACAGCCGACGTGCCATCGACGACAAGCTCGGCGTGATACTTGCCGGCATCGACTCTCAGGCCGCCGTTCTTCCCCTTGGCCGCCTCGTGGGCGAACGCTGCAGGTGCCGCCACGAGCGCAGCGGCGAGCGACAGCAATGCAAGATGAGTCCGGTTCATGATCGATCTCCTGGGTTGCTTGACGTCAGTAGGCTTCCATCGGGCGCACGCTGGCGCCGGGATGAACTTTGTCCGCCGCGGCGGCGTGAGCTTGCGCGACGAGGCGCTCCAAGGGCTTCTGGCCGTAGCGGAGGAACAGGAGCGGGGTCAGCGCGGTGTCGAGAGCCGTCGCACTGATCAGGCCGCCGAAGATGGTGATCGCGACCGGGCTCAGGACTTCCTTGCCGGGGGCGTCGGCTCCGATCATCAGCGGCACGAGCGCGATGCCGGCAGAAAGCGCCGTCATGAGGACCGGTGTCAGGCGATCGAGGCTGCCGCGCACCACGAGTTCGGGCCCGAACGGGAGGCGCTCGTGTATGGCGAGATTGATGTAGTGGCTGATCTTCAGGATGCCGTTGCGCGTGGCGATGCCGGTCAACGTGATGAAGCCGATCATGCTCGCGACGGAGAGCGGCTGACCGGCCCACCAAAGCGCGATCACCGAGCCGATCAGCGCCAGCGGCACGCTGCCCATGATGATGAGCGCGAACAGGACCGAGCGATAGCGGCTGTAGAGGATCGCGAAGATCATCGCCAGTGAAATCACCGACAGGCCGGCGATGGTGCGCATCGATTCCTCCTGGGCCTGGAAGGTGCCTTCCAGGCTCGTGAAGAATCCGGTGGGAAGCTTTGCGCTAGCAAGCTCGCGGCGAATGTCGGCGATGATCGCGGCCATGTCGCGCGCGCCGTCAGAGTTGGCGAGGACGACGATCCGCCGCTTGGTGTTCTCGCGCAGGATCTGATTGGGACCATCGGTCTCCTTGACCTCGGCGACCTGGCGCAGCGGTATCCAGCCGACCGGCGTCTCGATCAGCAGGTCCGAGAGCCCTTGAGTTGTGCGCGTCCGATCGGGAAGGCGCACGACGAGATCGAAGCGCTTGGAGCCGTCGATCAGGCGCGAGACCAGCCGCCCGTTCGAGAGCCGCTCAAGCTCCTCGGTGATCTTGGCGGGTTGCAGGCCATAGAGCGCCGCCTTCTTGTAATTGACGGTGATCTCGAGTTGCGGAATGCGCACCTGACGCTCGACCTGGAGGTCGACGACGCCGGCAATCTTCGAAAGCCGCTGCCGCACGTCCTCGGCAAGCCCGCGCAGCGTATCGAGGTCTTCGCCGAAGATCTTGACGGCGATCTGGGCGCGCACGCCGGACAGCATGTGGTCGAGCCGGTGCGAGATAGGCTGGCCGATGTTGGTTGCTGCCGGCAGGACCGACAGGCGGCTGCGGGTGGCGCTGATGATCTCGTTCTTGGGGCGTCCTTTGGGCTTGAGATCGACCTCGATCTCCGAGGAGTGCACGCCCTCGGCATGTTCGTCCAGCTCCGCGCGGCCCGTGCGGCGCGCGACGAGCTTGGCCTCGGGAACCTCCATGATGAGGCGTTCGGCGATCAGCCCCACGCGATGGCTCTCGGCCAGGGATATGCCCGGCTGAAAGAGCGTGTTGATCGTCAGAGTGCCTTCGTTGAACGGCGGCAGGAAGGCGCGCGGCAGCGCGATCGCCGCGATCAGCGCTGAGAGCACACCGGTCGTGGCGCCGATCATGAGTGTGCGCGGATGGGCGAACGACCACGCCAGCAGCGCCCGGTTGCCACGCTTCAGCGTGCGGACGAGCCACCCTTCGTGCTCGTCGAGCCGCTTCAGGCCCGGCAGCAGGTAGTAGGCCATCACCGGCGTCAGCGTGATCGACACCACGAGGCTGGCGAGGATCGAGATGATGTAGGCCTGCCCGAGCGGGGCGAACAGCCGCCCCTCGATGCCGGACAGGGCGAACAACGGGACGAACACGAGCACGATGATCATCGTCGCGTAGACGATGCCGGAGCGGACCTCCTGGCTGGCGCCGACCACCACGTCGAACGTCGAACGTGGGTTGCCCTGCTCCCGGTTCTCGCGCAGGCGGCGGAAGATGTTCTCGACGTCGACGACCGCGTCGTCGACCAGCTCGCCGATGGCGATGGCCAGGCCCCCGAGCGTCATCGTGTTGATCGAGAGCCCGAGGGCATAGAACACTATCGCCGCGATCAGGATCGAGACCGGGATCGCCGTGAGCGAAATGAACGTGGTGCGAACGTTGAGCAGGAACAGGAACAGCACGATCGCAACGACAGCCACGGCTTCGACCAGCACCGTCTCGACGTTGCCGATGGAGGTTTCGATGAAGTTGGCCTGACGGAAGACGATGTTGTCGATCTTGATGCCCTTGGGCATCGTCGCGTTGAGCTCGGCAAGGGCGCGCTCGACCTCTGCCGACAGCTTGACGGTGTCGATTGCAGGCTGCTTCTCGACCGAGACGATGACGGCGGGCTTGCCCATGAACCCTGCTTCGCCGCGCTTCAGGCGAGCGCCGAAGCTGATCTCCGCGACCTGATGCAGATAGACAGAGCGGCCGCCCCCGGCGGCGATGACGACGTCGCGCAGGTCCTCGAGCTTGAGTGTGCGTCCGATATTGCGGATGAGATATTCGCGGCTGTACTGGTCGGCAAAGCCGCCACCGCTGTTGGTGCCGAAGCGCTCGAGCGCGCGTTCCATCTGCTCGAGCGTGACACCGAGCGCGCGCATGGCGGGGGTGTTCGGCGCCACGCGGAACTGCCTCACCTCGCCGCCGATCGGAATGACCTGGGCGACGCCCGGTATGGTTAGGAGGCGCGGCCGGATGACGAAATCGGCGATCTCGCGCACCTCCATCGGGTCGGCCGTCTCGGCCGTGACCGCGAACATCAGGATCTGGCCCATGATAGAGTTGATCGGCCCCATCTGCGGCGTCACGTTCGCGGGCAGCTGCTCCTTGACGAGGCCGAGACGCTCGGAGATCTGCTGGCGGTTGCGGAAGATGTCGGTTCCCCATTCGAACTCGACATAAATGATGGACAACCCGACACCCGACACCGACCGCACGCGCGAGACGCCGGGCAGGCCGTTCATCTGCGTTTCGATCGGGAACGAGACCAGTTGCTCGACCTCGGCCGGCGCCAGTCCCTCCGCCTCGGTCATGATCGTGACGGTCGGCCGGTTGAGATCCGGAAACACGTCGACCGGCAGCCGCTGCAGCGTGAAGGCGCCGTAGAGCACCATCACGGCCGCGAGCGCGAGCACGAGCAGCCGATTGCGGAGCGACGCTGTGACGAGAAAGGTGAACACGCGAGCCCCCTCAGCGGATCTGGTTCAGAAGCTCGGCGCCGGTCGTGACGACACGCTTGCCGGGCTCGATGCCAGCGACAATCAAGACGCGCTCTGCATCGAGCTGCTCGATGCGCACCTCGCGTGGAACGAAGCGCTCGGCGTTGCTGTGTTCGTAGACGATGCTCTGACCGTTGGCACCGCGAAGGACTGCCTCACGCGGCACTGCGATCCCCGCGCGATCCGTGGTCGTGGTCGCCAGAACCGTGAGGAACTGGCCGGCGCGCAGACCATTCGTGTCGCCGCGTATCGAGAAATGCACCGGGACGGACTGGTTGCGGTCGGCGAGCCCGGTGCCGACGTAGGCGAGCTCGATCGACTTGCCGCCTGCGAAAAGCCCCTGTGCCGAGCCGTTGGTCGACTGCGGCTCGAAGCTCAATGCCTCGACCCAGAGGCGGGCCGGATCGACGATCTGGAAGATGATCGAGTTGGGCTCGGCCATCTGGCCTGCGACGGCGTTCGAAGCGGCGATGACACCGCCGACAGGGGAGACGAGCGGTTCCGGCTCCTTGTTGGCGCGCGCCAGGTTTGTCCGCCGCTCGTGCAGGCCCTTCAATTCCAGCTCGGCGTCCTCGAGCTGACCTCTGGCGATGATCTTCTCGATGGCGCGCAGCCGCTCGACCTTGCGAGAGACGACGGAAATCTGCTGATCCAACTCGCGGGCCTGCTGCTGCTGCGTCGTCAGATCGGCGGAGCTGATCGGCGGATGCACATAGGCCAGGACGTCGCCCGACTTGACCGAGGTGCCCAGAGGCTTGAACCCACCAGGCGGCGGCAGCAACCGGCCGCCCACTGCGGCCTGAACGAGCCCGCTGGCGTTCGGGTCGGGAATGATCCGGCCGGGCAGCTCGATGGCGCGGCGATGGGCCCGTTGCTCGGTGAAGATCGTGCGCAATCCGAGGATGCGCTGTGTCGGCTTCGGCACGAACAGCGCTCCATCCGGGAACCGCTGTGAGACATCGCGCGCCGCTATCCCGGTTGCAGACGCCCGGGGCCCAGTATCGGCCAACGCACCGGTCGGCGTTGCGAACGACAAGGCGGCCAGCAGGATCAGGCCGACGGCCGCACGCCGCCGTCGAAGTGCCAAGGCGGTTACGGCGATGCCTGTCAGGAATCCCAGTCCGAGGGTCAGCAAGAGTGACGTGCCGGGCTCTCCGACGCGCTGAGACAGATCCTTGGCAATGGCTGGATCGACGCCCCACCACGGGCGCGGCGCTGCTACCGCCTGAGGCTGCGTCGAGAGCGGGACCTTGAGTGTGGTGGTCAAGACATCGACGACACCGTTCGCCGAGATGGTGATGGCAAGATCGTGGTTGCCGGGCTTTGACGCAAACGGAGCGGCACCGGTGTAAAGCCCCGGACCTGCCGCAACCGGCTTCAAGATCCCTCCGGGGGAATCGATTTCGATCTCGGCGCCGTCGATCGGCTGATTGCCGCGGAACGTGTCGAGATAGATCTCGAGCTTGTTGCCGCGCGCGATGGCGACAAGCTCCAGGTCGGCCGACGACGCGTCTGCGCGTGGCGCGATTGTGCTCGACGTCGGAGGCGGTGGGGCGCCGTGGTCATGCCCCTCATGGGCGTGAGCCGACCCGGCGCCAAGGAGTATCGCCACAGACAAGAGCAGCGACATCGCGAGCTTGGTGGGCGGAAACCGCATGAGGCCTCTCGTTCGTAACAACCGATCGAGGCCGACCCTAACCCGCGTCGCGTGACTGCGCGTTTCGCGACTGTAACAAATTGTTTCGCGCCGCCTCCGCGACGGGCAGCGACCCGGGTGATCGCAGCAAAGCGAACCGTGAAACAATTTGGAATGCGGCAGAAATAACGGTGAAACAGGGCTTTGCTATTGTGACCAGGCTTCGCAGATGCTCACCGTTTCTCTTTGACGGTGTGGTGCAGTTTGCCGGAGCAGCAACAATCACGCCGCAAATGGAGGTTCATCATGAGACGCATTCTCGTTGGTACCATTCTGATCCTGTCGCTCACCGGCGTCGCCACTGCGGCGAGTGCCGATCACTGCAAAAAGTGGTCGGACTGCTACTTCGAGGATCAGACAAAGAGCGGTGGCTGAGGTCAAGAACGGCGTTAGGGCACCCTATTCCGGCTGCATCGGCATTGCTTGATGCAGCCGGAAACCTCTTGCTCACATTGCGGCCGGCAGGACGACCGTCACCGAAAGACCGCCCTCATCGCGGTTGGCCAGACGCAGCTTGCCCCCGTTCGCCTCGATATTGTTCTTTGCGATGGTGAGCCCCAGCCCGACGCCGCCGGTGGTCAAGTTGCGAGACTCTTCGAGACGCACGAAGGGCTCGAGAACCGCATCGAGCTTTTCAGGCGGAATGCCGGGGCCATCGTCGTCTATTGTCACGACGACGTCATCGCCAACGTGGCGGACCTCGACCCGAGCCCGCGTGCCGTAGCGCAAGGCATTCGAAACGAGATTGGAGAGGGCCCGCTTCATGCCGAGCATCCCGGTGTTTACGACGAGATGAGCCGGCGCCGTCAGCTCTGCGTCGCGACCCATGTCACGTGCGTCGTTGACGATCGTCTCGAGCAGCGCTACCAGGTCGACAGCGCGTCGAGGTTCATCCGGCTGGTCCCCCTTGAGGTACGAGAGCGTAGCCTCGACCATCTCTTCCATCTCGTCGATGTCGGTCGCCATGGCACGCTGTAGTGCGGGATCCGCAAGATCATCCAGTCGGAGCCGAAGCCGGGTCAGCGGCGTTCTCAAGTCGTGCGACACCGCTGCCAACGCTTGCGTCCGGCGCGTGACGAGTTCTGCAATGCGCCGTCTCATGTCGTTGAATGACCGGGCGAGGTGACGCACTTCGCGCGGGCCAGCTTCGGGGACGGAGGACGCGGCGTCATCTGGCGACAGCAGCGTGACGGCATCGGCAATTTCCCGGATCGGACGGGTCAGCCAGCGCGCCATCAGGAGCGACATGAGCACGACCCCGAGCGCCATCAGGCTAGTCGAGAGCAGCGTGCCGTGACCGGTCCCGCGAGCGGGGCTCGCCGCGAACAGGCTCACGTTGAGCCAGCTGTCGTCGGGCAACCGAATCGAGAGCAGCGCAACGTGCGGATCGGTGCTGGTGCCGATGACGACGTCGCCACTCGTCATGTTCTCGGCGAACCTCCTGATCTGTTCGCCGAGGCCGGTCCAGGCCTCGACGCCGGGACCGCCTGCAACGGCCCCCCTGCTCGAGTTCCAATGCGCCTCGATGGGCCCGCCGGACAAGTCGTGCGCAAGTGCCTCCCGCTGGTCGCGCGGTGCCAATGCGACGCTGCGCTGGATCGAGATGAGGCGCTCGGCAAGGCTCGCTTCATGCGCGCGCGACAATTCCTGATCCAAGGCCCTCTGGTAGGTCCAGAGACTCAACACGTGCACCAGCGTGATGCCGAGCAGCGACACCAGGATGACGCGCGCCACGATCGTATCGAGCGCGCGGATCATGCCCGGGTGACCGCCGGCACGAACATGTAGCCCGACCCTCGGATGGTCTTGATCATGTTCTGGCCGTCCTCGTCCGAGCCGAGCTTCTTGCGCAGCCGGCTCACCTGGATATCGATGGCCCGGTCGAAGCCGGTCGCCATCCGGTGCTTGGCGCTGTCCATCAACTGATCGCGCGTGAGAACGCGCTGCGGCAGTTCGAGAAACGTCAGCAGCAGGTCGTACTCTCCGGTCGAAAGGTCGACGACCACGCCGTTCGGATCATTGAGCTCCCGGCGTCGCGTATCGAGCGACCACCCCTCGAACCGCAGCAAATGACCGCCACCTTCATGTCCCGCGCCCTGTTGATTGCGCGTGCGCCTCAGGACCGAATTGATCCGGGCCAGAAGCTCGCGAGGGTTGAAGGGCTTTGCGACGTAGTCGTCGGCACCGATCTCCAGCCCGACGATGCGGTCCGTCTCCGTACCGCGTGCCGTAAGCATGATGATGGGGATGGAGGAGCGGGTACGAATCTCCTTGCAAAGATCGAGACCGTTGCCGCCCGGCAGCATGATGTCCAGCAGAACGAGGTCGATGGCGGCCGTCTCCAGGACCTGCCGCATCTCTCGGCCATCACGGGCCATGGTCACGCGATGCCCATGCTCGCGCAGGAATTTTCCTGCGAGCTGACGGATCTGCGCGTCGTCATCGACGATCAGGATGTGCCCGTCGCTACCTGCAGGAGAGGGCTGTGAGCTGAGTTCGGGATCTTTGGTTGTCATGGCTAGCGGTCAGTTGTGGCGCCGGAATCTTAGCGCAACATTCGTATCGCCCGGTATCGGTCCTGTTTCAAAGTGTTTCATAACGCGGTTCCGACTTGTCCCGACGTGGCCTGCCACTCATGTTCGGCTTCGCGCCAGTGCCGCACGAAGCATAGCTCAGACAAAGGGGCCGATATGAACCTCAAGGATGGGCAATGCCCGGACTGGCCGCTTGCTCTGCGCCGGTATCTTGCTGCGTCGCTGGTTTTGCACCTCGTATGGGAGATCCTGCAACTGCCGCTTTACACACTGTGGACCAAGGGCACGCTTCGCGAACAGGCCTTCGCCGTCGTCCATTGCACCGTGGGCGACCTGATGATCGCTGGGCTCTCCCTGCTGGTATCACTCGCGATTCTCGGTCGACCGACATGGCCGGTGGCGGGAAGCCGCCGCGTGTGGCTGCTGATCGTGCTTCTCGGCGTCGGGTACACGATCTACAGCGAATGGCTGAACGTCAGTGTTCGCAGGAGCTGGGCGTATTCGGATCTCATGCCGACGCTGCCGGTGCTGGGCACGGGGTTGGCGCCTCTGTTCCAGTGGATCATCGTGCCTACTTTGGCTCTGTGGCTCGCAGTCGGCCGCGCACCGTGGCGCGATCAGAGTGCCGCCGCGAAGTGACGATCCCGGCGAAGCTGGCCTGACACAATTTGTAATAGACGCGACACGCTGGGTTACCGGCGCGCGGCTAGAGTCCTCGGGGCCGGCTCCCTGTCACTGTAGAGGCGACTGGGAGCGGTGGGTGTGGCACCCAGCCCTAATACAGAGGTCACAAACTACACACGTACCGTAAACCATCGGCTCGACGACGTACCAAACACAGCCCGTCGCCCCCTGCGAGACCAACCGAAGGAGATCGTGATGCAAAAATTCTTCACACAATTCACCGCTGTAGCTGTCTTGGCGGGACTTCTAATCAGCGGCACCGCATTGGCGCAGCCTGCGCCTGATCCGCATCACCCGGGTGGTGCTGCAGCCCAGGCGCAGCCGCAGGGCCCAATGCCAGGCGGCACGATGGGTCCCGGCATGATGGGCCGGATGATGGGTGGCGGGATGATGGGACCAGGCATGATGGACATGATGGCCAACTGCCCGATGATGGGCGGGGGCACGAGCCATGCCGAGGGACGGATCGCCTTCCTGAAGGCTGAGCTTGCCATCACCGAGGCCCAGAACGCGGCGTGGGAAGCCTACGCAGCACAAATCCGGAAAAACCTGACGGGCATGCAGGACATGCAGAAAACCATGATGTCGATGATGGACGCGAAATCGCCGGTCGAGCGGCTCGACGTACGCATCGCCATGATGGAGAAGCGCACGCTGGCGCTGAAGGAGATCAAGCCGGCCCTGGCCGCGCTGTACACCGGCCTCAGCGCGGATCAGCAGAAAAAGGCCGATCAGCTCCTGACCGGCATGGGCTGCATGATGTAGGTCGCTCGACGCGGGCCCGGCGCGGCGACGGCCGCACCGAGCTCGCCCAGATCAATTCAGGACGCCGTCGGTCGGCCATGTTGCGCCGACAGCTCACTCTGCGCCGGTGCGGACAGCCGCCAGCCTTTCACCATCGCGTAGATCGCCGGGATGACGACGAGGGTGAGGATGGTCGACGAGACCATGCCGCCGATCATCGGCACGGCGATGCGCTGCATGACCTCCGAGCCGGTGCCGTGGCTCCACAGGATGGGCACCAGGCCGGCCATGATGGCGATGACGGTCATCATTTTCGGGCGCACGCGCTCGACCGCGCCTTCCATGATGGCGGCCGCGAGATCGGCGCGCGTCGCCTCACGACCCTCGGCCGCCGCCTTCACCTGCTGCGCCTGCCATGCGTGATCGAGGTAGATTAGCATGATGACGCCGGTCTCGGCGGCGACGCCGGCGAGCGCGATGAAGCCGACCGCGACCGCGACCGACAGGTTGAAGCCCATCCACCACATCAGCCACAGCCCGCCGACGAGCGCGAACGGCAGCGACAGCATGACGATCAGCGTCTCGGTCATGCGCCGGAAGTTGAGGTAGAGCAGCAGCAGGATGACGAGCAGCGTCAGTGGCACCACGACCGCGAGGCGCTTCTTCGCCCGCTCGTAGTACTCGAATTGGCCGCTCCAGACGGCATAGTAGCCGGGCGGGAACTTGACCGACGCGGCCACGGCCTGCTTCGCGTCGGCGACATAGCTGCCGAGATCGCGCTCGCGGGCGTCGACGAAGATGTAGGCGGCAAGCTGCGCGTTCTCGGTGCGGATCGACGCCGGACCCTGGACGAGCGAGACCTTGGCGACCTGTCCGAGCGGGATCGAGGCACCGTTGGCGAGCGGCACCAGCACCTCGCGCGAGATCGCCTGCGGGTCGGAGCGCACGTCGCGCGGATAGCGAACGCTGACGCCATAGCGCTCGCGCCCTTCGACCGTCGTCGTCACGGTCTCGGCGCCGAGCGCGGACGCGACGACCTGCTGCACGTTGGCGATCGTCAGGCCGTAGCGCGCGAGATCGCGTCGGTCGGGCTCGATATCGAGATAGTAGCCGCCGATGATGCGCTCGGCGAAGGCGCTCGACGTGCCGGGCACGGTCTTGATCGCGGCCTCGATCTCACGCGCGAGCCTCTCGATGACCTTGAGGTCCTGCCCGATCACCTTGACGCCGACGGGCGTGCGGATGCCGGTCGCCAGCATGTCGATGCGGGCCTTGATCGGCATCGTCCAGGCGTTGGAGACCCCTGGGAACTGCAGCGCCTTGTCCATCTCCTGGATCAGGCTGTCGATGGTGACGCCCGGCCGCCAGTCCCTCTCCGGCTTCAGGTTGATGACCGTCTCGAACATCTCTGTCGGTGCCGGATCAGTGGCCGTTGCGGCTCGTCCCGCCTTGCCGAACACACTCTGAACCTCGGGGAAGGTCTTGATGATGCGGTTCTGGATCTGCAAGAGCTCCGCCGACTTTGTGATCGACAGCCCGGGCAGCGTCGTCGGCATGTACATGATCGTGCCCTCGTTCAGGTTGGGCATGAACTCGGAGCCGAGCCTCGTCGCCGGCCAGACGCTGGCGGCGAGTGTGGCCAGCGCAACAGCGATAGTGACGCCCTTCGCTCTGAGCACAACTTGAATGACCGGCCGATAGGCGCGGATCAGGATGCGGTTCACCGGGTTCCGGTGCTCGGGGACGATGCGCCCGCGCACGAACAGGATCATCAGCGCGGGCACCACCGTGACGGACAACATGGCGGCGGCCGCCATCGCGAACGTCTTGGTCCAAGCCAGCGGCTTGAACAGCAGTCCCTCCTGCGCTTCGAGCGCGAAGATCGGCAGGAACGAGACGGTGATGACGAGGAGCGAGAAGAACAGCGACGGACCCACCTCGCTCGCCGCCTCGATCAGCACCTCCGTGCGCGGCTTGTCGGGAGGCGCGCGCTCGAGATGCTTGTGCGCGTTCTCGATCATGACGATCGCCGCGTCGATCATGGCGCCGATGGCGATCGCGATGCCGCCGAGGCTCATGATGTTGGACGATAGCCCCAAGGCCCACATGCAGGTGTAGGCGACGAGGATGCCGAGCGGCAGCGTGACGATGGCCACCAGCGCGCTGCGGGCGTGCAGCAGGAATACGAAGCAGACGAGGGCGACGATCACGCTCTCCTCGATCAGCGTGGTTTTGAGCGTCGCGATCGCACGATGGATGAGATCGGAGCGGTCATAGACCGGCACGATCTCGGTGCCCTCGGGCAGGCTGCCCTTGATCTCGGCGAGCCGGTCCTTGACGCTGCCGATGACCGACAGCGCGTTCTGGCCGTAGCGCTGCACGGCGATGCCGGACACGACCTCGCCCTCACCGTCGAGCTCGGTGACGCCGCGCCGCTCGTCGGGCACGAGCTCGACGTGCGCCACATCCTTGATGAGCACGGGCGTGCCGCCTTCCGCCTTCAATACGATCGACTCGATGTCGGCGATGCCCTCGAGGTAGCCGCGTCCGCGCACCATGAACTCGGTCTCGGCCAGCTCGACGACGCGGCCGCCGACGTCCATGTTCGACTCGCGGATCGCCTCGCGAACCTTCGCGAGCGGGATGTCGAAGGCGCGCAGCCGGCGCGGATCGACGACGACCGAATATTGGCGGACGAACCCGCCGACGCTCGCGACCTCGGCCACGCCCTCGGCCTTGGCGACCGCGAAGCGCACCTGCCAGTCCTGCGTGGTCCTGAGCTCGGCGAGGGTCCGCTTCCTGGCCATGACGGCATACTGGTAGACCCAGCCGACCCCGGTAGCATCGGGCCCCAGCGTCGGCACCACGCCTTGCGGCAGGTTCCGCGTTGCCGCCGACAGGTATTCGAGCACGCGGGAGCGGGCCCAGTAGATGTCGGTGCCTTCCTCGAAGATCACGTAGACGAAGGAGACGCCGAAGAACGAGAAGCCGCGCACGACCTTCGATCGCGGCACCGACAGCATGGCGGTCGAGACCGGGAAGGTGACCTGATCTTCCACGACTTGCGGCGCCTGGCCCGAGAACTCCGTGAACACGATGACCTGCGTGTCCGAGAGATCGGGAATGGCATCGAGCGGCACCTTGGTCACCGCATAGAGCCCCGCTCCCGTCGCGAGCACGGTCGCGATCAGGACGAGCATCAGGTTCGAAGCCGACCAGCGGATGAGACGCGCGATCATGGCTTGCGCTCCCGGGGTGGCGAAGCGGGTTCGGCGGTGAAGCCCGACAGCGCCGCCTTGAGGTTGCTCTCGGCATCGATCAGGAAATTCGCGGCCACGACCACGCTGTCGCCGGCCTTGATGCCACTGGCGATCTCGACGTAGCCGTCGCCGCGCAGACCGACCTTGACCGGCCTGGGCTCGAAGCGCCCCTCGCCGCGATCGACGATCACCACCTGGCGGTTGCCGCTGTCGATCAGGGCGGACACCGGCACCGAGAGGCGCTCGGGCTCGCCGTCGCCTGCGTTGATCTCCACGTCCGCGAACATCTCGTGCTTGATGCGGTGATCGGGATTGGCGACCTCGACCCGCACCTTGGCCGTGCGGGTCGCCATCTCCAGCTCGTGCAGGATGAAGCTGACGCGCCCGTCGAACGCCTCGTTCGGGAAGGCGCGGAAGGTGACCTTCGCCTTGGAGCCGATGCGGACCTGGGCCAGATCCTGCTCGGCGACGTCGGCGACCACCCAGATCGACGACAGATCGGCGAGGCGCAGCATCTCGTCACCCGCCTTCATCATCATTCCTTCGATCGCCTTCTTCTGCATGACGACGCCGGACACGGGTGATGGCCAGTCGACCGAGATGACGGGCTCGCGCGTGCGCTTGAGCTCGTCGATGACCGCCTGCGGTAGCTGCAGGTTGTGCAGTCGTTGCAACGAGCCCTTCTCGTCGCGGTTGCCGCTGGCGTTGACCGCGATGCGATAGTCGACCTGCACCTTGACCATGTCCGGGCTGTAGACGCGGAACAGCGGCTCGCCCTTCTTGACGTGCCGCCCGGTCTCGTTGACATGGAGCTTCTCGATGAAGCTGTCGGCGCGCAGCGCGACGGTCAGCAGCGTGCGCTCGTCGGGCTTGGCGACGCCCGGCACCCGGATCGGCCGCACGAGGCGGCGCAAAGCCGCCGGCTCGGTGCGGACACCGGAACGCTGGATCTTGGCGATGCTGACCTTGACGGTGCCGTGATCCTCCGCTTCGCCGGCGTAGACCGCTATGTAGTCCATGCCCATGTGATCCTTCTTCGGCACGGGCGAGGTGTCGGGAAGCCCCATCGGGTTGCGGTAGTAGAGGATCTTCGGCGGAGCGCCATTGGCCGGCTTCGGTGGCGCTTTCGGCTTGGCTACGGCAAAGTCGGCCTCCTGGTCGTCGTAGACCGGCATGTAGTCGCGGCCGTCGCCGGTCTTCCTGGGCTCCGGGGCGAACTCGGTGTCGCGGTCGGGATGCCTCCAGTAGAGCACCTTGCGATCCCTCGGCGGCACAGGGGACTTGGTTGCGACGTCGGGCTTCGGGCTCGTATCGGAACCGCGCGGATCGGGCCACTTGCCGGCTCCGAGACGGTAGCCGGCAAGGAGCGCGGTGAGGATCGCCGCAACGGCGATCCCCCGCTTGACGGGCGTTCGCATGTCCGCCCCTCAGTCCTTGGCCCGGAACACGACGACGCCCTCGACCGTCTCGGCCTCGCCCGGCACCTTGGCCATGATGCGGAAGGCCCAGCCGCCGGCCATGGTGAGATCGGCCTTGAAGGCGTAGACGCCTGCGTCGGCCGACGGCATGGCCGCGTGGTTGGCCGTCATGTCGGCCATGTTGTCGGGGGCCATATCGAGGCGCGTGCGGAATAGCACCGCACCAGGGACGGGCTTGCCGGTCGGCTTATGCACCAAGCGCACGGCGAGCTCGCTGCCGGCACCGTTCTTGACGTCGACCTTGAGCGGCTGGAACTCGTAGTCCGCTGCGCCGGCGAGCGCGCTTGCGGCGCTCGCCGAGAGCGCGAGACCGATCAGGCCGGCGCGAAGGGCTGTGTGAAGGGTCATCGGCTGATCCTATCGAATGAGTGTTGACGCGCGCCGGCACCATGCCGGACGCGCGCGGCGCAGAGGCACACGCCCATGCGCCGATGCCCGCAGCAGCGGGCCCGTCATCGATGGATCAGGTTCGGGGAGGCGGCGTCGCAGGCGGGATGGATCGCTTCGGCGGCCGGTCGGGCTCGGCCGATACGGGCGACCGCGCGACGAGCAATCGCACCAGGGGCGGACGAGGCAAGTCGCCGAAGATCTTGTAGCACTTGGCGAGGCAAGCCTCGGGCGGACAGGATTTTCCGGTATCGCAGCAAGGACAATCGGAGGAATCCGACTTGCCCATCATCTTCTCGCAGTCGGTCATCTCCGCCATGTCGGACATGTCGTGATGTTCTGGCGTGGCCGCACTTTGATCGGTCGCCCCGTGCTTCGCCAGATGTGGTCCGGCGAGGGCAGAGCCAAGCGGCGCGCTGACTACCGCCAGCGCGACGAGCAAGACAACGACGAGACGCAGCAAGGACACGAGACCATGCCTCCCAGCCCGCATCATCCTCTCTTGGCGTCCGAGGTCAAGGTTTCGGCAGCAGGTTGCGTTCACGTTGTCGCGCGCATGCCAGAAATGGTTAGGCGGAAAGTAATCATGTTACCGTCTGACCACCTTGCCACACGCCGCTTCAACCGGCTTGCTGGCCAGCGGCAGATCTGTGCGGGGGCCGCATCGTTCATCTGCCGATACCACGGCCCGCCCACTATCGATGGATTTCTCCGACAACGCCCCGATCACACCGCACGTGGCGACCCGACCGCTCGAGCACGCATCGACCATGCCCTGGATCTCGACCCGAAGAGCCTGCAATCGCTCGAGCTTGCTGTCGATCTCATGAAGATGCTGCCGGGCGATACTGTCAGCGTCCGCACATGATGCGGTGGGCGTGTCCGCGAGACCGATCAAATCGCGGATCGCCGGGATCTCGAACCCGAGTTCGCGCGCATGGCGGATGAAGGCAAGACGTTGCAGCTCCAGCTCACCGTAAGTGCGCCGATTGGATGCCGTGCGCTCCGGACGTGGCAAGAGCCCGATGCTCTCATAATAGCGGATCGTCGTGACCTTCACGCCCGTCCGCCGCGCTACCGCACCGATCGCGTAAGTGGCCATTACTCACCTCTTGATCCTCTAGTGACTGTAGGACGTAGGGTGCCATCACTGGACTTTCGAGGAGACGCATCATGAGCGATCATTGCGAAGCGGCGGGAGCGTGCGGCTGCTCCGGCAATCCCAGTTTCGATGGCATTGACCCGCGATACAAGCGTGCGCTGTGGATCGTGATCGCAATCAATGCTGGCATGTTCGTCGTTGAGACGGCCGGTGGACACCTTGCTGGTTCGCAAGCGTTGCAGGCAGATGCACTCGACTTCCTTGGCGATACGCTGACCTATGGCCTCAGCCTTGCCGTGATCGGCGCAAGCCTGAGGACTCGGGCGATGGCCGCTATTCTCAAGGGGGCCAGCCTGACCGTGATGGGCCTGTGGGTCGCGGGATCGACGGTCTATCACGTCCTCGTCCTCGGCGTTCCGCGAGCCGAAATCATGGGGACGATCGGCTTCATGGCGTTGGCGGCGAACGTCACCAGTGTGCTGCTGCTCCGCCGCTACAAGGACGGCGACGCCAATGTCCGATCGGTCTGGCTCTGCTCGCGAAATGACGCGATCGGCAACATCGCCGTGATGATGGCCGCCGTTGCGGTCTGGGCAACGGCTTCGGCCTGGCCCGACCTCATCGTGGCCGCCGCGATGGCCGCATTGTTCCTGAACTCGTCGTTCCTTATCCTGCGGCAGGCGTTCTCGGAGTTCAGAGGCAAGGGTGATAGCGGCCTCCCCAGCGGCGAGCGGCACGAGCACAGTCACCATTAGGTAACTGTGCTGATCCCCCTGCTTACCGGAAGCGGCCAGCGTGAGTGCCATGATCATCGTCCGGTCGCGCCCCTGACCGCCAGGGTAGCCCAGCTCGTTCGCAGTCCTTTTTTTCCCGAACTACCGCGCCGTCGACGTGGCAGTGAGGACGTGTCGGGCTCCAGTCAGCAAGATACATGCAGGGCCCTTTGGCACACGAACCATAGGGGATTCTTCGGAGCTCTCCCGCGCGCCAGGGAAGCTCGTGCGCATAGGAGGTGACCTGCACCGCGAGCAGCGAAAGCCCCGTCAAGACTGCAAGACTGATGATCTTTGGCATCTTGGTTGTTCTCCACTTCAGAAGGATGTCGCGCCCCTTCGAGGGCGCGACATCATCGGTTGGTCAGTCGAGCTTGAAACGTGCCTGCTCCGGCTTGTGATCGGGCATGGTCAGCGTGATCACGATGGTCGCGCCCTTGGCGGCCTTGAACGCCCCCTTGCCGCTGAAAACGCCACCGGCAGCCGGCTGCAGATCAACCGCCTCGGTCTTGCCGTCAGCGAGTACGGTCGCAGAGGCCTTGGCCTTCGTCACGTCCTCGGGCTTGTCCGCCTCGTCACGCACGTAGAGCGTCAGCGAGCCATCGGCCGCGATCAGCTCGAGATGATGGTGGCCGCTTTCCACGACCTTGCCGCCGTGCTTGCCTTTGTGGTCTCCAGCGGCGAAAGCAGCGACAGCCGATGTGGCGACGATGGCTGCGGCAAATGTTAACTTGCGAAGCATGGTGGTACTCCCTTGGTTGAACGTCAGAAGGCTTCGGCGTGTGCCAGCTCCCCCTCGGTCTCCTGCAGACGCTCGAGCGGCTTTCGACCGAAGAGAAGGAACAAGGTCGGCGTGAGAAAGGCATCCAGCAGCGTTGCGCTGACGAGGCCGCCAAAGATGGTGATGGCAACCGGATTGAGCAGCTCCTTGCCTGGCTCGTCGGCGCCGATCATCAGCGGGATCAAGGCCACTCCGGCGGCGAGCGCCGTCATGAGCACGGGCGTCAACCGTTCCAAAGTGCCTCGGATGATCATACGCCGTCCGAACCGCTCGCCTTCGAACAAGACGAGGTTGATGTAGTGGCTGATCTTGAGGATGCCGTTGCGGGTTGCGATGCCGGCAAGTGTGATGAGGCCGATGGCGCTCGCAACCGAGAACGGCTGCCCGGCGATCCACAGCGCTATGACGCTGCCGATGAGCGCGAGCGGCACGTTGCCCATGATGATGAGCGCGAGCACGGCGGACTTGTAGCGCGAATAGAGCACCACGAAGATCATGAGCAGTGAGATGATGGACAGCGCCGCGATGAGCTGCGAAGCCTGTTCCTGCGCCTGGAACTGTCCTTCGAGCCGCGTGAAGTAGCCCTGCGGCAGCTTCGTCGCTTCGATCTCCCGGCGGATCGCAGCCACGATGGCCGCCATGTCGGAGCCATCGGTGTTGGCGAACACGGCGATGCGGCGGCGTCCGTCCTCGCGCTGGACCTGATTGGGGCCGTCGGTCTCGATAATCTCGGCGAATGTCTTGAGCGGCACGCGACCCGCTGGGGTCTCGACCAGAAGTTCGGCCAAGGCACGGGTCGTCCGATCGCGGTCGGCGAGGCGCAACACCACGTCGAACCGGCGGCTTTCGTCGATGATCTGAGACACTACACGGCCGTTGGACAGCGTCTCCAGTGCCTCGGTGACGGCAGCGGGCGTCAAGCCGTAGCGCACGGCGGCGTCGTAGTTGACGCGCACCTGGAGCTGCGGGATGCGCACCTGCTTCTCGGTCTGCAGGTCGACCACGCCGCGAACACCCTTGAGCCGCTTTTCGAACTCGGCGGCCAGAGCCAGGAGCGTGTCGAAGTCGTCGCCATAGATTTTGAGCGCGAGTTGGGCACGCACGCCCGACAGCATGTGATCCAGGCGGTGGGCGATCGGCTGGCCGACGATGATGCTGGCCGGCAGCACCGACAGCCGGTTCCGGATATCCGCGAGGACAGCCTCGCGACTGCGTTCTGATCGCTTCAAATCGACATCGAGCTCGCTGTTGTGAACACCCTCGGCATGCTCGTCGAGTTCCGCGCGGCCCGTGCGGCGGCCGACCGAGTGAACCTCTGGCACCTCCTTGACGATCTTCTCGGCAATGGCGCCGATGCGGTCGCTCTCGGCGAGGCTGATGCCCGGCTGGAGGATAACGCTCACAAGCACGGTGCCCTCGTTGAAGGAGGGCAGGAACGCGCGCGGCAGCAGCGTGCCTGCGAATGCTGCGGCTGCCACTGCCGCGATAGGGAATCCGACGACGAAGGTCGGGCGATCGAAGCACCACTCGAGCCCGCGCTCCTGCCAGCGCTTCAGGATACGCACGACGGGGCTCTCGTGTTCGGCCATGCGCTTCATGCGCGGCAACAGCCAGTATGCGAGCACCGGCGTCACCGTGATCGACACGAACAGACTCGCGACGATCGACACGATGAATGCGACGCCGAGCGGCGAGAACAGGCGCCCCTCGATGCCCGACAGCGCGAAAAGCGGGATGAAGACGAAGATGATGATGGCCGTGGCGTAGAGGATGCCCGAGCGCACCTCGTTGGTGGCCGATGCGACGACCTCCATTGCCGACCTGTGGTCATGGCCGGATGCGGCGCGATGCTGTTTCAGGCGGCGGTAGATGTTTTCGACGCCCACGACGGCATCGTCGACCAGCGCGCCGATGGCAATGGCGAGGCCGCCGAGCGTCATGGTGTTGATCGACAACCCGAAGAGCTGGAACACGATGACAGTCATCAGTACGGACAACGGAATCGCCATCAGCGAGATGAACGTGGTCTGCCAGTTGAGCAGAAACGCGAACAGCACCACGGCTACGACGATGAGCGCCTCGACGAGCACCTTCTTCACGTTGTTGATAGACGTCTCGATAAACGTCGCCTGACGGAACTGGATGTCGGTAACCCGCACACCCGCCGGCATCACACGCTGCAACTCCGGCAGCATGCGCTCGATCTCCTTGGTGATCGTCACCGTATCGCCGGTCGGCTGCTTCTGAACGGCGAGGATCACGGCCGGCTGGCCGTTGAGCCCTGCATTGCCGCGCTTGGTCCTGGCCGCGAAATCCACCTCGGCGACCTGATTGAGCAGTATCGGCTGACCCTTGCGGTACACGACCACCAGGTTCTGCAAATGCTCGATCTTGGTGGTGCGGCCAATGTTGCGGATCAGGAATTCGCGCGCCTGCTGATCGACGAAACCGCCGCCGGTATTGCCGCCGAACGACTTCAGCGCCTTTTCGATCGCCTCGAAGTTGATATCGAGGCTGGCCATCCGCCGCATATCCGGGACGATACGGTATTGGCGCACCTCCCCGCCGATGGGCACGACCTGCGAGACGCCGGGTACAGTGAGCAACTGGCGACGCACCACGAAGTCGGCAAGCTCACGCAGCTTCATCGGGCTTTCGGTCGTGCTCGACATGGCGATCAGCATGATCTCGCCCATGACCGAGGAGATCGGCCCCATCTGGGCGTGGATATTGGGCGGCAGCTGCTCGCGCACGAGCTGCATCCTCTCGGCCACCTGCTGGCGCGCCAGATAGATCTCGGTCGCCCAGCTGAACTCGATGTAGACGATCGAGAGACCGACGCCCGAGACCGAGCGGACGCGCGTTACGCCTGGCATCCCGTTCATCGCCGTCTCGATCGGCGTCGTGATGAGAAGCTCGACCTCCTCGGGCGCGAGGCCTTCGGCTTCGCTGATCAGCGTCACGGTCGGCCGGTTGAGATCGGGGAACACGTCGACCGGTAGCTTGGTCAGCGTCAGGGCGCCATAGAGCATGATGACGATCGCGCCGATCAGCACGAACAGTCGGTTGGCTAGGCTGCCGCGAACGATGGCGTCGAACATGTTGAACCCTCACCGCACCTGGTTCACGAACTCGGCGCCTTCGGTCACGATCCGCAAGCCGGGAGCGAGACCGTCGGTGATCAGCACGCGCTGCCCGTCCAGAGGTTCGGTACGCACGGGTTTGGCGACAAACCGCTCGGGGTTGGACTTGGTCCAGACCTGCGGCAGACCGTTGCCCGCTCGGACGACAGCGGCCTCGGGCAGCACGATGCCGGGCTGGGTGGCCTTCAACCGAGCGACCACGGTCACCGACTTCCCGATCGCGAGCCCGCTGCCCGGCTTTTCGACGCTGAACAGCAGCGGCTGCGATTGCTGCTTCAGCTCGGGCGCGCGCCCGAGGAACTTCAATTCGATGGGAGCGCTGTCTTGACCGCCAACGCTTGCGGCCGTGATGCTTTTCTCATCGACGCTCGCGAAGCCGATCGCTTCGATCCATACCTTGTCCGGATCGACGATCTCGAACAGCACCTCACGGGCATCGACCACTTGCCCCGCGCGCACGTTCGCCGATGCGATGATGCCGGATACGGGAGCGCGCAACTGCTCCTGTCCGAACAGCGACGGTGACAGCGCCTTGCGGCGTTCGCGCAGTGCCGTCAGTTCGGCGCGTGCCTGATCGATCTCGGCCTGTGGCACGCTGCCGACCAGCTTGCCGAGACGCGAGACCTTCTGCTCAGCCTGTGCAATATTGCCGTCGATTTCTGCAAGCTGCTGCTGCACCGATCCTCGCTCCACCGAACTCACCGTCGGCACCAGCCCTGCGAGCACGTCGCCCTGCTTGACCCGCTGTCCGACGAACGCGATGCCGGCGTTCGTCAATTCGATGCGCCCGGCGAATGGCGCCTGGACGCGGCCTGATGCCGCTGGATCGGACACTACGGTTCCGAGCAGTTCCACTGCTCGCGGTGCGGTCGTCGCCGAGGTTTCGAGCGTCCGGATGCGCAGCAGACGCTGCGCGGGCTTGGGCATGAAAACCGATCCGTCAGCTTGGCGTCTCGGAACGTTGCCGCCCGTCGGTGCGGCGCTCTCTCCGCCACCGTGATCGTGCCCAGGACCAGCCCACGACGGGTTCGACACCAATGCCAATCCCGCTGCCATGACAATCAAAAGGGCGGCAGCCTGGCGAATGGACCCGGCGACATTGGGCTCGATCCGCAGCGCAGCCGCCGCTGGATCGTCATCCGGTGCCCGCATGGGACGGAAAGCGAAGGACAGAAAAAAGCCGAGCGCCGCCGTGATCGCCGACCAGACCCAGAGTTCCACGCGTCCCATCAGGGCCTTGAAGTCGAGCGGCGGTGCAGCCGCTGCCGGCTCGGGGCCGTGGATGTCGAGTGTGCCATTGAGGAGGTCGGCAATCTTCGGCGTCGTCACCGTGAACACGAGCGCCTTGACGCCCGGCGTGTCGACCCAGTCCGCGTCGACTTCGTAGACACCCGGGCCGACCGGCTTCGCCATGGCCTTGCCTTTGCCGTCGGCGGTCACCTCGA
>OEIV010000438.1_pt1 | contig 22840 bp, 13 predicted proteins | sample 1539231 | NCBI WGS metagenome assembly OEIV01 (sample SAMN03794762, study PRJEB22550) | activated sludge metagenome | feature: wastewater treatment plant; material: activated sludge; isolation source: Wastewater treatment plant of a petroleum refinery complex | place: Argentina: Buenos Aires ... | reverse complement strand
CTTCACCCCGGGCACCAGTCCCGCAGGGCAATACACCTACACCGTAGCGGGCAATGCGTCTTGCGCATCAGCTTCGGCCATCGTCACCGTCGTGGTGAACAACGCGCCCACGGCCGGAGGCGATGGGGCTGCGACGGTGTGCACGAACTCGGGCGCCATCGACCTCTTCACGCTGCTGCTGCCGCCATATACGGCGGGCGGCACCTGGCTGGATGTGAACACCACGGGCCAGTTGTCCGGCAGTGTGCTCCAGACCAACGGGCTGCCGAACAACGTCTATCTGTTCCGTTACGTGGTGCTTGGCTCAGGTCAGTGCCCGAATGACACGGCCGAGGTGTCCATCACCATCGTGCCGCAACTGGACGCTGGAAGCAACACGTTCCGGCAGGTCTGCGGCAATGAAACGGCCTATGACCTCTTCGTGCACCTCAACGGCGGGCCCGATCCGGGCGGTGTCTGGATCGACAACGACAACACGAACGCGCTCACCAACGGGGTGTTCAATGCCACGCTCGTGGCCCCGGGCAATTACGACTTCACGTATTTCCTGGACGGTGGCGGGTTCTGCCCGGACGACCAAGCGGTGATGACCGTGAACGTGGAAGGGGCGCCGGATGCGGGGCTCAGTGCGGACACGGTGGTCTGCGGCAACGGCGGTGTGTTCCAGTTGTTCACGGTGCTGGGTGGCACCCCGGACGCGGGTGGGACCTGGAAGTTCAACGGCCAGCCGCACGGACCGAGCTACAACCCGGTGAATGACCTGCCCGGTGTGTATGAGTACCGGGTTGATGGCGACCCTCCCTGCCAGGATGCCATCGCCACGGTGACCGTCACCGAGGTGGCCCCGCCGAACGCGGGCCAGGGGCGCCCGGTAAGCGTGTGCGAGAACGATGCGCCGTTCGTGATGACGGACAGCCTGGGTGGGACACCGCAGTTGACGGGCACGTGGACGGACCCGAACAACCAGGTGCATGCGAACCTGTTCGTGCCCGGTGTGGACCCCTCCGGGGCCTATGTGTACACGGTACCAGGGAACTTCCCGTGCAGCAACGCCTTCGCGGTGCTCACCGTGAACAAGACCTTGGAGCCGGATGCGGGAGGGGACGGTCAGGTGACGGTGTGCGATGATGCGGGCGCCTTCCTGCTCAGCACGGTGTTGAGCGGCACGCCGGATGCGGGCGGGTTCTGGCGTGACCCGAACGGGGCGATCACCGATGTGCTGTTCGATCCGCTGGTGGACCCCGAAGGCGACTACACCTACGTGGTGCCGGCCAGCGGGGCCTGCGAAGCGGACAGCGCGGTGGCCAGTGTGTTCGTGAACCCCCGGCCGAACGCGGGCAACAGCACCTCCACGACGGCGTGTTCCACCGGCGGGTCGCTGAACCTGTTCCTTCTGCTGGGCGGTGCGGACAATACCGGCTTCTGGACCAACCCGCTGGGGCAGTTGCACGGGGGTGTGTTCAACCCGCAGAACGATCCACCAGGAGCGTACAAGTACAAGGTGAACGGTGTGTTCCCCTGCCCGGCGGACTCGGCGGTGGTCATTGTTTCCGTGAGCGCGCCGTTGAGTCCGGGCACCAGTGTCACGCGGTCGGTCTGTTCGTCCCAACCCTGCTTCTCGCTCTTCACGCAGTTGGGCGGGTCGCCGGCGGCCAACGGAACATGGACAGGGCCCAACGGGGTGGACGATGGCGTGTTCTGTCCAGGTCAGGACCCGCCCGGGGTATACGTGTACACGGTGAGCGGACCGCCGCCGTGCCCGGCCATCTCCGCCACGGTCACCATCGGGGTGAGCAACAGCGTGAACGCCGGCAATGATGTGACCACGGTGGTCTGCCGCCCCGGACCCACCATCAACCTGTTCAACCAGATCACCGGCAACCCGCAACCGGGCGGCAACTGGCTGAACCCGCTCGACCAGCCGCACAACGGGCTCTTCCAGCCGAGCCTGGATATCGCGGGGGTCTACAAGTACATCCGCACCGCCCAGTCGCCCTGCCCGAACGACACCGCGCGCGTCACGGTGGTGGTGAACAATGCCCCCAACGCGGGCGGCAATGGTGTCACCATCGTTTGCGATGATGAGAACCCCTTCGGTCTGTTGGGGCTGCTGACCGGTGGGCCGGACTTCAATGGCACCTGGCGCGACCCCAACGGGGTCACCGTGGTCGGCATCTACTTCCCCGGGTCGAGCCCGCCGGGCGTGTACACCTACCGGGTGGGCGGCGTGCAGGCCTGCCCCAACGATTCCAGCACGGTGACGGTGATCGAGAACCACCAGCCGTGGGCGGGGACCGATGGCGTGGAGGAGGTCTGCAGCACCGAGCCGTCCTTCCCCCTGTTCCCGCTTCTGCAAGGCGGGCCCGAGCCAGGGGGCACCTGGCGCGATCCGAACAACGGACCGTTCTCCGGGACCTATGTGCCCGGGATCTCCATCGAGGGCACCTACAGCTACATCCTGTTCGGCGATGCGCCCTGCGTGAACGACACGGCCAAGGTCACCATCTTCGAGAGCGAGCAGCCCTTCCCCGGGGTGGATGCGGCGCGCACCCTGTGCAGCAACGGTCCATTGGTGGCCTTGTCCACCCTGCTGAACGGTTCGCCCGATCCGGGCGGCACGTGGAGCGGACCGAACGGACCGGTGCCCACGGGCAACTTCGACCCGGCCACCGATCCGCCGGGGGCCTACGTATACACGATCCCGGCCGCAGCGCCCTGCGCCACGGTGAGCGCGACCGTGCAGATCACCACGGTGCCGGCCCCGAACGCCGGACAGCCGGGCTCCTTGGCCGCCTGTGTGGATGCCAGCGCGGTGGATCTCTCCACCGGCCTGAACGGAGAGGACCTTGGGGGCGTGTGGGCCAACACCAGCGGCTTGGGCGTCCTCACCGGCGGCATCTGGAACGCGACCGGTGTGCCTACGGGCAGCTACGATCTCACGTACACCGTCACCGGTACGAGCCCGTGCACCTCAGCTTCGGCCACGGTCACGGTGCAGGTGGTGCAAGGTCTCGATGCTGGTGATGACAGCGCGGCCGATGTATGTGAGAGCGAGAGCCTGGTGTCGCTCTTCGATCTGCTGCAGGGCACACCGCAAGCCGGCGGTACCTGGGTGGATGTGGGTGGTTCGGGCGCGATGGTCAATGGAGTGTTCAACGCCTCACTGGCCGGTGTGGGTGCCTGGCCGTTCGACTACATCCTGGCCCCTTCCGCAGCATGCGAAGGGGACACGGCCAGACTGGTGGTCAATGTACTCGAGGGTCCCAATGCGGGCTGCACGAGCGGCCAGACCGTGTGCAGCAACGCCAACCCCTTCCTGCTGATCCAGTTCCTGAGCACCAACGGCTGCAGCCCGGATGCCAACGGCACATGGACGGACCCCGACGGCCTGCCGCACAGCGGACAGTTCGATCCGGCGGTGGATACCTCCGGGGCTTACACCTACACGGTGCCGGCCATCGGCAACTGCCCGCAGGCCCAGGCCACGGTGACCATGACCGTGGAGGCCGCGCCGTACGCAGGACCCGACACGAGCCTGAGCGTGTGCAGCGATGGCGGATTGGTGGCCTTGATCACCCTTCTTCCCGGGGCGGATACGGATGGTGCCTGGCTGGCACCGGGCAATGTGCCCTACAGCGGCATATACAACCCCAACATCCACAACGACGGGCTTTACGTGTACAATGTGCAGGGCTCCTTGTTCTGCTTCCCCGACCAGGCCACGGTGACCATCACCGAGAACCAAGCGGTGAACGCCGGGTTGGACAATGCCGTCACCGTGTGTTCGTCCCAGGCCTCGTTCGTCATGAACGGACAGTTGGGTGGCTCCCCGGACTCGCAGGGGGACTGGCTGGACCCGAACGGTGGGCTTCTACCGGATGATCTCTACGACCCCGCCGTGGATGATCCTGGAGCCTATCAGTATGTGATGGAAGGCGATGGAGCGTGCGCGAACGATACCGCCACCCTGATCGTGAACGAGGTGCCCGAACCGCAGGCGGGCACCGGGCTCACCCTGCCGGTGTGTGTGACGGAGACAGCGCAGGACCTCTTCGAGGGTTTGCAGGCCCCGTATGATGCAGGTGGGGGGTGGTCCGATCCAGGAGGGACCGGCGCGCTCACGGACAGCCTGTTCGATGCCACGGTGGTGGGTCTGGGCACCTACACCTTTGTGTACACCGTGGCAGGCATCAGCCCGTGCCCGAACGACCAGACCACCGTCACCGTGGAGGTGTCCGCCGGGATCGACATCGGCACGGGCGCCATCGACACCATCTGCGGCAACGCAGCATACGACTTGTTCAACTCCCTGCCGGTCGGCACGGTGCAGACTGGCACCTGGATCGACAATTCGGGTACGGGGCAGTTGAACGGCTCCGTCCTCAACGCCGCCCAGTTGCCGAGCGGGGTCAGCTATCCGTTCACCTACGAGGTGCAGACCGTGGCCTGCGGACTGGTGTCGGTCGGCGTCATCATCCACGTGGCGGCGGCGCCCGATGCCGGTGGGAACGCCACGGTGCAGACCTGCGCGAACGCCGGTACGGTGGACCTCTTCGACGCCCTGACCGGGACCCCGGAGACGGGAGGCAGTTGGACCAACCCCTTGGGATCCGGTCACGACGGATCCTTCGAAACGGCGACCGATGTGCCGGGCACCTACACCTACACGGTCCAGGGGAGCGCGCCATGCACCAACGCCACGGCGACGGTGACCATCACCGTGAACCAGCCTGCCAGTGCGGGGGCGGACAGCAGCGTCACCCTCTGCAACACGGCAACGGCCTATGACCTCTTCGCGGCCCTTGCCGGCCAGCCGTTGGTGGGCGGCACGTGGACGGAGCTCAACTCGAGCGGCACGCTGACGGGCGCGGCGCTGAACACCACCCTGCTGGGACCGGGCACCTACGGTTTCCGCTACACGGTGCAGATCCCGGGCTGTGCGCCCGTTTCGGCCACCGTATCGGTGACCCTCTTCGAAGGGGTGACCGTAAGCGGCTTGACGCGCATCTGCAACGAAGTGGACCGCACCTACGTCGTGCAGTTCACCATCAGCGGCGGCGATTCGTCCACATACAGTGTCACCGGACTCGACGGTGCGGTTTCCGCCACGGCGCCCTTCGTATTCACCAGCACGTCCATCCTCACCAGCCAGGACTTTGCGTTCACGGTGACGGACGCCAACGGATGTTCGCCACAACTGGTGGAGGGGGTGAGCCCCTGCGCCTTCGAGGACGACGTGTTCGTGCCGGGGCTCTTCTCGCCGAACGGGGATGGGGTGAACGAGACCTTCCAGCTGCCGGGCATCGAAGGCTGGCCGGGGAACACGGTCGTGATCTTCAACCGGTGGGGCGATGAGGTCTACAGCGCTGCGGGCTATGACAACAGCACGGTGGTCTGGGACGGCACCTCGCAACGCGCGAGCCTCTCGGGTCAGCTGCCGAGCGGCACGTACTACTACATCATCGAACTGGGCGGCGGTCGCGAACCGCTCAAGGGATACGTCTACCTGAACCGATGAAACGCCGCTCCGTCGTCCACGCCCTTTTCGTGCTGCTCCTGCTGGGCGTGGTGGCCGGTCGCGTGCGTGCGCAGCAGGATCCCCTGTACAGCCAGTACATGTTCAACACGCTGGCCTTCAATCCGGGGTACGCGGGCAGTGCGGATGTGTTCACGATCATGGCCCTCACGCGGCACCAGTGGGTGGGCTTCGAGGGGGCGCCCAGCACGCAGACCCTGACGCTGCATTCCCCGTTGCCGCTGAACGGACTGGCCCTGGGTGGGACCGTGCTGCATGATCGCGTGGGTCCGACGCGGCAGACCGGCGCTTTTCTGGACGTGGCGTACCGCATCCGCACCGGCGAGCGCTCTCGCCTGGCCTTCGGTCTGAAAGGCGGGGTGAACCTCTTCCAGGCCGACCTCGCAGGATTGAGCACCGTGGAAGTGGATCCGTCCGCCGCGAGCATCAGCAGCAAGGCGCTGCCGAACTTCGGGTTCGGCCTCTTCTGGCACGCGCCTCGCTGGTACGTGGGCCTTTCGGCGCCCAAGTTGTTGCAGAACACCCTCACCGAGGCACAGAGCGCCGTGGTGGCCACCGCGCAGGAGGATCGCCACTACTTCCTGCTCGGTGGTGCGGTGTTCGACGTGGGCCGCGACCTGAAGCTGAAGCCCTCGGTGATGCTGCGCGCGGTGGCGGGTGCGCCGCTTTCACTGGATGTGAACCTGAACCTCCTGCTGCGGGAGCGCATCTGGCTGGGCGGCATGTACCGCGTGGGCAATGCCTTCGGCGTGATGGCGCAGTATCAGTTCAGCGAGCAGTTCAGGGCGGGCTACGCCTTCGACCTCACCACCACGCGAGTGGGCGCCTACAACGCCGGCACGCACGAGGTGATGCTGAGCTACGACCTGAAGTTCACCAAGGGGCGGACGATCTCACCACGCTACTTCTGACCCATGCGCGCGCTCCGCCTGTTCCTCCTGCTTGTGCTGCCCCTGCTGCCGGCAAGGGCAGCGATGGCTCAAGGAGGCGCCGATGCGCGCATCCGCTCGGGCGATCTGCACTTCGCGCAGCTGGCTTACGCGCTCGCTGAGAAGGAGTATCGTGCCGCCGCCGATCTGGGCGCCGTGAACGAGCATGTGGCCAAGCGCCTGGCCGAGTGCAACATGAAGCTGGGCAACTCCGAGGAGGCCGAGCGCTGGTATGCCATCGTGGTGAAGTTCCTGAACCGTGAGCCTCGTGACCTGTACGCCTACGCCCAGGCCCTGAAGAGCAATGGCAAATACGATCAGGCCGAGGAATGGATGGACCGCTACCTGGCCACGCGCCCACCGGAAGGAGGGGCCCAGCGCAGCAACATCACCAGCTTCGCCCGCAAGTTCACCGACCAGCAGGAGCGCTTCACCATCACGCCGCTGAAGATCAACACGCCGTACTCGGACATGGCGGCCACCTGGTGCGGTCCCGACCAGGTGATCTTCTCCAGCAGCCGCAACGAGAAGGTCGGCATCCAACGGCGGGCGGCCTGGAACGACCAGCCCTTCCTGGACCTTTACCGCGCCACGCGCCAGGCCGATGGGACCCTGGGCGCCCCCGCACTGCTGGAGGGCAAGGTGAACAGCGCTCTGCACGACGGACCCGCCGTGTGCAGTGCCGATGGCAGCACCATGTACTTCACCCGCAACAGCAGCGTTCGGAGCCGCAACGGCATCACCCGCCTGGGGATCTACCGGGCGCGGCGCACGGGCAATGAGTGGGGCGGGGTGGATCCCTTCCTGTACAACAACAGCGAGTGCTCGGTGGGCCACCCCGCACTGAGCCCCGATGGCAGGCGCCTGTACTTCGTGAGCGACATGCCCGGTGGTTTGGGGGGAAGCGACATCTATGTGTGCCGCGACCTGGGCGGGCAGTGGGGCGAACCGGAGAACCTCGGACCGGTGATCAACACCCCGTACAACGAGGTGACGCCCTTCATCGCGGCCGATGGCACCCTGTACTTCAGCAGCGATGGGCATCCGGGCCTGGGCGGCCTCGACGTGTTCGCCGCACCTCCGGCCGACGGCGACCGCTTCACCACGGCCATCAACGTGGGCGCACCGTTGAACGGCACGAAGGACGATCTGGCCTTCATCATCGATGCCACGGGGAAGCACGGGTACTTCAGCAGCAACCGGCCCGGAGGCATGGGGGACGATGACATCTACGCCTTCGTGATGCACAGCCCCTTGGAGCAGCGGTTCCTGTGCACCGGTGTGGTCATCGACGACGAGAGCGGCTCACCGGTGATCGATGTGGTCGTGGAGCTGCAGGACATGAGCGGCGCGGTGCTGGCCAGCACCAGCACCGATGCCCGCGGTGAGTACTCGTTCGGGGTGCAGAAGGACAAGGAGTACCGCGTGGTGGCCCGCATGAAGGGCCGATACGACGGCAGCCAGCACCTCAGCACCGAGCAGATCGAGAACCAGCAGATCGTGGCGCGGGACATCCACCTGGTGCCCGATGCCGGGGTATGGCTGCGGGGCGCGGTGCGCTACAAGGACCGGCTGGGCTTCATCGAGGGCATGACCGTGAGCGTCGTGAACCTCAGCAGCTTCTATTCCGAGAGCCAGGTGACCGGCGAGGGGGGCGACTTCAGTTTCAGGCTGCAGGCCAACGAGGAGTTCGAGGTGCTCTTCGAGAAGCCGGGCTATTACAGCCGCAGCGTGTCGGTCTCCTCGATCGGCATCCGCAACAGCGTCATCGACCTCAACGCGGCCTTCGACCTCAGCTTCGAGCCCGTGGAGGTGGGCCGGCCGGTGCGCCTCAAATACGTGAAGTGGGCCGATGACAAGAGCCTGGCGCTCGACCCCGTGGCGCGCACCGAGGTGGACCAGCTGGCCGAGCGACTGAAGGTGAACCCGACCCTGCGTGTGGAGCTGGCCGTGCACGGCGATGCGCGCGGCGATGGTGAGGCGCAGGTGAAGCTCACCCAGAAGCGTGCGCAGGCCATCGTGGACCAGTTCGTGGCCAAGGGGGTGCCGAAGGACCGCGTCACCGCCAAGGGCTACGGCGGCATGCGCCTGGTGAACCACTGCGTGCCCGGGGTGCAGTGCTCCGAGGCCGAGCATGCGGAGAACCGCCGCGTGGAGTACACCGTCACCGAGATCCGACCCTGATCATGAACACATCCTTTCGTCCCCTCTTCGCGCCGCTCTTCCTGTTCGCCTCAGTGACCCTGCATGCGCAGGAGGCCGGCGTGGAGTGCGACCCGGCCCGGTTCGCGAAGGTCATGGCCGAGAAGCCCGGCCAGGTGGTGGACGTACGGACCCCCGAGGAGTGGGCCACCGGCGTGATCACCGGAGCGCGCTTCATCGACTTCAACGCCGGCGGCTTCAAGGAGGCCGCTGCCGCTCAGCTGGACAAGACGAAGCCCGTGTACGTTTACTGCGCGGCGGGTGGCCGCAGCTACCGCGCCAGCAAGCAGCTCAGGGAGCTCGGATTCACCGAGGTCTACGACCTGGTGGGCGGCATGGGCGCGTGGAAGGAGGCGGGCATGCCCACCGTTCCCTATGCAAGGGATGCGAAGCGATAGCCATCGGACGACCAGCGGGCCAACGCCTGCGGGAGGAGGCCGGTGAGCCGATCGGCGGCTTTCGGCACGTCGTGGAACACGATGATGGACCCTGGTCGCGCGTGCTTCAAGGTGCGGTCCAGGCACTGCTGCGCGCTGCATCGGGGGTCATAGTCGCGGGAGAGCACGACCCACATCACCACACGAAAGCGACCCTTCAGGGCGGCGAGCTGCGCCGCGGTGAGGTGGCCGTAGGGCGGTCGGAAGAGCGTGCCGCCCACCTCGCGTTGGCCGCGCAGCACGTTGCGCAGGTAGGGCCTCAGCGGGGTCCGCCAGCCGTCGGGGTGGTCCCAGGTGTGGCCGCCCACAGCGTGCCCCTCGGCGCTGAGGCGCTCCACCAGGTCGGGCCGGGCCCTGGCACGATCGCCGCGGCAGAAAAAGGTGGCGTGCGCGCCCGCTGTGGCCAATTGGTCCAGCACCCACGGGGTCAGCTGCGGGTCGGGCCCGTCGTCGAAGGTGAGGTAGAGCACCCGCTCATGCGGGGGCATGCGCCAGAGCACCCCCGGCATCAGCGCGCGCAGCGGCCAGGGCGGGCGGGCGGGCACCACGGTGTCAGAAGCGCATCTTGTTGGTCTTGCGCCCGGCGCTCTCCATCTCCATCAGTTTCTGTTCGTAGGCCTCCTCGGCGGCGTCCATCCGCTGCTGCAGGCGGTCGGCCAGCTCCTGCTGTTTGTGGATCACCTTGGCGGTGGTGACGATGCGGTCCATCACCGCGTGGGTGATGGCCATCTCGCTGCTCACCTTCTCGGCGAAGCGCGGCTCCAAGCGGGTGTACCAGGCCAGGTTCTCCTCCATGATGGTGAAGAGGCGCTCGGCGAGCGCGTTGGCCTTCTCCGTGCCGCCGGCCTTGTAGAAGGATTCGATCACCGGCAGCATGATGCGGTCGAACGGCACGTTCCGCTCGGGCATCTTCTCCATGGTGAGGTCCAGCACCTTGAGCGCGTCCTCCTTGCGGCCCTCCTCGGTGAGCGCATCGGCCAGGCTGCTGAGCTGCAGGCGCAGGTTCGTGGTCATGCGCAGGATGTTCTCGTCCAGGTAGATGTCCTCCTGGCTGTCCATGTTGCCCCACACGAACTTGTTCATCACGTTGTCGAACATCACATCGGTGCCCACGCGGCCGCTGAGGTTGGGGTTGTCGTTCTTGGTGAGGATGGGCACCAGGCGGTAGGTGAGGCCTTCGAGCTGGAAGTGGTTCTGCAGGCTGAGGTAGCTGTCCGGACCGGTGGTGACCGCGAAGTAGATGGGGCGGTCCCAGTTGAAGTTGGCCAGCAGGTCCAGCACCATCAGCTGGTTCTTCAGCAGCACCTGCTTGTTGATCTGCCAGTCCACGTTGTCCACGATCAGCGCGGTGTCCTTCAGGGCCACGGTGCCGTTGTCCACCACCTTGGCGCTGTCCACCGGGATGCGGAATTTGTTGGTGGGGAAGTAGGCGTCCTTGGTGCCGCGCTGGAAGAGGGTCTGCATGTTGCGGTCGTTGGCCACGAAGTCCATGGCGGCCTTCACGTCCACGAACACGCCCTTCTGGTTCTGGCTGGGGATCACGGCCACGATGTCGCGGGTGCCCTGACGGTACTTCTCGGGGGCCAGGCCAAAGGGCACCGGCGCGCTCTCGTAGGCCTGGCGCCGCATCTGGTCGATGTACCAGTCGGTGTTCAGCAGGCTCAGGTTCACGATGCGGATGTCGGTGCGGATGCCCTCCACCTCCTGGGCGTACCAGAGGGGGAAGGTGTCGTTGTCGCCGTTGGTGAAGAGGATGGCGTTGGGGGCGCAGCTGTTCAGGTAGTCGCTGGCCAGGTCGCGCGCCGGGGTGCGGATCGAGCGGTCGTGGTCGTTCCACTCCTCGCCCAGCATGTGCAGGGGCACCAGCAGGCCCAGGGCGGAGGCCAGCAGGGCGGGCACCCGTTCGCCGCGTGTGGCCCTGCCCAGCACGTGGAAGAGCGCGAGCGCGGCTCCACCGGCCACCGACAGGTAGAAGATGGAGAAGCTCACGGCGTGGTCGTCGCCGCTGAGGGTCTCCACCAGGAACTTCAGCAGGCCCAGGCCCAGGCCGCCGCCCACGGCGTAGAGCAGGTCGCGCTGGCTGAGCGAGCGCGCCGCATCGAAGAGCGCGTACACGCCCAGGCCGATCCAGATGGCGAAGGCGTAGAAGCTGCCCACGTAGGCATAGTCGCGCTCACGCGGCTGCAGCGGCGTCTGGTTCAGGTAGATCACGATGGCGATGCCCGTGAAGAAGAACAGCAGCATCACCACCGACCAGTCGCGCAGGTGGCGGAAGAGCTGGTACACCAGGCCGATGACGCCCAGCAGCAGCGGCAGCAGGTACAGCTTGTTGTAGGCCTTGTTCCAGGTGAGGCTGCCGGGCAGGTCCTTCTGGGTGCCCAGGCGCTGCTCGTCGATCAGGTCGATGCCGGTGAGCCAGTTGCCGTCCACGATGTTGCCGTGGCCCTGCACGTCGTTCTGGCGGCCGGCGAAGTTCCACATGAAGTAGCGCCAGTACATCCAGTTGAGCTGGTAGTCCACGAAGAAGCGCATGTTCTCCCCGAAGGTGGGCTTGTTGATGATCGTCGGCTTGCCCTCGCGGTCGGTGGTGCGGATCGGCGTGCCCTTGAAGCGGCTCCAGGTCTTGTACTCCTCCACGTGGCCGCGCTGGTTGCTGTACATCCGGGGGAAGAGCATCGTGAAGCGCGGGTCGTACACCGGTTCGGTGCCCTTGCGGGGGTCGGTGATCACATAGGCATGGTCGATCTCGTGGCCGGGGTTGGCCTCCAGCCAGTGCTGGGCGGTCCAGCGGTCGTAGAACTGCTTCACGGGGCGGCCGCCCTTGGTGGCCTGCCAGGTGGCGGTGTACACCGGGCTGCCGTCCTCGCGCTCGTTGCTCAGCTCGCTGTCCCAGAACTGGCCGAGCAGCAGGGGGCGGTCGCCGTACTGTTCGCGGTTCAGGTAGCTCAGCAGGTTGAAGACGTTCTCCGGGTTGTTCTCGTCGATGGGCGGGTTGGCGGTGCTGCGGATCACGATCAGGGCGTAGGTGCTGTAGCCCACGATGATGACGGACACCCCGAGGATGATGGTGTTGACGATGTCGCGGCCCTGGCGCTGGCTCCACAGCAGGCCCCACACGATGAGGCCCACCAGCAGCAGGCCGTAGACCAGGTTGCCGGTGTTGAAGGGAAGGCCCATGTCGTTCACGAAGCGCAGCTCGAACCAGCCGGCCGTGCTCACCAGGCCGGGGATGATCACCGCCTGGATGGCGCCCAGGATCAGCGCGCTGATCACCAGGGTCCACAGCACGCCCATCGGGGTCACCTTGTGCTTCTTGAAGTAGTACACGAAGGCGATGGCCGGGATGCACAGCAGGTTCAGCAGGTGCACGCCGATGCTCAGGCCCATCAGGTAGGCGATGAGGATGAGCCAGCGCTTGTTGTGGGGCTGGTCGGCCTCGCTCTCCCACTTCAGGATGGCCCAGAACACGATGGCGGTGAAGAAGCTGGAGAGGGCGTACACCTCGCCTTCCACAGCGCTGAACCAGAAGCTGTCGCTCCAGGTGTAGGCCAGGCTGCCCACCAGGCCGCTGCCCAGTACGGCGATGGTGCGGCCGGCGGTGAGGGCCTCGCCATCGCGCGTGGCAAGCTTGTGGGCCATGTGGGTGATGCTCCAGAACAGGAACAGGATGGTGAAGGCGCTGGCCAGGGCGCTGAGGGTGTTGATGGCCACCGGCACCTGCTCCGGGCTCACGAAGGCGCTGAAGGCGCGGGCCAGGATCATGAACAGGGGGGCGCCGGGCGGGTGGCCCACCTCCAGCTTGTAGGCCGTGGCGATGAACTCCCCGCAATCCCAGAAGCTGCTGGTGGGCTCGATGGTGGCGATGTAGGTGATGGCGGCCACCAGGAACACGAGCCAGCCGGTGATGATGTTGAGGCGCTTGAAGTCCATGCGGGGAAAGGTCCGGGGGATGAGGCCTGCCTACCCGCCACGGGATCAGGGGGTTCCGGCAAGGCGAGGGCGAAAGTACCGAAAGGCGGCGGGAGGCTGTGCGTGCGGGGCGGCAGTGCTGGGGAGGGTGCGCACCGGGCACCGCTGCTGTGGCCGTGGACCGCCCCTTGCGGCAGATCCGGTGTCAATGCCTACTTTTGCCGCGCTTTGGCGGGTCGACCCCGCCAAGCCCAGGTGCAGCGATGGCCGATGGTGTAACTGGCAACACGTCTGATTTTGGTTCAGAAGAGTCTAGGTTCGAGCCCTAGTCGGCCAACAGGAAAGCCCCGCGAAGAGCGGGGCTTTTCGTTGGCCGACGGTCATGTGCGCAGCATAGGGCAGCGCCGGTGGGCGCTGAGCGGGGCTTCGTGTTCCTGCCCCGGCCACCCTTGCTCACATCGATACCGATCGTTCTCATGGTACTTTTGGGTTGTTCTACCACTGAAGGGGCTGAGCAGGTGTCCGTTGCTTCAGAACTCGAACAGGCCGCGAGCCTCAATTTCTATCCGAGCCGTGGACACCGGGGTACGAGAGGTCCCAATAGCAGCACAGGACTTGTTCCCGAACCTTCGCCCGGTTCACCTCCCGTACCGTTCGGCTTCCTTCAGTTGGCTTGTTCGCTAAGGTCAGCTTGCAAGCCTAGAGTACCTTCGGTCGCCAACCACGCTCGCGCATGGAGCTTCTCACCCCCCAGCACCGCCTGGCCTTCAAGGGCAAGGGCGGCGACCTCTTCGCCGTGCTCATCGTCAACTGGCTGCTCACCCTGGTCACCCTGGGCTTGTACTACCCGTGGGCCAAGGTGCGCCGGCTGAAGTACTACTACGAGCACACCGAGCTGGACGGGCATCCCTTCCACTTCCACGGTACGGGGCGCGAGATGTTCATCGGCTTCATCAAGGCCGTGGGCCTGCTGGTGCTGCTGTACGGGGCCTTCTTCGGCCTAGCCATGCTGCAGGAGGCCTGGGCCAGCGTCCTCGGCTTCCTGGTGCTCTTCGGCGGCCTGCTGCTGCTGCTGCCGCTGATCATCCACGGCACCTACCGCTACCGCATGAGCCGGAGCAGCTGGCGGGGCATCCACTTCGGGTACCGCGGCGACCGCGATGAGCTGTACCGCATCTGCCTGCGCGACGGCCTGCTTACCCTGGTCACCCTGGGCATCTACGGCAGCTGGTTCACCATCAACCTGCGCAACTACGTGATGAGCCATGTGCGCTGGGGCAGCTCGCAGTTCGCCTACAAGGGCGACGGGCTCGACTTCTTCCTGATGAACCTGAAGGGCTACTTCCTCACCTTGTTCACCTTGGGCATCTACGGGTTCTGGTGGCAGAAGGACCTGTTCCACTACTATGTGGACCACCTCAGCTGGACCTTCAGCGATGGCAGGCGCCTGCAGTTCAAGGGCACGGCCACGGGCGGGGGCTTCTTCGGCCTCATCGTCACCAATGTCCTGCTGGTGATCTTCACCTTCGGCATCGGCTATGCCTGGGCCGAGGTGCGCACCATGCGCTTCATCCTGGCGAACATCGCCCTGGTGGGTGATGCCGACCTGAACAACGTGGCGCAGACCGAACAGGAGCACAAGGGCGCGCTGGCCGAGGAGCTGGGCGATCTGATGGACATCGGCATCTTCCTGTGAGCGAAGGGGTGGAGGCCGTCCTGTACGACGGCGTGAGCAGCAGGCCGATCGAGGCACGGGTGAGCGTGCGCGAGCCCAACGCCCTGGCGGTGGAGCACGGGAACGAGCGCTTCACCTGGCCGTTGGAGCACTCGGGCCTGCAGTGGGAGCGCACGCGCGACACGCTGCGCATCAGCTTCGGGGAGTTCCCCCGGCGGGTGCTCATCGTGCGCGACCCGCTCTTCATCCGCAGCTTCGTGCTGCGCATGCGCTACACGGGTCGCCAGGGCGTGTACGACCGCCTGCTGGGCGTGGCGCGCAGCGGTCCGCTGCTCTTCTTCCTGGGCGTGGCCGTGCTGCTGGTGGCCAGCTACGTGTGGCTGCTGCCCTGGGCGGCGGAAGGCGTGGCCGTACTGATGCCGCGTTCCGTGGACCAGCAGCTGGGCGCGGCCGCCTGGGGCACCATGGCCCCCACGCTCGACGAGGACACCGCACGCAGCCGCACCCTGCAACGCTTCGGCGATGCGCTGCAGCTCAGCCCCGACCATCCGCTCACCTTCCACGTGGTGCGCGACGACCAGGTGAACGCCTTCGCGCTGCCCGGCGGCCACATCGTGGTGTTCACCGGCATCCTGGAGCGCATGGACCGGCCGGAGGAGCTGGCGGCCTTGCTGGCGCACGAGGGCACGCACGTGCAGGAGCGCCACAGCACGCGCATGCTGATGCGGCAGCTGGCCAGCTACGTCTTCCTCAGCCTCATCATCGGTGATGCGAGCGCCATCGCGGCCGTGGTGGCCGAGCACGCGGACAACGTGCGCAACCTGTCGTACTCGCGCGGGCTGGAAACGGACGCCGACCGGCATGGCATGGAGCGCATGCACTCCCGCGGAGTGGACCCCGACGGCATGGTGGGCCTGCTGAACCTGCTGCAGGAGGAGGCGGTGGACCTGCCGGCGGCCATGGAGTTCCTCAGCAGCCACCCGCTCACCGCCGAGCGTGTGGCCGAGGCCGAGCGGCTGGCGGCGCAGCTCGGCGATCCGGTCGTCGCCCGCCCGCCCCTGGACGGCTTGTTCGCGGCGTTGACGACGCCCGAGGTCAAGGAGATCCCGGTGGGGACCGCCGCCGAATAGCTCAGCCCTTCACCACGATCCCCAGCTCCTTGAGCTGCTCGTCGTCGATGCGGCTCGGCGCGTCGATCATCACATCGCGGCCCGCGTTGTTCTTGGGGAAGGCGATGAACTCGCGGATGTCCGTGCGGTGGCCGAAGAGGCTCACCCAGCGGTCGAAGCCGAAGGCCGCGCCACCGTGCGGAGGGGCACCGAACTCGAAGGCGTCCATCAGGAAGCCGAACTTGTAGCGCGCATCCTCGTCGCTGAAGCCGAGCACGCGGAACATGGCCTCCTGCATCGCGCGGTCGTGGATGCGGATGCTGCCGCCGCCGATCTCGGTGCCGTTGATCACCAGGTCGTAGGCGTTGGCGCGCACGCTGCCGAGGTCCACCTGGTCGAAAAGCTTCTGGGCATCCACCGGCTTTGGTGCCGTGAAGGGGTGGTGCATGGCGTGCCAACGGCCGGTCTCCTCGTCCTACTCCAGCAGCGAGAAGTCCACCACCCACAACGGCTTGAACACCTTCGGGGCGCGCAGGCCGAGCTGGTCGCCGAGGTGCAGACGCAGTTCGTTCAGCTGCTTGCGGGTCTTGTCGGCCTTGCCGGCCATCAGGCAGAGCAGGTCGCCGGGCTTCATGCCGAAGCGGGCGGCCCAGGTCTGCAGCTGCTCCGGCGTGAAGAACTTGTCCACGGTGCTCTTCAGGCCTTCCTCGTTCCACTTCACGAACACGATGCCGGTGGCGCCGATCTGCGGGCGCTTCACGAAGTCGATGAGCGCATCGGTCTGCTTGCGGCTCCAGCCCGCGCAGCCTTCGGCGTTGATGCCCACCACCAGCTCGGCCTCATCGAAGACCTTGAAGCCAACACCCTGCACCAGGTCGTTCAACTCGTGGAAGCGCATCCCGAAGCGCAGGTCGGGCTTGTCGCAGCCGTAGCTCTTCATCGCTTCATCGAAGGACATGCGGGGAAAGGCCTCGCTGAACTCCACGCCGTGGATGGACTTGAACAGATGCTTGGCCATGCCCTCGAAGGTGTTCAGGATGTCCTCCTGTTCCACGAAGGCCATCTCGCAGTCGATCTGCGTGAACTCCGGCTGGCGGTCCTGGCGCAGGTCCTCATCGCGGAAGCACTTCACGATCTGGAAGTAGCGGTCGAAGCCGGCCACCATCAGCAGCTGCTTGAAGGTCTGCGGGCTTTGGGGCAGCGCGTAGAATTCGCCGCTGTTCATGCGGCTGGGCACCACGAAGTCGCGCGCACCTTCCGGTGTGCTCTTGATCAGCACGGGTGTCTCCACCTCCAGGAAGTGCTGTGCGCTGAGGTAGTTGCGCACCTCGATGGCCATGCGATGGCGCAGCTCGAAGTTGCGGCGGATGTTGGCACGGCGCAGGTCGAGGTAGCGGTACTTCATGCGCAGCTCGTCGCCGCCGTCGGTCTCCTCCTCAATGGTGAAGGGCGGGGTCTTGGCCGCATTCAGTACAGTGAATTCCGTGACGATGAGCTCTATCTCGCCGGTGGGGATGTTCCTGTTCTTGCTCTCGCGTTCACGCACGGTGCCGGTGGCCTGCACCACGAATTCACGGCCCAGCTTATTGGCCTGTTCGCAGAGCGCGTCATCACGCTCGGTGTTGAAGCTGAGTTGTGTGATGCCGAAGCGGTCGCGCAGGTCCACGAAGGTCATGCCGCCCATGGCACGGGTGCGTTGGACCCATCCGGCAAGGGTCACGGTCTTTCCGGCATCAGCGAGGCGGAGTTCGCCACAGGTGTGGGTGCGGTACATGGGAATGGAGGCGGGCCGCGAAGATACCGGGCCACGCCGCTCGTGGCGGCCCCAACCGGTCGGCCCGGCGCGGGCAGCGCGGACGCCCCTGTGCCCCATCTTCAGGTCCGATCCGAACACCATGCGACACCCGATCCTCCTCACCGTCCTTCTGGCCCCGGCCCTGTCCCTGGCCTGTTCCTGCTTCGGTCCGCAGACCTTTTGCGAGACGCTGGCACCGCCCTATCCCGAGCCGCAATGGTGGGTGCCGGACAACATCATCCTGGCGGTGAAGGAGAACAGCGTGGCCTACGGCGCCGATGTGCGGGTGGTACAGACCTTCAGCGGAACCCTCGTGCCGGGGGCCGTGGTGCGCGTGTGGGGCGACTGTGGCCTGCTCTGTCGTCACTATGTGGATGGGGTGCCCGATGGGGATACCGTGCTGTGGGCGATCCAGGATTGCGATCTGTCCGGCAACGGGGGTTGCGGCACCAGCCTGGAGTCGCCCACGGACCATCAACTTTCGATCTGCGGGGTGTACTGGCTGAGCTATGCGAACGGGGTGGTCTCGGGTCCGTTGCTCACGGAGGGCGCCACGGAGAGCATGACGCTGGCCGAGTTCGACATGTTCGTGGATGGTTGTCTGGCGACGTCGGTGCCCGGGCCTGCTCCGCAGGAGGATGGCGAGCTGTCGATCCTCAACGGTCGCCTGCACCTGCGGGGCGGCCCCGACATGGCCGGAGCGGAACTGCGGGTCTGGGACCTGGCCGGTCGCGCGCTCGTCAGCGTCGTGGTCCGGCCGGGAGAACGCAGCTGGCCGCTGCCACCGGGACCGACCACCATGATGGTGGTGGAGCTGCGGACCACCGACCGGCGCTTGGTGCGAAGGCTGATGCGGGAGTGAGCGCGGCGCTCACTCGGCCAGCAAGGCGGCCCGGCAGGTGCGGAGGGCCTCGGAGGCCTTGGGGTCCGCCACGGGCGGCCGCAGGTCCAGGGCCTCCAGGCGTTCGCGGATCAGGCGGCCCACCAGGGCGCGGCTCTCCCACTGCTCATCGGCCGGAATGATGTACCAGGGGGCGTGCGGAGCGGCCGTGGCCCCGATGGCCTGTTCGTAGGCGTGCATGTAGTCCTCCCAACGGGCCCGCTCCGCCACGTCGCCGGGGTTGAACTTCCAGTGCTTCTCCGGGTCGTCGATGCGCTCCAGGAAGCGCTTCTTCTGCACGGCCTTGCTCATGTACAGGAAGAACTTCATGATCACCGTGCCGCTCGCGGCCAGGTGCGCCTCCCACGCGGTGATCGCGTCGTAGCGCACGCGCCAGAAGGCCTCGTCGATGTCCTTCGCGCTGCGCACCGTTGGGATGTTCTGCCCCACGACGTACTCGGGGTGGACGCGCGTCACGAGCACCTCCTCGTAGTGGCTGCGGTTGTGGATGCCGATGTGCCCGCGCTCGGGTACGGCCTGCGCATGGCGCCAGAGGAAGTCGTGGCTCCGCTCCAGGCTGCTGGGCGCCTTGAAGCTCCACACCCGCACGCCCTGCGGGTTCACGCCGCTCATCACGTGGCGGATGGCCGAGTCCTTGCCGGCGGCGTCCATGGCCTGGAAGATGAGCAGCAGGGCATGGCGCCCTCCGGCGTAGAGCAGTTCCTGGAGCTCGCTGATGCGCTCACGGTCCTTTTCGAGCCGCTCCTTCAGTTCCTTTTTGTCGGCCTCCTCGGGCAGGTCGGTCACGTGGTCCTTCAGCCGGAAGCGGCCCGGGGCTTGCACCACCAGGCGCGGGTCGTTCAGCAGGTGCTTCATGGAGGGTGAAGCTACGAAGCACCGGACCGGGCTTCCGGCCGATCTTCACGCCACCAACCGTGTACACCATGCCCGCCAGCATCAACAGCCCCTTCACCCGCTTCGCCAAGCGCATCTCCATCGTCACCGGCCGGCCGCTCGCCTTTCTGCTGGCCGTTCTCATCATCGTCGTGTGGGGCATCACCGGACCGCTGTTCAGCTTCAGCGACACCTGGCAGCTGGTGATCAACACCGGCACCACCATCATCACCTTCCTCATGGTGTTCCTTATTCAGAACACGCAGAACCGCGATACGGAGGCACTGCAGATCAAGCTCGATGAACTGATACGCGTTCAGCACGAGGCCAATAACGCGCTCCTTGACCTTGAGGAGCTGGATGATGAGGAGATTGACCGCATCAGGGCGGTGTACCTGCTGCTTGCGCGCAAGGAGAGGGAGGACCGGCCCACTGAGGACGGGCGGCCCATCGACCGCCCGTCCTCTTGACGACCGTGATCGCCACGGGGCGGGCTACAAGGTGCCCCTGTTCTCCTGCTCCCGCTCGATGGCCTCGAACAGCGCCTTGAAGTTGCCTTTGCCAAAGCTCTTGGCGCCCTTGCGCTGGATGATCTCGAAGAACATCGTGGGACGGTCCAGCACCGGCTTGGTGAAGAGCTGTAGGAGGTAGCCCTCATCGTCGCGGTCCACCAGCACGCCGTGCTCCTTCAGCACCGCCAGGTCCTCGTCGATCTCGCCCACGCGGTCCAGCACCGTGTCGTAGTAGCTGGGCGGCACGTACAGGAATTCCACGCCGCGGTCCTTCAGCGCGCTCACCGTTTCGATGATGTTGTTGGTGGCCACGGCGATGTGCTGCACACCGGCGCCGTTGTAGAACTCGATGTACTCCTCGATCTGGCTCTTCTTCTTGCCCTCGGCCGGCTCGTTGATGGGGAACTTGATGCGGCCGTTGCCGTTGCTCATCACCTTGCTCATCAGCGCGGTGTACTCGGTGCTGATGTCCTTGTCGTCGAAGCTCACCAGCTGCGCGAAGCCCATCACGCGGGCGTAGAAGTCCACCCAGTGGTTCATCTCGCCCCAGCCCACGTTGCCCACCATGTGGTCGATGAACTTCAGGCCCACCGGCTCGGGGTTGTAATGGCTCTTCCAAGCGCGGTAGCCGGGCAGGAAGGGTCCCTTGTATTCGTTGCGCTCCACGAAGATGTGCACCGTCTCCCCGTAGGTGTGGATGCCGCTGCGCACCACGTAGCCGTGCTCATCCTCCTCGCGCACGGGCTCCATGAAGCTCTTCGCGCCGCGCTTGGTGGTCTCCTCCCAGGCCTTCTTCGCATCGGGCACCCACAGGGCGATCACCTTCACGCCGTCGCCGTGCTTGCGGATGTGGTCGTTGATCGGGCTGTCGGGGCCCATCGGCGTGGTCAGCACCAGGCGGATCTTGTCCTGCTGCAGCACGTAGCTGGTGCGGTCCTTCACGCCCGTTTCCAGACCGGCGTAGGCCACGCTCTGGAAGCCCCAGGCGCTCTTGTAGTAGTGGGCGCTCTGCTTGGCGTTGCCCACGTACAGTTCCACATAGTCCGTGCCCAGCAGGGGCAGGAAGTCCTGTGCATCGGCCATGATCTTCTCCAGGCCGTAGTCGACGTCTTTCAATCCGGTTGACATATGAGTAGGAGGTAGGTTCCTCGCGCAGTTCAGTGCCTCAAAGTTCGGACATTTTGCGGGGCTGTGGATGATGGAGGTCAGGCATGCCCTGAGCTTGTCGAAGGGGCGTGCCCCGGGCTTGGGCGGCCGGGCCGCATGCGAACTGGAGGAGCGCTCAATTCACTCGGACGAACCTCTCCTCAGCAACTCGAACAGCGGTTCGTTCAGGTAGAAGTTCGTGCGCCCCACTTTCACCTTCTGCAACAGTCCCATGCCCACCAGCACGTTCAGGTAGCGTGTGGCGGTAAGGCGCGTCACCTCCATGTCGCGCATCATGAGGTCGATCTTGGTGTACGGGTGGCGGAAGAGGTTGTTGAGCAGGTCCTGGCTGTAGAGGCGTGGTTGTTCCGAGCGGATGCGTTGCTTGTACTGCTGCATCAGCGCGCGGATCTCCTTCACCAGGGTGATGGTCTGCTGCGCAGTGCGTGCGATCGCCTCGAGCATGTAGAGCACCCACGGCTCCCAGTTGCCATCGGCACGTACCGCCTGCAACAAGCGGTAGTACTCCGACTTGTGCCGGATGATGAAGCGGCTCATGTACAGGATCGGCAAGTCGAGCAGGCCGCAGCGCACGAGGTAGAGGATGTTGAGGATGCGGCCCGTACGTCCGTTGCCGTCGTAGAACGGGTGGATGCTCTCGAACTGGTGGTGCGCGATGGCCATCTTGACCAGTGGATCCGCGTCCATCAATTCGTCCTTGTTCAGGAAGGCTTCCAGGTTGTTCATCAGGTCCACGATCGTGGCGTGGTCCTGTGGCGGGGTGTACACGACCTCGCCCGTGCGGTCGTTCTTCAGCACCGTGCCGGGCAGCTTCCTTAGCCCAGCTCCGTTCGCCTCCAGGGTGGCTTGCACCCGGAGCATGGTGTTGAGCCCGATGCCACTGGCGGTGCGCACCTCATCGAAGCCGAGCTTCAAGGCCTGAGCGTAACGATGCACCTCCTTCGCGGCGGGTGTCGTGAAGGTCTTGGCCAGGAAGTCGCTGCGATAGACCTCATCGTCCGTGGTGATGATGTTCTCGATGGCCGAGCTGTCCTTGGCTTCCTGGAGGGAGAGGGTGTCCACGAGGATCCGCTCATTGGGGATGGTGGCAGCAACTCCCTTCAGCTCAGCCAAATAGCGATGGGCTTCGGCCAGCCGTTTCAGCACGGCCGTGGTCTCCACCGGTTGCGTGGGCGGCAGGGGGGCCATGGTATAGGAAGGGGTGGCCATCCATACAGGTGAGCGCAAATGTGTATAGAAAATGCGACATTCCTATACATGTTACGGCGACATGTATAGAACGGTTAAAAAGCCCGGATGCGTGACGGGGCAAAGACCTTCAAGGGGGGGTGATGGAAGGCAATAGGGCGTGCCCCGGCCCAGGGCGGCCGGGTCGGGCTGTTCGCTGTAGCCGCCTTGCGCTGTGCGGCACCGCATCGGGCTGCGGTGGCTTCCTTCGGTCGCCTCCTCGCTCCGTGCGGTGCGCGCCCATCGCTGCGGTGGGCTGCCGCTGCCATCCCTCACGCAACTGCCGTTCACCGCATGTGGACCCCTACGGCGCTACTACCGAAGGATCACGGATGTAACTGATCTTCTCTTCATTGAGCCACGCAGTCCAGCAATCGGCAGTTTCATTGGTTCTAACACGCATGACATATGAATCCACAGGAAGCGTGAATCCCAAGAGCATGACCTTTTCGATGCGAGCCATGATCGCCAAGACCTCTTCATGAGTGGCGGTTCTGAGATCCAATGCCTTGAGCTGGGCAATGATTTCGGGAGGAGATGTGGGGGATACCCTTCTGGGCCGAACAGG
>OEIV010000437.1_pt1 | contig 22844 bp, 16 predicted proteins | sample 1539231 | NCBI WGS metagenome assembly OEIV01 (sample SAMN03794762, study PRJEB22550) | activated sludge metagenome | feature: wastewater treatment plant; material: activated sludge; isolation source: Wastewater treatment plant of a petroleum refinery complex | place: Argentina: Buenos Aires ... | reverse complement strand
CGTGTGAGCGCCGAACCCGGCCCATCGCAAGGCCCGAGCACTTCCTCGCCGACGCGATCGTTCCTCTCTCGCAATCTCCTCCTCGTCGGCCTTGCCAGCCTGCTCACCGACATGAGCACGGAGATGGTGTACCCGATCCTCCCGCTGTTTCTGACCGCGACGCTCGGCGCTTCGCCGCGTGTGCTTGGATTGATCGAGGGGATCGTCGAGGCGACCGCGAGCCTGACGCGCGTGATGTCGGGCTGGATCAGCGACGTGATGGGGAAGCGCAAGCCCTTCGCCGTCGGCGGCTATGCGCTCAGCGTTCTGGGCAAACTTTCGCTGTATCTTGCGGCGAGCTGGCCGCTGGTGCTGGGCGGGCGTGTGCTCGATCGCTTCGGCAAGGGAATCCGCACCGCGCCGCGCGATGCGCTGCTCGCCGAAAGCGTGCCGGAGAACCAGCGTGGCCGGGCCTTTGGCTTCCACAAGGCGATGGACACGCTGGGCGCGGTGCTCGGCGTGATCTGTGCGTACCTTCTCATCCGCGCCGGGCAGTCGGAGCTTCGCACCGTGCTCGTCTGGTCGCTCGCGCCCGCGGCCCTCGCGGTCGTCGTTCTCTGCTTCCTCCGCGAGACAGGCCAGGGACGCCACGCGGCCTCGAAACGCCCGCGCGTCAAGCTCTCCGACGCCTGGCATCGCGCGCCGTCGCGCCTTCGCCTCTTCTATCTCATCGTCTTTCTCTTTGCGCTCGGCGGCTCGAGCAACCAGTTCCTGCTCCTCCGCGCCCGCGGCATGGGCTTTTCCGATGCCGACACGATCCTGCTCTATCTCGTCTACAACCTCACCTACCTCGTGTTCTCGTACCCCGCGGGCAAGCTCTCGGATCGCATCGGGCGTGCGCCGCTGCTCATCGCGGGCTATTTCATCTATGCCGTGTCCTACGCCGGATTCGCGCTCGTTGATCACTTGCCCGCGTCGAGCACGAGCATCTGGCTGCTCTTTGCGATCTACGGCTGTTACATCGGGCTGACGGACGGCGTTGAAAAGGCCCTCGTCTCCGACATGTCGCCGAGCGACGCCCGCGCCACGTTCCTTGGGCTGCACGCCACCATTACCGCGCTCGGCCTCTTCCCTGCCTCGCTCATCGCGGGCTGGCTCTACGACTCGGTCTCGCCGTCGGCGGCATTCATGTTCGGGAGCGCGTGCGCGCTGGTGGCGGGTGTGCTCGCGGTCGTGTTCCTTCGTCAGCCGCGCGGCGCGGCGTAGTTCTCCGTGGCGTTCGCAATCTGTATTTATCGACCGATCGATGTCTTGAATTGCAAAACTCGGGCGACCTCGCGTCATGCGGCCTCCTCGCTTTTCCACAGTGATTGTGCGGGGTTTTTGAGCGACAATTCCCGCAAGGACTAGAAGATCGCCCGATCAACTTCTACGCTTGCGCGTCGGGCGATGCACCGCATCCGCTCGCGATTCGCACCAATCTCACGGAAGTGAAGCCATGACCATTCGCATCGGAATCAACGGTTTCGGTCGCATCGGCCGCCTCGTCTATCGCATGGCCGCGGAAGACCCCTCGCTCGAGATTGTCGCGGTCAACGACCTCGTGCCCGCCGACAACCTCGCGTATCTCCTCAAGTACGACACCATGCACGGGCGTTTCCAGATCGCCGGCAAGCCCGTCTCCGTTTCGGCCACGGAAAACTCGTTCACCGCCAACGGCAAAACCACCAAGACCATGGCCGAGAAGGACCCCGCGAAACTTCCGTGGAAGGACCTGGGCGTTCACTACGTGCTCGAGTCGACCGGCCTCTTCACCGACTTTGAGAAGGCGGGCCTGCACCTCCAGGCCGGCGCCAAGCGAGCGATCATCAGCGCCCCCACCAAGGCCGAGCCCGCGCAGGTTCCCACGCTCGTGATGGGCGTCAACCACGAACTCTTCGACGCGTCGAAGCACACCGTCGTCAGCAACGCGTCCTGCACCACCAACTGCCTCGCCCCGGTGACCAAGGTCATCGTCGACACCTTCGGCTTCGAAGAAGGCCTGATGACGACCACCCACGCCGCCACCGGGGCCAAGCGGTCGCGGCGCGGCCCGTGGAAGAGGGCCGGGCGCGGGGGGCGCAACCCCTTACAGACCACCAACCCCGCCAGCACCGGCGCCGCCAAGGCGGTCGCCCTGGCGATCCCCGCGGTCAAGGGCAAGCTGACGGGCATGGCGTTCCGCGTGCCGACGGCCGATGTTTCCGCCGTCGATCTGACGTTCAAGACGTCGAAGGACACGTCGCTTGCCGAGATCAACGCCGCGATGAAGGCCGCCAGCGAGGGGACTATGAAGGGCGTGCTGGGCTATACCGACGAGGAGGTCGTCTCGAGCGACTTCATCGGCGACCGGCGCAGCTCGATCTTCGACGCCAAGGCCGGGATCGAACTGAACAAGCGGTTCTTCAAGATCGTGACGTGGTACGACAACGAGGCCGGCTACGCCGCCCGCTGCATCGACCTCATCCGCTACATCGCGGGCAAGGATGGGCTGAAGTAGACCGGCGCGTCTCCGCGAGCTTGATCGAGAGCGGACGCTCGAACTCCATCGAAGCCGTTCGGCGACCGCGCCGGGCGGCTTTTTTCCTGCGCTCACTTCAATCGCGCCGGATCGTCCGGAGCGTCCGGTAGCTCGCACAATCCTGCGCGAATCGCGACGCGCACCAGGTCGGCGGCCCGGCTGAATCCCAGCTTTGCGCCGATCGCCTTGCGGTGCCCTTCGACGGTCCGCACGCTGCGGTGCAGACGCGCCGCGATTTCCGCGCTGCTCAACCCTTCGCCCACCAGCTTGAGCACGTCCAGTTCTCGCTCCGACAGCACGCCCAGCACACCCGGGTCCTGCACGCGCGGAGTCTTCAGTATCGCGCCCGCGGGAACCAGGTCTCTGATCCGCTCGCCCGCCCGCAGCCGGCGCGCGACAAGCACCGCGGCGTCCGAATCCGCCCCGCCGAGCGGACGGATCGCCACTCGCTGGCGCAGCCCGCGCAGCACGCTTTCATAGATGATGGTCCGCCGGGTCCGCAGTGACTCGCGCACCATCTCAACGCGCTCGTCCGCGAACTCCTCGCGGAGGATGTCGCGAAGGTGCCGCCCGATCGGGTCGAGCTCGGCCCCGCTGGCGCTGGGGTTGCGGATCGAGAGATGCCACTCGTAGTCGATCAGCGTCCGTTCATTAGCCCACATGAGCCGCCCGTCTCGGCCGACGATCGATACCGAGCAGCCCGCGTCGACGCTCAGCATTTCCCACAAGGCCTCGGCCTGCCGGGAAAGCACGTCACGAATGGCGCTGGGAAGTTCCGGGTACACGCGATGGTCCTGGTTTGAGGGGCATGGTACCCGGCGGAAATTGGTGCGGACACCCCTTCGCGTAGTACTACGCGATCCGCCACTTCCTCACGCGGAACGAGCATCCGACTCCGGATCACGGCGAATCCAGTCACGCGGCCTCACCCCCGGAGCGTGTCCGGGGACACCGCGGCGGAGACGATACATGCGCATGCAACGGATCATTCAGACGACGACGGTGACGGCGTGCCTGCTGGGAGCGGGCGGCGCGTCGGCCCAGAACATGGCACCCGCTGTTCTTCTGGACCCCCAGGCCACCCAAGTAGACGCGGGCTACGGCACGACCCTCGCACTCACATCCTTCGGCGCGGCCATCGGGTCGGTCGCCGACAACCGAGTCTGGGTTTACCCTCGCTACAGGTCCGGCTTTGGCGACCCGATCATCGTGACCGATCCGTTTGGACGCAACAAGGGCCTCGGTGCTTCGGTCGCGATGCACGGCTCAACCCTCGTCGCCGGCGCCCCGTTCATGGACCCATGCTCGGGCGGCGACGGACCCGCGAGCAGCGGTGTTCTCATCGCCTACGACTTCAGCGCCCAACGCGGCGCGCCTCAGCAGCTCACCCACCCGGGGCAGGATCGACTCGACGCCTTCGGCTGCTCGGTCGACATCGACGCCGACACCATCATCGCCGGCGCTAAATACGACAACACCTCCGGCCACTCGGCCGGCACCGCGTGGACGTTCCGCAACATCAACGGGCAGTGGACACGCGAGGCCCAGCTCGTGGGCACCGATGCCCACACGGGAGACCTTGCCGGGTGGAGCGTGGCCGTCAAGGGAAATGTGGCCGTTGTCGGCGCTCCCTTCGCCAACACGACATTCGTCGGCGCCGGCGTCGCAAGGGTCTTTGAGCGTGCGGCCTCGGGCTGGACCCACATCGCCACCCTTCATTCACCCACGCCCATGTCCAACGGCGCCTTCGGTGTCGCGGTCGCTACCGACGGCACACGCGTGGTTGTCGGCGAAACCCGCGGCAACCGTGCCTTCGTCTATCTGCGGACTCAGAGCGGCTGGCAACTCGAGCAACGCCTGACCCCCTCCAGGGGCGGCGGAGAATTCGGCGCGAAAATCCAGATCGACGGCGGACGCCTGTTCATCGGCGCGCCCGTGTCGAATGCGGTCGAATCCTTCGCCCTTGCTAACGGTCAGTGGACGCGCGTGCAGCGGATAACGTCCAGTTACGGCACGGGTGGCGCGCAGTTCGGCAGCGCGCTGGCGCTCCACGGGCGCGAACTGCTCGTGGGCGCTCGCTTCGCCGGACCCGACGGCATGGCGATGCTGATGAAGCAGGCCCCCGGATCGGACGGTTCCTTCGGCGGGCCTACTTCACCCGGTACGCCATCGACGGCCAGGCGGTGAGTCTCTCGCGCGCCGGCCGTGCTGATAGTCCTCGCTGAGTCATCGAAACGAGGTCCGCGCCGCGACGGCGCGGACCTCGTTCGTTCCCTTCCTGACCTTCCTTCCTCAATTCCCCTTTGTTTTCCGCTCTCCTATGCTCTCCCCCAACACGGAGGGCTTCATGTCTCAACCGCATCGCCTGTGTGTCTTCTGCGGCGCCAGCATGGGCGCTCGGCCCGAGTACGAATCCGCGGCCCGCGAGCTGGGTGGAATCCTCGCCGATCGCGGCATCACCCTCGTGTATGGCGGCGGGAACGCCGGCCTGATGGGCGCCGTCGCCAACGGCGCGCTGGCCAAGGGCGGCAAGGTCATCGGCGTGATCACGCGATTCCTCAAGGGGCGCGAACTTGCCCACGAGGGAATCACCGAGCTCCGCGTTACTGAGACCATGCACGAACGCAAGGCGATGATGGCCACGCTCGCAGACGCCTTTGTCGCGCTCCCGGGCGGCTACGGCACGTTCGACGAGTTCTTTGAGATCATGGCCTGGGCCCAACTCGGCATCCACTCCAAGCCCGTCGGGCTCCTTAACACCGCAGGCTACTACGACTCCCTCATCACCTTCCTCGACCACGCCGACCGCGAGTCGTTCCTGCGTCTCAAGCACCGGAGCGGCATCGCGTTCCACGCCGAGGCGGCGGAGCTGCTCGATCAGCTCGCGTCGCGGGCGATCGCGGTGAAGTGAGCCAAGCTACGAGGCGGCGTGGGCGCAAGTCCGAAGTGGGCGGCACGCGAAAGCCCGAAGCACGGACCCGAAGTCGGGTCCGTGGCACGTGTGGCCAACCGGTTGGACAGGCCGCCCGGAGCCCGGTCCTGGCCGACGTATTCACTTGTCAAAGACGCCGGGGTTGCGCCTCGGGCGAACTCGTCCGAGGCCTGGCCCAGGTGAGGGCGCGGGGTACGCACGCGCTCTCCACACAGGGGGCGGACGGACACTTTGGTGCGCACCAAGGCGGTGGTAAGTAGGCACTAGCCTCTCGGCACTTGGCACGAGGAAGGAACGTAAGACAAGGACGAGGATGGGGTTACGCGAGCGGAGAAATCGCGCAAAGATTTTTTTCAGGAATCTGAAAAGTAGGGAAAAAGACGGACACTTTGGTGCGCACAGACGCGGTGATAAGCGGGTACTAACTGTGGGAACCCCGCGGGCCTCCGGGCGGACTGCTCACACCAGCTTCAGGGCGTAGAAGATCGCGGTAAAGACGAGGTCCGCGAGGATGACGGCGACGACGCTCTGGACGACGGTGCCGGTGGTGGCCTTGCCGACGCCCGCGGCGCCGCCCACGACCTTGAGCCCGTTGCCGCAGGCGATGAGACCGATGAGCAGGCCGAACACGCCGCCCTTGCCGACGCCGGTGAGGAAGTCGACGAGCTTGGCCTGGTCGAGGGTGTTCTGCTTGTAGGTCGCCCAGGGGATATCGAGGATGGTGATCGAGACGATGGCGGACATGCCGATCGCGACCAGGTCGGCGAGCACGGCGAGCACGAGCATGGCCAGAACGCTGGCGATGACGCGTGGGACGACGAGAAAGCGCACCGGGCTCAGGGCCATCGCCTCGAGCGCCTCGACCTCTTCCGAGACGACCATGGTTCCGATCTCGGCGGCGATGGACGCGCCGGCGAAGCCCGTCAGCACGATGGCGGCGATGAGCGGACCGAGTTCGCGGAGGACGGCGACGCTCACGATGTTGGCGACCAGTTCCTTCTGCCCGAACTCGTCGAGGGGCGGGGAGAGCTGGAACGCGAGGATGAAGCCGATGCAGCCCGACACGAGCGAGACGATGCCGATGGAGCGCAGACCGACGCGGATGAGCTGGGACACGGCGGCCGACCAGCCGAGGCGCGTGCGTTCCTTGCCGAGGGCCTTGAGGACGACGGTGAGGGTGTCGAGGAGGAGCCCGACCATATCGCCGACGTGGGTGAGAAGTTCGAGGACGGGGGCGCCGACGGCGTGGAGGAGCCTGGCCGGCGCGGAGCGCGGGGCGAGGGGATCGGGGGTGGGTCCTGAGGCCTGGCTCACGGGGCTCCTTCAACGGGCTCAATCGCCCGCCGCGGCCTCCAGCGTATCGCGCATCTCAAAGACGGTGTGGAGGCGTGCGATCTGGAAGATCGCGAGCACGCGCTGGGTGATGCCGACGAGGATGAGGCGGGCGCGGCTGCGGCGGGCGTTCTGGAGCGCTTCGACGAGCGTGGCGACGCCCGGCGAGTTCATGTATTCGACGCGTGAGAGGTCGATGATGATCCGCGGGCGGTTGAGGTCCGCGGCGCGTTTGAGCACGGCGCGGAACGAGGTGGCCTCGGTGTACGAGATTTCGCCCATCGGGGTGACGACGACCAGGGTGCCGCGGTCCTCGAAATCGACTTGAAGTGGTTGCCCAGCCATGGCGTCCCTCGCACTCGGAAAACGGTTCAGCACTTGCACTCGGCGCCCGGCTTGTCGTGCTCGGGCTGCTTCTTGACCATCGTCAGTCTCATCCCGCCGCCGGGGCGTTTCTCGTACTCGGCGACGTCCATCACCTCGCGGATGATGTGAACGCCCAGGCCGCCGGGTTTGATGTCGTCCAGGTCGCGTCCCCTGATTTCGGCGGGATCGATCTGGCGGGCCTCGTCCTCGATGACGATCTTGATCTCAGGTCTGCTTCCCTGCGGCCCGGGCCACAGGCTGACCCAGATGGGTCGGTCGGTCTGCTTCTCATAGCCGTGGCGCATGACGTTGCACAGCGCCTCGTCGACGGCCAGGGCGATCTGCGATGTACACATCTCGGTGAAGCCGAGGCGTCGGCAGACACCGGAGATCAGCTCGCGCGCGCCGGCGAGGTAGAGCGGATTGCTCTGCATCTCGATGCGGATGTGCGGGGCTTCACTCACTCGACGCTCCTGCGTTCCTGGGCTCGGCTGTCCACGCGACCCAGCGATCGACGGCGGCGCGGCGATCGGCCTCGGGCGCGGCGTAGTCATAGCCGTTGGTCGTGCCCGTGAGGCGGTGGAGGGTGTTGATCGCGACCAGGCGGGCGGCGGGGTCGTCGCTGTCGAGGAGCTTGATGAGTTCCGGGATCGACGAGCGATCATTTCGGGCGGCGGCGTCCACGGCGGCGTCGAGGCGGGCGCCGGGATCGGCGGAGGCAAATCCGCGCGCGGGGCTGGAGCACCCGGCCCCAACGAGCCCGACGAGCCCTGCACACGCCATGAGACACGTCCGCGTCAACGTCACGACGGGAGTGTACCGCCCGCGGGACCTTCCGCCCATCCCTCGACCCGCGAAGTGACGCCCCCTAACCTCTCCGTTTCCCACTCCCCGGAGCGGCTTTCCATGCGACTCCCGCACGATGAGGTTGTTCCCGTTCTCGATTTCGGCGGTCAGACGGCCCAACTGATCTGCCGGCGCGTCCGCGACGCGGGCGTCTTCTCCCTCCTCGTTTCGCCGTCGATTTCGCCCAAGGAACTCGCGGCGATGAAGCCCAAGGGGATCATTCTTTCGGGCGGGCCGAGCAGCGTCTACGAGCCCGGGGCCCCGACCTGCGACCCCGGCATCTTCGACCTGGGCGTGCCGGTGCTCGGGATCTGCTACGGGCTGCAGTTGGCCGCCAAGCTCATGGGCGGCGATGTGAGCCATTCGGCGCACCGCGAGTTCGGGCGGGCGGCCCTGGCGATCAACGACAGCCGGGATCTTTTTGCGGCGATCCCGGATCGCACAACCGTGTGGATGTCGCACGGCGACCAGGTCACCAACCTGGGAGCGACGAGGTTTGAGTGCCTGGCCTCCACGCCGACCTGCCCGAACGCCGCGGTGCGTCAGGTCTCGGGAACGCGGCGTTTCTACGGGGTGCAGTTCCACCCGGAGGTCACCCACACGCCGCACGGGAGCGACCTCATCCGTAACTTCCTGCACGAGATCTGCCGCTGCCGGGCGGATTGGCGCATGGCCAACTTCGCCGAGGTCGAGCGCCAGCGCATCCGCGAGAAGGTCGGGAACGCGCATGTGATCTGCGGGCTGTCGGGCGGCGTGGATTCCGCCGTCACCGCCGCGCTCATTCACTCCGCGATCGGGAAGCAGCTCACGTGTGTCTTCGTGGACACGGGGTTGCTCCGCAAGGCGGAGCGCACGCTGGTCGAGACGACGTTCCGCGACCATTTCCACATCGATCTTCGCGTGATCGACGCGGAGAAGGATTTTCTTTCCGACCTTGCGGGCGTGGCCGATCCGCAGGAGAAGCGTCGGCGGATCGGGCATCGCTTCATCGACGTGTTCAAGCACGCCGCCCGGGACATCAAGGACGCGACGTTCCTGGCCCAGGGCACTCTGTATCCCGACGTGATCGAGTCCGGGCACGGGCACGCGGGCCAGTCGGCGAACATCAAGCTGCACCACAACGTGGGCGGTCTGCCGGAGGACCTGGGCTTCACGCTGGTCGAGCCGCTCCGCGATCTCTTCAAAGACGAGGTGCGCAAGCTCGGCGAGGTGCTGGGCCTGCCCGAGCAGCTCATCTGGCGTCATCCGTTCCCGGGCCCCGGGCTGGCGGTGCGGGTGCTTGGAGAAGTGACGAAGCCGGCGCTCGGCCTCATCCGCGATTGCGACGAGATCTTGCTGGAGGAGATCGTGGAGGCGAACCTGTACCGCTCGACGAGCCAGGTCTTCGCGGTGCTGTTGCCGGTGCGGTCGGTGGGCGTGATGGGCGACGGACGGACGTATGACTCGGTGGTGGCGATCCGGGCGGTGGAGACGCAGGACTTCATGTCGGCGGACTGGGCTCGGCTGCCGCACGAGGTGCTGGCGCGGATTTCGAGTCGGATCATCAACGAGGTGCGGGGCGTGAACCGCGTGGTCTACGACATCTCCAGCAAGCCGCCCGCGACGATCGAGTGGGAATGAGACGGGGCATGGGGGACGCCGAGTCCCGCCTCGAAGTGGCGGGCCACGGAGTGTGATGTTCCCGATTCGGTCTGAAAGAATAGTTCCGAAACGTCCCTTTCAATCTCCGAACATTTCGACATTTCTGACCCGTGATGCCGATAAAATCGCTACGTGAATGAGCCCGGTGGCGGTCTGCGCCCGTGGGGGTGTGCCGGCCGGGCGTTCACGGGGAGAAATCTCAATGCTCATGCTGACCAAACGGGTTTCAGGGCGCACGCTGGCGGGCGCGATCGTCGCGGCGAGCACGCTCGCGGCGCCGGCGCTGGCCCAGGACACGATCACCAAGGAGGACGTGATCGCCGGGACGATGAACATCGACTTCGGGACGCGCACCACCAAGGACACTTCGGGCGACCTCAAGGAAGGCTCGTCGGCGATCGGCGCCAAGGACAAGTACACGTTCACGCTGCGGGTCGCCGAGACGACCGAGTTCGCGGGCGAGATCCAGCGCCAGCCGAATCTCTACACCAAGCTCATCAACCGCAAGAAGCAGGAAGCCCAGCTCTTTTACAAGATCAACATGGCCGTGCTGAACCCCAAGGACCTCAAGCAGAAGAAGACCGTGGGCTCGTGGGTCGGGACGGTCCCGATCGACACGGCAAGCGGCGCGTTCGATCTCTCTGGCGGCTCGGCCAAGGAGAGCGCCCTGCGCATCGCGGTCGACGCCGTGGGCAAGGCCAGCGCCTTTACCGAGAACTTCGGCGGCAAGCTGGTGGGCAAGGCCGAGAACAAGGAATCGCTTGCGGCCTACACCTTCAAGCGCGTCGTCGGCAACAAGGAAGTGAAGGTCCAGGTCAAGAAGAGCGATCCGATCCGATTCGACTCGGTCAGCCTCGCCAAGGGCCCGAGCGAGAACTACCCGCGCACCAGCGTCTCGGGGCGCCTCGACTATGACTACGAGACGGGCAACTGGTTCACCGACGGGATCCGCTTCCGCTACACCCTCGACGGGAAGGAGACCGAGGACATCGTGACCGGCTCGATCAAGTGGGTCGAGGACCCGGACCGCAAGTCCAACGGCAAGGGGCACTACGAGTTCAACCTGCGCTTCAACGAGGAGAAGAACAAGAAGGCCGGGAGCGAGGCCGCGGCGTTCGACAAGATGAGCGAGGAGGACGCGTTCTTCGCCGTCGATGATTCCGTGCCGTGCCTCACGGGCAAGATCATCTACCAGGACACCATGTCCGGCGAGAGCGTGACGGCCAGCAAGGTCGACTACAAGCTCAACGCCAACAAGCTCACCAAGCAGCAGGTGATGAACTTCTTCAAGATGTGGATGCTGGCGGTCGGCCCGACCAACGACGAGTAATCAGGGCTTTCGCGCGCCGATCTCTCGCGAGGTCGGCGTGCTTTCTTCGGCATTTCACGCCGCGTGCCGGGCGTCATCGGACGGCGCTTGGCGTCACCATCGGACATTCCGCACTCGCCTCAATCGGAGACGAACCATGGCACGATCGCTGATCGCGACCCTTGCGCACCGCTACGGCCCGCGTGTTTCGCCCGGCGAACGGCGCGAGTTCATGAAGCTCACGCTCGCCGCCTCGGCGGGGCTGCTGATGTCTTCCAATTCGGCGCTTGCCCGCCTCGGGCGCACCAGCGCCAAGCGGGTGGTCGTGATCGGCGCGGGCTTCTCGGGCCTGGCGTGCGCGCACGAGCTGAAGTCGGCGGGCTACGACGTGACGCTGCTGGAGCCGCGCAGCCGCGTGGGCGGGCGCGTGCTCTCGTTCAACGCCGCGGGGGGCAACGAGTTCATCAAGGGGCGCAACATCGAGGGCGGCGCGGAACTGATCGGCTCGAACCACCCGGCGTGGGTCAGCTACGCGAGCAAGTTCGGGCTTGAATTCCTGGATGTCACCGACGACGAGGGCGAGGTCGTTTCGCCCGTGATTCTCGGCGGCAAGCTGCTCGACTTCGAAGAGGCCGGCAAGCTCTGGGAAGAGATGGAGGCGGGACTCGCGCACATGAACGCGATGGCCGAGCCGGTCATCGCCGACGAGCCCTGGAACTCGCCCGACGCCAAGAAGCTCGACGAGCTCTCGATCGGCAAATGGATCGAGTCGCTGGAGATCTCGGCCCTGGCCAAGAAGGGCATGTGGATCAACCAGATGTCCGACAACGGCCAGGACCCGAATCGTCAGTCGCTGCTGGGCCAGCTCGCGGCCGTGAAGGGCGGCGGGCTGGAGAAGTTCTGGTCCGACTCTGAGGTCTACCGCTGCAAGGGCGGCAACGACCAGCTGGCGCGCAAGCTCGCGGAGGCGATCGGCGTCGATCGCATCGTGCTGAAGCTGCACGCTCGATCGATCACGCTCAAGAACAACGCCGTCGTGGTCGAGGCGAGCGACGGGCGCACGCTCGAGTGCGACGACGTGGTGCTCACCGCGCCGCCTCCGACCTGGGGCAAGATCGCGATCAACCCGGGCTTGCCCGGCGCGATGACGCCGCAGATGGGCCTCAACACGAAGTACTTCGCGCATGTGAAGACGCGATTCTGGGAAACCAGCGAGCCCAAGCGCAGCCAGTACGCGCTCTCCGACGGCGTGCTCTCGCAGACGTGGGACGGCACCGACGCGCAGGGTCCGGTGGATGAGACCAACGCCGGAGCGTGTCTCACGGCGTTCAGCGGCGGGCCGGAGGTGGCGCGGGCGATGTCGATGGACAAGGCCGCCCGCGACAAGGAATTCGCGGAAATCTACGAGCAGTTCTATCCGGGCTTCAAGGACAACCTGGTGCAGACTCGCTTCATGGACTGGCCCAAGGACCCGTGGGCGGGCGCGAGCTATTCCTTCCCCGCGCCCGGACAGGTGACGAGCGTCGGGCCCCTGATGGCGCGGGCCCACATGAGCGGGCGACTCCACATCGCCGGCGAGCACACCTGCTACAAGTTCGTCGGCTACATGGAGGGCGCGCTGGACTCGGGGATCCGCGTGGCAAAGAACATCGCGAAGCGGGACGGCGTGTTGAAGTAGGAAGAACTTGAGCGACGAAGTGAAGATTCGAATGCGTCGGCGTCGTGAATGATGGTCGGGTTTTCGGCCCGCGGCCGCCGCGGCCTTCCAAAGCAAAGACGCCCGAGCACCAACGTGCCCGGGCGTCTTGGTTTCCTCTTCACTTCGTATCTTCGTGTCTTTGCACTTCTACAAGAGCGGATTCTTCGCGCCCTTCACATACTCCGCGGTCGGGCTGAGGTTGGCCTGCGGATTCACGAAGACATCGCTGTAGAGTTCAGCGGGATCGGGGACGGGCGAGTTCTCCGCGAACTCGACCGAGTCACGCACCAGCGCCCGCACTTCCTCCTGCATCTCCTGGAACTGGTCCTGCGACAGCGCGGGCTTGCCCGCGGCGTCGACGCGCTCGCCCATGAGATACGCAGCCATGCAGTCGATCGAGTCCTTGGCCTTGAACTGATCGACTTCTTCCTTGGTGCGGTATTTCTGCGGGTCCGACATCGAGTGCCCGAGGTAGCGGTAGGTCTTGAGATCAACAAACGCCGGGCGCTGCTCGTCGCGGCACGCATCGACCAGGGGCTTGAAGTGGTCGTAGAGCTCCATGATGTCGAAGGCGTCGATCACACGCCCCTCGATGCCGTAGGCCCGCGCCTTGGCCATGAGGTCGTGGGCCATGGTGGTGCCGCGCTGGATGGCGGTTCCCATGGAGTAGCCGTTGTTCTCGACGATGTAGATGACGGGGATGCTGTAGAGGCCGGCGAGGTTCATCGCCTCGTGGAGCGCGCCCTGGTTCAGCGCGCCGTCGCCGAGGAACGCCAGTGCCACCTTCTTCTTCGGCGGCTGCCCGTCCAGCACGCCGGGGTTCGGCAGCGACTTGCCCAGCACCTCGCACTCATACTTGGCGGCAAAGGCCAGGCCCGTGCCGAGCGGCGTCTGCGCCCCGACGATGCCGTGCCCGCCGAAGAACCAGTGCGGCTTGTCGAACATGTGCATCGAGCCGCCCTTGCCCTTGGCGCAGCCCGTGGCTCGCCCGAACATCTCCGCCATGCACGCCCGCGGGTCCATGCCGCGTGCCAGCGCGTGCCCGTGATCGCGATAGGCGTGGACGATCGGGTCGTCGGGCTGCAGCGCGTTGATGGTGCCAACCGCGACCGCTTCCTGCCCGGTGTAGAGGTGGCAGAAGCCGCCGATCTTGGCCTGCTGATAGGCCTGGGCGGTGCGGTTTTCGAACTCGCGAATCAGGAACATGTCGCGCAGCCACTTGATAAGCGTCGCGTCGGGCAGCTGCTCGGCGATCCGGCGGCGCGAATTGGCGCGGAGGGGATCGGACTTGGCTGGCGATGGGGCCGGCGAGGGTGCGGAGGCCTGGGTCATCTCAATTCCTTCCGCGTCGATGGCCGACGTGGATACGGGGCGTTCGCTCGGAGCCCGGGCGAGGGGCGAGAGCGGTCAACAAACGGGCACAACCAAGAAAAAACGCGCCCTTTCGGACGCGTGAGGATCATAGGTCGGGGCGATGGGCTTGTCCGATTTGACAAACCGGGCGTTCGCCGGGCTTATCGCACGATCCGCTCCTCTTTCTCCGGGGCCTGGGCCGTTGCCATCGACGCCTGGCTTTGGAGCAGGAGCAGGGCGGTCTGGAGCTGCGTGTCCATCCCCTTGGTCAGGAGGTCATCGGGGTTCGGGCGGGGCTTGTCGCTCTTGAGGGGCTGGCCGTTCTCGTCCAGGGGCATGACATCCGCGTCGCGACGCAAGAGCACCGCGTCGACGATCTGCTGCGGGAGCATCTCGACCTCGATGTCGGGGTTCACGCCCCAGACCTTGTCGCCCGGGTTGCGATGGATGAGCTTGCCGGACGGAAGCAGGTAGTGCTGGGTGGTCAGTTTCATGGCGGCGCGGTTGCCCAGGAGCATCCGGACGTCCTGCACCGAGCCCTTGCCGTAGGAGCGCTCGCCCACCAGCACGCATTTGATCCGGCCCTGGCGCGCGTAGTCCTGCAGCGCGCCCGAGACGATCTCGCTGGCGCTGGCGGAATCCTGGTTGACCAGCACGACGCACGGCGTGTTCGACAGGCGTGCGCCGCCGGTCGCCCGCTCCTGTCGGATGATCCGCTTGGCGCCGTCCTCGGTCGAGACGATCACGCCCGAGGGGACGAATCGGCTCGCGACATCGACCGCCTGGTCGAGCAGACCGCCGGGATTGAATCGCAGGTCGAGGATCAGTCCGTTGAGCCCACCGTCGAGCATTTTGTTCAGGGCCTCGTCGAGATCGCGGGTGGTGCTCTCGGTGAAGCCGGTGAGGCGGACGTAGCCGAGGCGTGCGTCCTTGTCGATGTACCAGTTCCAGTCGTCCTCGCGGGCGCCGTCGCGCGTCCAGCCCTTCACGGATCGGAGCGGGATCTCGGCCCGGGTGATCTTGACGTCGAACTCAAAGGACTTGTTGTCGGCGTCGTTGGCGGGCACGAGGGGATTGGGGCGGCGCTCGATGGTGAGCGTCACCTCGGTTCCGGCCGGGCCGGTGATGTTGTCGACCGCCTGGTCGAGTGTGAAGCCGTAGGTCGGTTTGCCATTGACCCGCTTGATGAGATCGCCGGTGCGGAGGCCCTTGCGCTGGGCGGGCGCGCCCTCGATGGGCGAGACGATCTTGATGTTGGAGAGTTCGTCGTACTGGATCTCGACGCCGACGCCGATCAGGCGTCCCTGGGTGCCGCGATTGAAGCGGGCGAGTTCGTCCGGCCAGATGATGGCCGAGAAGGGGTCGAGCCGCTCCATCGCGCCGTTGCCGAACTCGTGGAGGATCGCCTGGTCCATCACCCCGATGGTCTTGCGGTTCTCGTCGAGGATGGAATTGAGCATCATGTCGGCAGTCGAGTAATCGACCCGCTCGGCGTCCTTGGCGATCTTGTCGTGCCAGTACTGGAGACGGGCCACGAACTGCTCTCGCTTGGCGGCGTCGGCGAGCCCGATGAACGCGCCCTTCAGATCCTCGGTCTGCACCAGCACGCGCACCGCCTCGAGCCCGCCGTGCAGGATCGTGTGGAGCGGCACCTTGGCGACGTGCTCGGACCCCGCCGCGGCGACGGCACGCACGATCATCGAGCGATCGATGAACTTCAGCTTCTCGCGGAAATCATCGCCCACCGGGTTGTACGGCGGGAGGGGGTCGGTCTTTTCCGCCAGCTGGCGCGCGTTGCGCAATTCCCAGAGCCTCTGCGGCACGTACATCCGCAGCATCCCCATTCGGTGGTTCTGGCGATCGATGTCTTCTTTGTACTGGCCCGACTGCTCGAAGAGCGCGTCGAGGCGGTAGAACAGCTCGCTGGCGATCAGCCAGTCGGCGCGGGCCTCGGCGGCGCGGGCCGCGGCATCCGCCCGCTTCACCAGCTCTTGCACGCGGGGGTCATTGAGGACGCCCTGCTTGTCCTTGGAAACAAGCTGCTTTTCCAGGGCCGTCACCAGCGCCTTGGAGATGGCGATGTCGCTTTGCTGATCGGCGAGGGCCTTGTCGAGTTCGCCCGCGAGCTGGTCGAGCTTGGCCTGGCGATCGGTCTCTTTCTTCCCGAGGCTGTCGCGCAGACGCGTCAGCGAGGTATTGAGACGTTCGTCGCTGAAGTTCGGCGTGCGCCCGATGGTGTCGAAGAAAGCTCGCGAATCGCCGCGCGATGCGGTGGTCCAGAGATCGCGAGCCCAGTCGGACTGAGACGCCGCCACGGGGGTCGTGGCCTGCGCGCCAACGGGCGACGCCACCCCGATCGTGCCGACGGCGACGACGAGCGATGCGATCCAGTTTCCGGTCCACCCGCGACGCGACGTGCAGAGACTCTTCACGCTCACCTCCATCGACCGTCCGACGTTCCTGCGGGCGCCAAAGACCCGCGTGCCGGACGCTGGCCCGATCAGGCCCGATTGGAACCAGATCGTCCCGCAAGATCGGCCCGCCGACGCGCGGTACTCAACCGAATGCCGGCGTGCCCGTCAATCTTGCGCCCGGCGTGCCGTTCGCCATCATATCGGACGCCCGCCAACCTCTTTGGGTTCGCGTGGAAATGGGTTGCAGACTCCGAAAACTCGCGCGGGCAATTCAGCGGACTTTCGTATCTTCATTGGCTGGGGGTGTCGCATTGAGCCGGCTCACAACCCGGGCCTTCGCCGCGCCCCGTGCACAGGTCCAAAGGCGAGAAGACAAGACGGCCACTCATCGTGTCGCGGTGTGCCGGATGACCTGCCGGGCGACCACCGCCGCCATCGCCAAGGACACCGCGCCCGCGGCCCCAAAGACCGCGACCTCGAAGTTCTGTTCGCCGAGCCAGCCACGCTGCCTGGCGAGCTCGGCCATGAGCGGGCAGAGCGGCCCGATCGTGTAGCCGACACCCACCAGCGATTCGTGCGTCCCACCCGCCTCGACTTCGGCCCTTCCGACCTCCAGCGCGTAGTACACCGCGCCGGAATAGACGATCGCCATGCCAACTCCGAACACGACCAGCCCCGCGACCTGCACCGCGACACCCGCGGTCCCCTTCAGGAACCCCGGCGTCACGACCGTCACGCCGAAGCCGGTGAAGACGAGCGTCGCCCCCACCACCGCCGGCCACCACTTGCCGTGCCACGATTGGGCGCGGCCCATGAGCCAGAACGTGATCGCCCGTGCGACCAGCCACGACGCCGCGAGCTGCACCGCCGCCGTCGCGCCCACGCCCATGCGTTGCATCGCGCCGGGCAGATAGGGCGACATGGCGCTCAGCATGATGTAGCCCGTGGGCAGGAGCGTACGAAACGTCGTCAGCAGCGTGGCATAGATCGGCGGGTGGGGTTCGTGGTGCTCCGGCGCGTGGGCCCCCGGCTCTCGCGGCAGCTTCAGCACCCACAGCACCGTCACCACATGCATCACGCCCAGCGCCAGCACCACCAGAGAAGGCCATTTCTCCACCAAACCCGACATCCCGAAGTAGGACACGATGATCGCGCCCGACCACGTCGCGTTCCAGATTCCTGCGGCCTTGCGCAGCTCTTCGCCTTGCCGCGCGCCCGACAGAAAGCTCTCGACCACGGGCCAGAGCACGCCCGTGAGCGGGCTATAGAGAACCACCATCGCCCACACCAGCCACGAGCCCGAAGGCCCCAGTCGGGTCGCGATGAGCGGGAGCACGCCCAGCGCGCCCATGAGCGAGAGCGTCCACAGCATCACGCCTCGAGTCGACAGCCCGCGCCGGTTCAGAAACTCGACCGCCGCGTGCGAGAACCGGGCGGCGAGGATGTACGTCACGCCCAGCGCCAGCGCGAGCCAGTAGTTGTCGAGGTCGGAGAAGCCGAAGCCCGACTTGGTGAGGAAGAACACGCCGTTGGTCACGACGCCGGTGCCGATGCTGCTGACGAACGTGATCGCCAGCACCGCGCTCAAAGGAGCGGCGGCGGAGGGCGCGCGGCCTGGCTGGCTTCCTGCCGGAGCTGGATTGGTGGCGTGGGTCAAGGCAAGGTGCGTCGAAAGCGGGAATGAGCTGTTGGGCGGGACGCGGTGAGCGGGTCGTATTGCCCGCTGGGCGGAGCGATCGTAGGATGCGCCGTCCGCGGCACAGGCTGCGATTGAAAACCCGCGTCCCCCACGTCCCCGTAGCTCAACTGGATAGAGCGCTGCCCTCCGAAGGCAGAGGTTACAGGTTCGACTCCTGTCGGGGATGCTTCCCCTCGAACACACTTTCGATGTTGAGCGAATCACCGCCGCGGCAAAGCGAGCGTGGTTTTGCCTCGTCCTGGCGACCCATGCTCAAAGCGGGGCGACGAGGTGCATCGTTCCAAAAACGACCGCGGCCCGGACTGGCCGGGCCGCGAAAGCGGGCGAAGGGACTTGAACCCTCGACTTCTACCTTGGCAAGGTAGCGCTCTACCACTGAGCTACGCCCGCGGGTTGTCAATCCGACCGGGACCGTCTGAATCGGCGTCCCGACCGGGGACATGAACCTAGGAAGGCACTCGACGGGAGTCAACGCGGGGGCTGTGCCGAGCTTGCGGACTGGGAGACCGCCCCCCGCGCCGCGGAGATCGCCTCCACGACCTGGGACGGGTTATACGCGTTGCTCTTCCACGGGGCCGCGTACCCCGGCCCCTTGATCGCCAGGAGCGGGATTCCCGGCTCGTTCAGCTCTTTCAGAAGCGCCCACCCCGGGGCCTTCTTGCTGGAAAGATCGACCTCGAACGCGACCACGCCCGGCTGTTTCAGGGCCTCGCGGACCAGATCGGTGCTGAGCACCGTCGCCTTCAGCGTCTGGCAGTTGAGGCACCAGGTCGCGGTGAAGTCGGCGATGACCACCTTGCCCTCGGCCAGGGCCTTCTCATATGCGGCGGGCTCGTACTCGCGCCACAGATTGTCCTTGGCCTCTTCTCGGGCGATGCCCGTGAGTCGGGCGGCCCACCAGTAGCTGCTCCCCGCCAGCCCGACCGCGATGACCATCGCCGTCAGGCGTGCCCCCGCCCCCTTGGTGATCTTGAACGCGCGGAAGACCAGCCACAGCGCCGTCCCCAGCGAGATCGCAAAGACGAACCACCACTCGATGGTCTTGCCGAGGTAGGGCGACTCCGCGATGAATGTCTTGACCGCCACGCCCGTGAAGTACACGCCGAACGCCGCCATGATGAGCGACAGCACCTGCTTGATGAGGTCGCTCACCGGGCCGGTTCGAGGGATGAACGAGATCAGCTTGGGCCAGACCGTGAGCACTAGGTACGGCAGAGCCATCCCCACGCCCACCGCAAAGAACACCGAGAACGCCAGCCCCGACGACTGCTGCGTCGCCCACGACACGCCCGACGCCGCAAATGGCCCAAAGCAAGGCGTGCCCAGCAGCGCCGTCATCACGCCGAACAGGAACGACCCGTGCAGTGTGTCATGGCGCGGCTGGATCGCGTACAAGCCTTGCGGCAGGTTGAGCGTGAAGACACCCAGCATCCCCACCGCCATCGCGATGATGAACAGCCCCACGCAGAGCTGGAAGATCGCGTTCCCGAATAGTTCATTGGTCGCCGAAAAGAACTTGAGCGAGACGATGAGAAACGCCAGGGCCGCCCAGAACGACACCACGCCCAGGAACATCGCGACGCCGAGCTGGATACGCCGCCCCGCGTGCTCGCCCGCCGCCTGCTGGATCGCGAAGATCTTGATCGGAATCAGCGGGAGCACGCACGGCATGAGGTTCAGGATGAACCCGCCCAGCGCGGAAAAGAGCAAGACCACCAGCGTGTTGCCCGAGCTGAAACGCAGGCCGAAGAGATCGAAAGTGGCGTCGGTGCTCGGGGACGCGCCCACCTTGTCGGTCGGGCCGGCCGCGGCGTTGGGCTCCGCGGGCTTCTCAAAGACCTTCGGATCAAACGCGGCGAACAGGGCGGGGTCGTCAACGTCTTTGCCCGCCGCAGGATCGATTTTCAGGGCCACCGTGAGCTCGACGGTCTCCGGCGCCATGCACACCCTGTCGTCGCACGCCTGGTAGTCGACCGTGATCGGTATCACCAGCTCGCCGCTCGCGTCCTTGGCCACCTCGATCGGCACAAACGCGACGGCCTTGCCTTCATAGACCGGATAGGGCTCGGGCTTGCCGCTCCCGACCAAATCCACCGCGATGGTGTGGGTGGATGGATATTGGGCGTCTCGAACGATCACGCCGCCGGGGGCCTTGAGCGTGATGGTGGTCGCGATCGGGTCGAACAACCCCTGCCAGGCCTTGGGCACGATCGGCTCGTGCGGGTTGGTGTGCCAGCCCTTCTGATGGTCGAGCACGATGGCGATCGCCAGCGTGTCGCCCGGCGCAACCGTCGACCGCATCGGCATCGCGGTGACATCGACGACCTGCGGCTGGGCCTCGGCCCGCGCCGGCAGCCACAACCCCACGATCGCCGCCAGTAGCGTCAGCAAGTACGAGAGCACCCGTTTCGATGGAGCGTCCTTGGCCGCGGGCAAAGCGACATGGGTCATGCACAACCGTATGGCCCCGCCCATCGATCGGTTCGCCGGGCCGTCGCACGCGCCAGGAGATTGGCTCCTGTTTGGTCTCAAGCCGGGGCGGTCGGTCGGTCGATAACCGACGTGGACTTTGGACGGGAGCCCGGCGCGCATGGCGGACGTGTTAGACCAGAGCGAAGTCGACGCACTGCTTTCGGCGGTCTCGGAAACGCCGCAGGTCGTTGAGAAGCCGCAGGCGACGATCTTCACGCGTCGCAACATCGACCCCTCCACGCTCGAGATCAAGAACTACGACTTCAAGCGTCCGGAGCGCGTCAGCAAAGACCAGATGCGTTCGCTGCAGACGCTTCACGAGGCGTTCGCGCGAAACTTCGGCGCGTCCCTCTCGGGCTTCCTTCGCACCATCGTCGAGGTCCGCGTCGCGACCTGCGAGCAGATGACCTACTCGGAGTTCATCTCCGGCCTGCCCAATCCCACCAGCTTCAACCTGCTCAAGACCGACGCGCTCGAGGGGCAGATGTGCATGGAGATCAGCCCTCTCATCATCTACCCCATCATCGATCGCCTGCTGGGCGGCAACAGCCAGGACCTCTTCATCCCCCAGCGCCCGATGACGCTGATCGAAACCCGCCTCATCAGCAACGTCACCAACCGCGGGCTGGCCGCTCTCTCCGAAGCCTGGGCCGGCGTCAAGCACCTCACGTTCACAATCTCCGCGACCGAGAGCAACCCGCAGCTCGTCCAGATCGTGCCGCCCAACGAGGTCGTGGTGGTCGTCGGCTTCGAGGTGAAGATGAACAACCGCGCGGGCACGATGAACCTGTGCATCCCGTACAACGTGATCGAGCCCGTGGTCGAGGACCTGAGTTCACAGAACTGGTTCGCCGCGTCGCAGAATCAGAAAAGCGACGCGTCCGCCGCTCAGATCGCCGTCACGCTGACCCGCGCGCCCCTGGAAGTAACGGGGGTGCTGGCGGAAACGACGATCACGCTGTCGGACCTGATGTCGATGTCGCCCGGCGACGTGATCACCACGGAGAAGCTGGCCGCGACCCCGGTGGTTCTGTCGATCGAGGGCGAGAAAAAGTTTCTCGCCAGCGTCGTGCAATTCCGGGGAAACCGGGCCCTTCGGGTCGTTCGCGCGGTCGGGCCCGACGACCGGGTGTAGACCTCCGTCGCCATCCAGGCCGCTGGAAGCACGATCTTTGCGCGTCCTTTTCCGGTTGTTCACCCCGGCACAATCGTGGGTGGGGATCGTGATTCACCCGACGCGGCGTGTTGACCCAGAGCGGTTTGTCTGAATATTGTTGGGTGTCCCTGGGCGCGGTCGCCCGGGGTGGTTGTTTGACAGGCGGAACCCATGAACGCAGTCACGAACCATGCTCTGTAAGCGGTCCACCCCGTGGATCGGTCGCGCCGCGGCCGAAGGACCGCTCGGGCCTTTGGGTCCAGGCTCGGAGGTGACTCCGATGCGCTGAATCCAAGGAGTTCGACCCGGTCGCGCCCTCATCGAGGCGTCGCGATCGGGCGGAGCAGGATTCGGGGCCACGGGCGTGCGGAAGCCGCCGGTGGCTTCGGCGTTTTTGGGCCCGTGTGATCCGCACTCGCCCGTGATCCGTTTCGCGCTCTGTTCCCGCAGGACATCCAGACAAACCGACATCCCGGAGTGCTCGCCATGATGAACCCCACCGAAATGTTGCGCATCCTCGACTCGATCGCACGCGACCGCAACATCGACAAGCAGATCCTCGTCCGCGACCTCGAGCAGGCGATGGTCTCCGCGGCGCGCAAGCACTACCAGACCCTCGACACCGAGGAGTTCACCTGCACGCTCGACGCCACGACGGGGCAGCTCACGCTCTTCCGCCACGGGCAGCCGCTCGAGATGGCCCCCGCCGCGCTCGGCCGCATCGCGGCCCAGACCTTCAAGCAGGTCATGATCCAGAAGTTCCGCGACGACGAGCGCGCCAGCGTCTTCGAGGAGTTCAGCAAGCGGGTGGGCGAGATCGTCACGGGCACCGCCCAGCGCTACGAGGCCCGCTCGCTCATCGTCACCGTCGATTGCAGCGAGGCCTTCATGCCGCCCAGCGAGCAGATCCCGGGCGAGCAGTTCCAGCCCGGCGACCGCGTTCGCTGCATGATCCTCGACGTCCGCGACGCGGGCAACCAGGTCAAGATCGTGCTCTCGCGCGGGCACCCGGACTTTATCAAACGCCTCTTCGAGGTCGAGGTTCCCGAGGTCGTCGCGGTCGGCGAACCGGGCAACGACTACCCC
>OEIV010000434.1_pt1 | contig 23013 bp, 28 predicted proteins | sample 1539231 | NCBI WGS metagenome assembly OEIV01 (sample SAMN03794762, study PRJEB22550) | activated sludge metagenome | feature: wastewater treatment plant; material: activated sludge; isolation source: Wastewater treatment plant of a petroleum refinery complex | place: Argentina: Buenos Aires ... | reverse complement strand
CAGCTTCCAACCAACCATCCAAAAACCCCGAATACCAAGGGCTTCTTTTTGTCGAGTTAAGCCAGAACTTGCCCGAACCCATAGTTAAAAAACTGTGAGGGATGCTTGCCATTGTTCTGACGCGACAAAAAGGAGGTTTTGGCATGTCGAGTGTTTTTGGTTTTGGTTGGCGGCCCGGCCTGTCTGGCCGACAGGACGGACAGGTTTTTCCTTCTTTTTGGCGGCAAAAAGGAGAAATGGGCATGCGCTACGCGCATAAGTGTTCACTGGATTCCCGATCAGGTCGGGAATGACAACCAATGGCTATCGGGTTCTGAACCCACCTGTCTGGCCGACAGGATGGGCAGGTCAAGTTCAGGATGACACCAAGGAGACGGGGTGCTTAATTCTCGATCCCCGAAAAGTACTTCTCCGGGCACAGCAGGTCGGGAATGACAACCCATTTACTGCTGGTAAATATTTCGGCGTGTAAAGAAATACCAACCGATTATGGCCAGTAGAACTGAGCCTAGAAGAAGCGGGGTCATATTTTTTGCGGCAATACCGTTTTCTAAAACACGGGTCGTCATGAAGTATCTATACGGAGAGATGTAGTTGAGCTTTTCAAGCACGTCTGCAATTGGCGCAAGACTTGTCACCATATAGCCAGCGAAGGCGTAAATTCCAGCAATTGAACCAGCTATGGCCCGGCTCCCCGTTGCCGCACCTATAGCATAAGCCAGTATGCTAAGAAATAGCGCTAGAAGTAACTGCATAAAACTAGCTTGAATTACTGCAACCGTACTGATTGATTCACCCAGCACTGCCGCGCCAAGTAAAATACCAGCGGCCATCAATATACTTATAAGCGTAAGAACCACTACACAAGCAGCCAGCTTATGCCAATATATACGGCTACGACTGACTGGCTGGGCCAGTAATGTTTGTAGCGTACCCTGATTTTCTTCGCCAGAAAGTGTAGCGACGCAAAGAATAATGCCGTAAATAATTGTTAGAAACATCATCTGCGCCAATACCTGCAGTTCCACAAAACCACTAATCTTCTGATAATCAGCCGCTTCACCCAAAATTGACTTCAAAGATTCTGGCACATCTTTAAGTTGTGCGCCAAACGAATCTCTCATAACCGGGAAGAGCAACATTACTAGAAGCGTCGTTAGGAACATGGCCAACCCCCACCAAACAATACCCCATCTTTTTTCGTACAGTGTTTTAGAAAATATAGAATTAAGCATTATGTTCTCCGTAGTACTGCATAAATATTGTTTCTAGGTCTGCGTCTTCAATACTAATATCAACAACCGAAAGCTTGGCTAATTCTTTAAGTAGAGTATTGGACTCTCCACCGAATACTCCACGCACCACCACGTCTTGCTGAGTAACGCCCGTAAGTCCTGTAATTGTTGCGGCTTTAGTGGCATCTTGTTTTGTTTTGGTGATTATGCGAACACGTTTTGGTGCACCGCGGACGATTTCTTTCAGTGGTTTGTTGGCAATAAGTTTACCTTCACGAATAAAGGCTACGCGGTCGCAAAGTTCCTGAACTTCACTTAAAACATGTGAAGAAATGAAGGCGGTTTTACCGGCTTTTTTATGCTCTTGAATAATCTCGTTAAATTCTGCTTGAACCAGTGGGTCTAAACCGCTTGTTGGTTCATCTAGAATCAGCAGTTCCGGCTTGTGAGCCAGTGCTGAAATTAAGGCAACTTTCTGCTTGTTACCGCGGGATAATGTTTTAATTTTTCGAGTAAGATCACACCCTAGGCGGGTAGCAAGCTCTTTAATATACGCTTCTTCGTACGTGCCACGCATTCGACCAAAGTATTCTAGCTGCTGCGCACCGGTCAAATTTTTGTCTAGCGACATATCACCTGCTAAGTAGCCGATTCTTCGTCGAGACTCTATGCCGTATAACTGGTTATCTAACCCGAAGAGTTCAATATTGCCACTTGTTGGTTTGGTTAAATTCACAAGCATGTTAATAGTGGTAGTTTTACCAGCGCCATTAGGACCCAAGAATCCAAAAATTTCACCAGCCTGAAGTGTAAGAGAGATGTCTTCAATACCAACAAAGCTACCGTAGTGCTTGGTCACGTTCTTTAAAACAACCGGTGGTGCTTTCTTGTTCATATTTTAATTGTATCAGATACTACAATTATAGAAATGACCTCAGCGCGGTGCTATACTAATAGTAACGGAGGTTGCAGATGAACCATAAAGAACGCATACGAGATGAGCTGAAAAAAGCCGGTTTTACAGGCTATGGGTTGCTGAAGACTGAAAGCCGAAACTTACCAGATATCATTCACCCAAGTGAGCACATTATGGCAGCGGTATACGGCACAAGTGATACTGGTTCAGCTATGTTAATTGCAACCGACATGCGTGTTTTATTTTATGACAAGAAACCTTTTCATCGAATGCTAGATGAAATTAGTTATGAAATTATAGGTGGAGTTAGCTACGACAAGCAGGCTGGCCTGAGCCACATTGTTCTCAAAACCCGTGGTGGTGACTACGCCATCCGCCGGGCAAACCCGTTTCTTGCCGAAAAATTTATAGATTACATAGAACAAGCCCGAATTGATCTCCCCAGTAAAACCAAGCCCAAGACTCCGCGTGCAGAAGATAAAGCTGAAAAACAAACACTAACTGATTTAGAAAAACCACTGTTTTCTGAAGTTTCACTCAAGTTTTTGCAAACAAAAGATATTGGCGTACTGGCAACTGTTGATAGAACCAACAAACCGCATGCAGCAACCATTTATTATACTGCCGACCAGTATGGTGTTATCCGCTTCTTAACAAAATCCGGCACTCAGAAAGCACGCGACATTGTTAATCACCACAACGTAGCGTTTTCTGCATACGACGAAGCAAACTTACAAACAATTCAGCTTCAAGCCTATGCAGAAATAGAATCAGATGAAACTATGCGCCAATACACCTACTCAACCATCAGCCGAGAACGACGCTATAATAGCAAAACCCGCAAACCACCGGTCACCGAATTAAGCGAAGGTTCGTTCACTGTAATCCGCCTAACCCCAACTTCGGTTAAGTACACCGACTTCAGTAAATAGTATTAATCTTTTTTGAGACGTTTTCGTTTATTGGGATCTAGTTCGCGCTTGCGAAGGCGTAGGTTTTTTGGCGTTACTTCTAGTAGCTCGTCGTTTTCAATAAAGTCGAGACATTGTTCAAGACTTAAGATCACATGTGGGGTTAGATGAACAATACCATCTGAACTAGAGCTTCGAATATTTGTGAGGTGCTTTTCTTTTACAATGTTGATTTCTAAATCGTCACCGCGATTATTGAGGCCAATAATTTGCCCGGCGTAAACCTTTTCGCCAGGACCAACGTAACAGGTGCCACGTTCCTGTGCGTTTTCAAGAGAATACGGCGTTGAGGTTCCTTGTTCGAATGAAATCAATACACCGTTTCTAAGTTGTTGCAGTTTTGGACCAAGTGGCTGGTAACCAATAGTCAGGCTATTCATAATGACCGTACCTTTGGTATTGGTAATTAATACGTTTCTGAGACCGAGTAATGCACGGGTTGGAAGTTCGTAAATCAGTTTTGTAGCACCTTGAGAAGTAGTGAATTGTTCTTTCAGCGATGCCCTGCGGGCTCCAAGTTCCATTTGCACGGCACCAGCGTGTTCAGCTGGAACTTCAATAATAAGTTCTTCAAGCGGTTCCATAACTTGACCGTTTTCTTCTTTGGTAACTACTTGCGGGCGGCCAACTTCAAATTCATAACCTTCACGGCGCATAGTTTCAATTAACACTGAAAGGTGTAGCTCACCACGGCCAGCTACCAAAAAGCCAATACCTTGATCTTCAACTCGAAGGCCAATATTAACTTCTAGTTCACGTTGCAATCGATCGCCAATTTGACGTGATGTATTAAAGTCGCCTTCAGTACCCTTGAATGGGCTTGTATTTGGGCCCAGATAAACCTGAAGGGTTGGTGCTTCAACTTCTAGTACCGGCAAAGCCTCTGGATTTTCAGCATCAGCAACAGTCTCGCCAATTTGAACATCTTTAAGTCCAGTAATCTGCACAATGTCACCTGCAATACCAAGTGGAACTTCGAATTTTGCCACACCGCGGCTCATGAATATAAGTTCAGCCTTAGTTTTTACTACAGACCCATCTTTCTTACAGACCGCAATTGCATCGCCAGCTTTAACTGTTCCGCGGTTTATACGGCCAATAGCGTACTTGCCCTTAAAGTTGTCGTGAGCTAAAGCTGTAACAAGCATCTGGAATGGTTTGTCTTGTTCAACGGTTGGTGCAGGAACTTCATTAATAATGGCATCAAAAATTACTTCTAGATCACCTTCTTTTGTTGGATCTGCCGGAACTTCCTTCCAAGCTTTTCCTTCGCGGCCAATGGCGTAATAAACTGGATAATGAAGCTGATCTTCGTGGACTGCAAGTTCTAAGAATAGATCTGCGAGCTCATCTTCAACCTCGCCCAAACGATTTCCCGGTTTGTCGATTTTATTAATCACCACAATTGGCTTCAAACCACCAGCTAACGCTTTTGTAAGCACAAATTTTGTTTGTGGCATCGGACCTTCTTGGGCATCAACAATTAGCACACAACCATCTGCCATATTTAGTGTCCGCTCGACTTCACCAGAAAAATCGGCGTGTCCAGGGGTGTCAATAATGTTAATTCGGTAGTCGTTGTGTTGTACGGCTGTGATTTTAGCGGTGATTGTAATACCGCGTTCACGCTCTTGGTCGCCTGAATCCATAATAAGATCTTGGCTCATTTCAGCCTGATTATCACGAAAAGTTTGTGACTGCTTTAAAAGCCCGTCAACTAGAGTTGTTTTGCCGTGATCTACGTGCGCTATAATAGCGATGTTTCGAATTTTACTTGGATCTTGCTGCATATTTTTTAGCCTTTTACAAAATAAAAGCGCCCCTTACTATTCTAACAGGCGCATATGATATACGTTAACCACTATTATAGCATAAGTTAGCAAATTTTTACAGAGAAAAACGTATCTGCTTGACTAGCAGAGATTCGAGTTTAAAGATACCTACTAGCGTATAATATCGGTATGGAGCAGCCACTGGCCGAGCGAATGAGGCCAAAAACACTGAAAGAGTTTATTGGGCAGAGTCATCTTACAAAAGATGGTGAAATTATTCGTGAAATCATTAAGAAAAAACAACCTACTAGCCTAATCTTTTGGGGACCACCCGGTTCTGGCAAAACAACCCTAGCGCGCATAATTGCCAGTGAACTTGAAACAGATTTTGTAGAACTTTCTGCAGTAACCGCCAAAAAGGCAGATATTACTAAAGTGATTGATCGTGCTCGAGTTAATTGGAATCTTAACAAACGTACACTGCTTTTTATAGATGAAATTCACCGTTTCTCAAAATCACAGCAAGATACGTTTTTACCACATGTTGAATCTGGGCTTATCACACTTATTGGAGCCACCACCGAAAACCCCAGTTTTGAAGTTATTACTCCGCTACTTTCGCGTTCACGAGTGATCGTACTGCAACCTCATAGCAAAGAAGATATAATCAGCATAGTTAAGCGGGCACTGAAACTTGAAAAAGCCACTAAAAGAATTGCACCCAAAGCAATTGACCTATTGGCAGAAATCAGCGGCGGCGACGCCCGAGTTGCACTTTCAAATCTAGAATTAGCACTTCAGCTAAATGAAAAAGTAACCCCGGAAACCGTGAAGACTGCAGCGCAAAAACGCTTACCCGGTTACGACAAAGGTGGAGAGTATCATTACAACCTGGTTTCAGCTTTTATAAAAAGTATGCGCGGTAGCGATGTTAATGCCACGCTATATTATTTAGCGCGGATGATTGATGCTGGTGAAGATCCAAAATTCATTGCAAGAAGAATGGTTATTTTTGCATCTGAAGATATTGGGTTAGCTGGTAATGGTGCGCTCAGTCTGGCCGTAGCAACCTTTCAGTCTATTGAACGTATCGGCTTGCCGGAAGGTCAATATAGTTTGTTCCACTGTGCAGTTGCGCTGGCAAAAAGTAAAAAATCACGTCAGGTTGCCGATGCCATGTATGGTGCCATGGCCGCTGCAAAAGAATTCCCGGACGCCGTAGTGCCACTTCATTTACGCAATGCCCCGACCAAACTCATGAAGGATCTAGGCTACCAGCAAGGAACTAAATGGGAGGCTAATTTTAAACATCCAGAAGGATTCCTGCCGGAAGAACTGCGCAAACTGAAACTGTGGAATGAACACGACTTGAACGAGTCAACCTAAGCTTGAAACTCCACCGAAACAGGACCTTCTTCAAGATGGCGATTGCTGTAAGTACTAAGATTCGCACAGCTGGGCGTTATTTTGTAAACAAGATAGTAGCCGGCCTGAATTTTTGGTAGTGGCGGCAGCCAATCACTGCTTTTATGATTTACAACACCAAGGGCCGAAAGAGCCTGTTCGTGTTCTTCTGGTGTGGAAAGTCGACTAGCTACCCCGCGAAGTTTCAGCGTGGTTTGTGAAGCCTCATCAGCTACCGCAACACTAACATGAGGATTTTCAAGAATATTTATGCTTTTGTCAGTTTCGCTTTTTGTTAGAAAATAGAGATTCAAATATGCATCTACCCCAACATATACCGCTGCGCCATAGGGCTGATTATTCGCATCCACAGTGCCAACAACAACCAAAGGATGTTTTTGTATAAACGAGATTATTTTTTCCTTAGCCTGCTGATTCATAAACCGCTCCATAATTACACCTACCAGTATACGCCACTGATGACAAATACAACTCACTTTAGTATAATCAATCTGTTCTGTCACACTTTTTTGGAACTGCCAAAACGGCATTAGCCAAAACAGAAATATCATTGGGGATTAGCCAAGCGGTAAGGCATCGGGTTCTGGTCCCGTGATCGGGGGTTCGAATCCCTCATCCCCAGCCATATGCGACAGCAGAATTTGAGACCTATGTCCCTCATTATGCTTTTACATCAGCTAAGAGAATATTTGTATATAAAAGAGCCGGCAACCGGCTCTTTTATATACTTACAGAAAGTATGTTTCCTAGTTTATTCGTAACGAAGGGCGTCGATTGGGTAAATTTTGGCAGCTTTATGGGGGGGGTATGTGCCAAATATCAACCCCCCTGCGATTGAAATCCCTGCCGTAACAGCAATTGTCTCTACAGTCATAGATGGAACGATATCCAAGTCCATGGCTTTCGTTAGACCAGTTGCCATAATGTAACCTAACACGATACCAAGTATCCCGCCGAGAATTGTTAATACGATGGCTTCGGTAAGAAACTGCATCATAATATGGCGTGTTTTTGCACCTACTGCTTTCCGAAGTCCTATTTCTCGGGTACGCTCCGTCACGCTGACCAGCATGATGTTCATGATGCCAATACCACCTACTAATAATGAAATTACAGCGCTTATCATGAGGATCTTACGGAACAAATCAGTCAAATCAGTAATAGATCCTAGCACTTCAGCAGAACTCTTGACCGTAAAGTCAGCCTCTTCAGTATTGCTGTAGCCATGATTAGCTAATAGGATTTTTTCAACAAGTGTTTTGGTATCTTCTACAGATTCGTCATCGACTGCTTGAGTAATTATTGAGCCAAAATTTTGACTTAGTTTATTCTGCTCAATGATGCTTGTGTAGGGTACGAATGCAAGAACATTCGGGTTGTCGAACTGACCTGGCTCAGTTTCAGCAAGCACACCAACAACTTCGTAGTCAGTATTATTAAGACCGACCTGTTTACCTATTGGATTGATATCTTTGAAAATATCGTTTGCTATGCTTTTTCCTAGTACTATAACTTGTCTTTTTTCAGTAACACTTCTGCTGTCAAAAAAATTGCCAGACTCAAGTTCGTAATTACGAATATTGCCATATGACTCTGCTACACCTTGCACTGCAATAGTGCCACCAACACCTGACTGTAATTTTGCCGTTGTAGCTACGAGCGGCGAAACACCAGTAATGAGATTCTGGTCGTTAGCTTTTATTGAGTTTAAATCTTGTTCTGTTAGGGTCGGTTCAACGAGCGTACTTATGCTTTTCTGGTTTTCTGGTGCACCTTCAGGTGCTCTGTGTCCAGGGTTTTTCAGTTCTTCAAGCTCCTGAGTGGTTGGAGCGTTGCGTGACTCAATTGTCACATTTGTTGAACCAAGTTTATTCACTTCTTTATCAATCTTTGCATCCATCCCTGCGCCGAGGCCCATTATTGTTGTAACTGCCGCTATCCCTATTACGATTCCTAGAACGGTCAGTAGGCTACGACCTTTGTTGATTATTATTGATTCACTAGCTTCAGTTAGAAGATTACTGATTTTCATTTTGATGCCTCCTCGGTAATTTTGCCATCACGTATTCGTATAGTACGATCAGCATATTTAGCAATTTCTTCTTCGTGCGTTATAAGTACGATTGTCGTGCCTTGCTGATTCACTTCACGAAAGAGTCGCATAATACTGTTTGCGCTTTTAGTGTCAAGGTTACCTGTAGGTTCATCTGCTAGTAACAAGCTAGGCTTCATCATTAATGCGCGTGCTATAGCCACGCGCTGTATTTGTCCGCCTGATAACTCATTAGTGCGGTGGTCAATACGATTTTCTAATCCAACTCGTTTGATAGCTTCTTTCGCTCGTTCAATATCATCTGATGCTGGTCTATAAACCGTAGGCAGTAATACATTTTGTAAAACGGTACGACGCTTCAATAGATTAAATTGTTGAAAAACAAAGCCAATCTCTGAGCTTCTTAAATCGGAAAGCTTACTTTGACTGAGCTCTCTAACTGAAACCCCATTCAATAAGTAATCACCCTCAAAGTGCTGATCGAGCAAACCAATAACGTGCATTAAACTAGACTTACCTGAACCAGAACGCCCCATAATTGCTACAAAATCACCTTCGTTAACAACGAAATTTATTCCACTTAGCGCGGTAGTAGGATTTTTGCCGTTTGCGTTATAGGTTTTTTGTAGGTTTTTTATATCGATAACGTTATGCATGATTATGATTTCTTCTTGTTAGTTATGTTCAGCTCTAGATGGGCGAGCAGATTCTCGAATGTCTCCGGCTTAGCAATAATTAAAACTCCGTCCACCGGCGCCTTAAATACAAGTAGCTTGTCACCGGCATTGATAGTTAACGACTCTCTTGCCTCAGACGGTATTACTACCTGGCCACGTTCACCAACCGTAACCGAGCCAATTAATTGCGGCATATTCATTTCTTACCTCCTGTTTTAGTCAATATCCTTATCTTATCATACAATTCATACTTTTCATATTTATATGTACCAAAACTCATCACTGAAAGTATTCTACATCCCAGCCACACACGTAAACATAAATTGTGACATATAAACCTAGGTATGATTTTGTATAAGTCAGTAGATATACTTCGAAAATGAAATAAATTTTTGCTTTCAGTTGTATTACATATGACAGTAATTTAAAGGAGCAAAGTTATGAAAACTCAATCACTAAAGAATAATTGGCAGTATCTGGTAATAGCAGTACTTGCCTTGGGCATGGTTGTCTCCGTTACCTGGGCATATAATGAGGGCCGTAGAGCAGATAACCGCACCGCCAGTAGTACACAAATGAACAGACAAGAAGACGCAGCTCAGCACCTTGAAGAACATGGCATAACACCGCTTGATTCTTCACAGGCCAGCAACAGCCAATCTACTGCCGACGAACTTGCCTATCTTATAGAGGAAGAAAAATTGGCACACGACGTATATCAGGCCATGTACGACAAGTGGGGTTCACGTGTTTTTGGCAATATTAAAGAAAGTGAAACAAAACACGGCGACATGGTACTGGCCGTAATGAACAGCCGAGACTTGGCAGACCCTCGCAGCGAAGAATTTGGGAAGTTCGTAAATCAGGATTTGCAGAAATTATACGACAAGCTCGTCGCCCAAGGTAATCAAAGTGCTCAAGATGCATTCAAAGTAGGTGTAACAATCGAGGAAACAGACATTGCCGACCTGAATAATACGCTTTCCAAGCTTGACCCTAAAGACACAGACATAAAAGCCCTTGTAGAAAACTTGATACATGCATCAGAAAACCATCTAAGAGCTTTTAATCGACAGCTGAGCCGATAATCTGAGATAATGCATGTATGGCAGAGAAAGCTTCTAGCGTAACCGATGCGTCAATTGTCGCCAAAGTTGTTAATGGCGACATCGACGCGTACGCAGAAATAATGCTTAGATATCAAACTAAGCTTCACCGCTACGTTACCTTCCTGATTCATAACCAGACAATAGCAACAGATGTAGTCCAAGATACCTTCATTAAAGCTTATGAAAATCTCCGAAGCTTTAGTCCAGAATACAAGTTTTCATCTTGGATATATAGAATTGCCCACAACGAGGCTATGAATGCCGTAAAAAAGAATCGCCGGCTATCCGATCAAGATATCGACACGCTACCAGACCTGAGTTATGACCAACATTTAGACGAACTGGTCGACGAAGAGCTGTTAAAAGAAAATGTTCACGGGTGCCTAGATAAGCTAGGGCCGAAGTATCGCGACGTAGTACAACTAGCCTACTTTGAACACATGAAGTACGAAGAAATAAGCGATGTCTTACGAATTCCCACATCAACAGTAGGAGTACGACTTTCTAGGGCAAAGTTGCGACTTAAAGAAGTCTGTACGCAGAAAGGAGTAAAACGATGAAAAATCCAACACCAAACACTATAAATACTTCTGTCATGAAAAAAATTAAAAACGGCGAGGTGCGTATGAAGCCTCGAATGTACTACACGCTACTAGGGCTCGCGATGGTAAGTGCAATATTATTTTCTAGCATAATGTCAGCTTACCTTTTTAGTATTTTGTTTTTCTGGCTTCGAATTCAAACAGCAGATACCATGGCTTACGGTGCGCGCGCCAACTTGGCCAGTTCAATCGATTCCTTCCCCTTTTGGGTACTTTTAGGTTCTGTCGTTTTTCTTACCGCAGCGATAGTTTTAGCGCATCGCTACCGACGTATTTACAAATACAAAGTCAGCACCGTCGCTTACGTTCTGATAATTTGCTCGTTGATACTTGGTCTAGGATTGTCTTTCTTTAAAACCGGCACATCGCACTCGCCCGTCCGCAACGATAGTCCAGGAAAATACCAGATAAGGTGACGTGATTCATTTACACTTATCTGCCGTAATTAACGGCATTGAGCTCAAGCCCCTTGATCCAGTAAAGAACCATAACTTCTGGTGGTATAATTAACTATGAAGCGACTAAGTCCATACATCCACTATGCCAAGTACTACTCTTCTTGGAACAACATAGCATCTGGCGCGCGCACAAGAATGAGTCGGCACATTGTTGGTCGAATGAGTGCTGTAAGGTAAGTCAACATAGGAGCATCATACGATGTCTAAAATGACAAAAGAAGAAGAAATGAGCTGGTACGAACTGTCGAAAAAACATTGGCGTTCGTGGGGCTCGTGGTTCAGCTGGGGTTCACCAGTAGGTCTGGGAATTTTTCTACTCGCCCTAGCCGGCGCAGTTTGGATTATCTCTCAAATCTAAGCAGAACCTGGGGTAGTATACAGTTTGCAATGCAAGCGTATACTGCCTCTAAAAGGTTGCTGAGCATATTCGCAGGAAAGCGTTCATCTCACACCATCATTTGAGAGAAAAATAGGACTTCATGTTCAACTATTATCGTCTTTGAGGTCCTGAATAAGATCCAACTCTTCATCGGTATAAGGTTTGCTACCACTCTCTTCTTTATATTTTTTACCATACAATTTTTTTAGTATTACAGCTGGGACGAGAACTTTAAGTAAATTCATATTTTCACCTCCAAAACCTAAATACCATTACATACCCACCAGTGCTTATCCGGGTTCTTCCAAAATAATAGACACATTGTAATTGTGTGTCCTTAAACAAAGATTAATAGCGCGTTCTCAAGAAATATAACACAGTCAAAACTTTTAGCCAGATGCTTCTTAGTACGGGCTATTTCGTTAAATTTTACAACAAAATTATTATGGTTTTTGAAGTAGAATAGAATTCGTTGTGCGTTCACCGCAGAAACATTCTTAGAAAATAGAAACAGGAGCATAACTTGGACACACTACCAGTTGACGATATTCTAGCGCCCGAGCCGGCCGAGACTAAAGAACGAAGTGACATATTTTTATGGGCGAATAACCTGGTCTCCATTAAAGAAGAACTCCAAATGGAAGTTTTCCTTTTCAGCAAAAACTTTGTTGTTTATAAAACGCAGTTGGGCAAAGAACTAAGAAAACAGTTTGAGCCTCTTTTTATAGATAACCTTGTTGAATACGTTCTTGATGGCGCTGAACAGGGCCTACTTGTAAGAGACTTTGAAGAAGCAGAAGCCGATAAAAATGTTTTACAGCGTACACGACTCAGTAATGTAGATAACGCGCAGATGATGCTCAATTGGCTGAAAACCCAAGAGCACGAAATTGAACCATTTGTTGAAGAAGACCACGACTTCAAGCGCATTAAGGGTGTAGTCGTACGCTGTTCCCACCCTTCAATTGAAAAATCATTTTACGTTGTTAAAGCATTACCCCAAAGTGCCATAATGAAGGGGAAAGATTCTTGGATGCTTCGAGGCGGGAAGTTCATAGCATACGACGCCGAAGGCTCTATGCGCATTCCTACAGACAACCAGCTTTTAATTCTAGGTGGTGATATCTACGTGTTTAACCCCGCAAAACTCAGTAGCATTTTTGGCTACGATGCCAAAAAGTATACCATTGCGGAAATAAAAATGAAGCTTATCGCCCAACACTTCAAGCTCAGCGTTAACCAAGACCAAACTATTGAAGAAATGGTTAAAGGTAAGAAATCTCTTGTTAATAAACTTCAGAAAATCGACCCAACAAACATCAAACAGGCTGATCTTATGAACCATGCCGAAGAAATGGATCTCCCGCTTATGGCCGACAACAACGGTGCAATTATAATTATGGATAGCAAAGATCTTAGTATATTCATTAACCTACTGAATGAAGATTACGTTGAATCTAACTTGACTGGTGCGCGCTACGAAATTACCGGTAAGAAACCATTGAAACCACCGAGTGAAGACGATCTGCTCAAGCAGTACGGCTAACCGACGTTGTTCTCAGAGCGTATAATAAGAGTGTAAGGAGGTATCATTATGAAGTTACCAAAAACCTACACTACCATAAATGAAACAGGCTGTTGCGCCGTTCCAAATACTGACGATTGGGATAAAAAAGAAGTCACGTTTGAAAATCAGCGGTTCATAAAAATGCACACCAGGAGCTTTTTGTACGTTCCACTGAATATGTCTCGTGTGATGACAGCAATTCAAAAAGCTGCTGAAGAAGCTGGGGCTTTAATGCCACCACAAGAAGCAATGATTCTTTCAAGAGATCTTTCACCATGGGAGGCAGAGCAACTATACGCAGTGAGCAAGCCTGTGCCTGGGCTTGAGAACATTGAACTTTCTGGCACATTTTTGACAATGGTGTTTGAAGGACCTTACCAAAACGCTAAGAACTGGTATACAACCCTTCAGGACTTTGCCAAGAGCAGGGGTCAAGAGGTTTTTAAGACTTACTTCTTTTACACTACCTGCCCTAAGTGTGCAAAGCACTACGGAAAAAACTATACCTACGGTCTAGCGCAGATCGGTTAGTTAGATTTTAAAAATACGTCTGGTGCATATAGCCACAGACGTATTTTATTTTTGTTTTACAAAATACCCACTAAGGACTTTGAACAATGCTACTCGTCTTCAAGTGAGAATACTAGTCCACCAGAAGCACCAAGCACTACGTTGAATACCCAACCGTGTAGGTAACCAAATATCCAGCCGATTGCAAAATAGATGAATGGTAGTACAAGAATACTAACAATTCCTGTTGCAAGACCAAAAGCCATGCCTGTCAGAACACTATCAGTACTGCTAGCCATATTAATAGTTGCATTTAGGCTGTGCAAGATTGCAACGCCAAGACCCAAAATTGCTGCAAATGTACCTTCAAAAGATGCAAGCGTGCTTGGCTTTAGTTCTACTACTCGTTTGTTATTTGATTTTGCCATAATTGTTCTCCTCTTCCTAGTTTTACTAATTACTTACCGTCGTATTCAAATGCTGTGGTGAACGTATCAAGCCGTGCGAGCCGATGTTGCACCTGCATTGCTACCAGTGAACCACCAAACCATACAAAGAACCACAAGAATGATTGATCTACAATACGTAGCATTGTTGCAGCAACGCTTGTAGCAGCAATTTCGTCAAGTGATACCTTGCCAACTACCAACATGAAGCCTGCTAGAATCCAAGCTACACCGAGCATAGACGTAAGTGCTACTACTATTTGTGCACCGACGCCGTAGCGAGCGGCAACCGTTGCACCGATAATTGCTCCGGAAAGTGCCAGCATGAAGACCAAAAAGCCTTCTTCACGAAGCCCCAGTGCCACACCCATGTACGAAAACGCGCTAGCACCAATAAGTGCCACGAAGACGATTACTGCGAGTTCAAAGAATACGTACGAAAGAACTGCAAGTAATAAACCTACCACGAATGAAACAAATACCGCCATAGTAGTACTGAGAGTTCCAGAACCAAATACACCTTGGACCCCTGCAAAACCGACCATGATACCGGATACTAAACCCAGTAACGGTAATAGTATTTTAAATAACTTCAAACCGAGCAAACTGGAAAGTACTCCCAGTGCTATTAACATTGTTGCTGTAAGTAACATCTCTACCTCCTCTTCTACTCTATGTTATACGACTTGTTCAGAAAAAATGCAACTATTTTTGCAAGAAATCATACAATGCAATGTAGTGCATCAGTAGTACGCCTAGCAATCTCACTAGCCTCGTCCGTCCCGACAACCAGTATTGGTTGAGAATGCGCTTCGGCGACATTAGCCACATCACGCGGCTCAAAGGTAGTGTTGTTGTGCTGGCGGTCAATTCTGAAGTAAAGATATTCCAGCCCGGCAACAATTCGTTCGCGTACAGGAGCGGATCGTTCACCGATTGTACCGGTGAACACCAGAATATCTGCCCCTCCGGTTACTGCTGCCATTTGACCAATTGCTTTTTGAATAGCATAAACATAGACTTCTAGCGCAAAACCCGCCCGCTCATCACCGTGCTGTTCGCGCTCTAGCAATTCTCGAATATCATCAGAGCCACCCAGACCAAGCAACCCACTTTTGTGGTGTAAGTAATCATCTAGCTCAGAGTCGTCAAAACTGTGCAGTGCTTTAATCTGTAATGTTGCAGCAATATCTAGACTACCGCTACGGGTACTCATAACTACACCTTCTAGTGGTGAGTAGCCCATAGTTGTATCTAGCGCATTTTCACCACGTATAGCTGTTACACTCGCACCGCTCCCTAGATGACAAACAATCACACGAGGTTCGGAAGTGCCGCTTTCGCGAACCGTCCGAATTACCGAAGCAAGTGAAATACCGTGATAGCCAAAACGTTGAATGTCGTTCTTTTTGGCATCATCAATTGGCAGGCCATAATATTGGGCTTTTTTTGGTTTTGTTGCATGAAATCTACTGTCGGAAATACCAAAAATTAGTGTATCCGGGAAACTTTTACGAAGTGTTGCAACTTCTTGCAGTGTAGCGCTTATATGAAGGGGCGCAGCAGAGACTGCTTTATTCAACTGCTTCATAAATTCATCATTTACCACGTGATCTTCTTGAAAATAATGTCCCGGCGCAACAATTCTAATCCCAATTGCAGAAATTTCCTCGTGCTCTTCAAGCACTTCGGTCGCTAGAAATATTGCTTTTACGCTTTCTGCAGTCGTCTGAAGATCGCGTAACGAAGTTCCAACATTCTGACTTTTCTCACCCTGCTTGAGGGTGCAGACTATTGAACCTTCGGCCCATTCAAAATGAATAGTCGCCCGGGGCTTAGCGCCTTCGTATAAAGCATATTTACGGCTCGCGCTACCCGGATTAGCAACTAAAATTAGCGAGCTGGCCATACCCATGCATCGATTTCCGGCAAATCCACACCGGTTGCCTTAATATAGTCGGTGTTTTTTTCAATCTGAGCTTGGAACTTAGCAATAATATGCTGTGTTTCACCAAGTGGCAACCGCCCAGACTGGCCAAGTTTTTCAAAGACTGCCATCACCAGGTGATAACGACTTGTTTTGTTTCTAACATGCATATCAAACGGAGTTGTTGTGCTACCGCTTTCTACATAGCCTCGAATGTCGAAACGTCCGGAATCGTGGGCATAGTTAAACAAGATAGCCTTCATGGTTTCGGGATATCCGTGGAAGTTAATAATCACCGGTTTTTCAGAAGTGAATTGACTATCGAAAGATGTCTGCGAAACGCACAGACCGCCTCTACCCAGGCCACAACTGGTAAGCGAGCTAATATTGATACAACGTATGCGCACATCTGGACGTTCTTGCTTAATTAAATCAATTGCCGCCATCACCTCTTTCATAGGGTAATCACCGGTACCCGCCATAACAATATCGGGGTCGTCATCGCTAGCAAAATCCCATGTCATCAGTCCAGCATCAATTTGCTTACGGGCAAGCTCCGCGCTAAGCCACCGTGGTTCCTGTGTTTTACCAGCCACCAAAATGTTAATGTGACGTGTTGATTGCATCATCGCATCGAGTGCGATCAGAGCGGTATTGCCGTCCGCCGGGAAGTATACGTTCACAAAATCACCCTGTCTTTGCAGTGCATCATCTATAAAACCTGGGTTCTGATGACTAAAGCCATTATGATCTTGACGCCAACCAGAGCTGGTTAAAATATAGTTAAGTGAAGCAATTGTATCTCGCCAAGCAACTTCACGGGATTGATTCAAGAATTTGGCGTATTGATCCATCATGCTGACTATTACTTGAATAAAAGCTTCATAGCTAGCAAAAATAGCGTGTCGGCCAGTCAAAATATAGCCTTGAGTTAAACCTTGTAGATTATGTTCGCTGAGCATTTCCATAACACGGCCGTTTGGCGAAAGGTCTTTATCCCACTTCATTATTGGCCACTGCCAAGCACGTGAAGTCGATTCAAACACAGCATCAAGTTTATTCGAGTATGTTTCATCTGGTGACATTAAACGAAAGTTCTTGCGGTCGGCATTCAGCTTAAATACTTCTTGTAAATAAAGACCGGAACGTCGCATACTACTGCTACCCATCGTTCCTGGAACTGAAGCATCTTCAGCAAAGGTTGCCGGATCGGGTAATTTAAGCGGCGTATAAACGGGATCACCGCCGAGCGCATGTTTACTCATACCCATTTTGAGTTCAAGCTTTTCAGGGATAATTTCGTCTAAGTAATCCCCAAAACCATCTTTTTCTGAATAAAGTTCTTCGAACTTATAACCCTTAAGCCATGTGTTAAGTAGTTCAAGTTGGGAAGCGTCACTTTTTGCCTCACTCAGCACAACTTGATGTGAAAGACAGTTGCCTTCTACCTTTTCGCCAGCAAGTTCCTTCACGCCAGTCCAACCCTTGTGGGTACGCATAATGATCATAGGCATGTGCGAAGCAACCGCATGTGTTTTGGCGCGAACCTTTTGAATAATTGCATGAGCCTGTTCAAGCGCCGCGCTCATTGTGGTGTGTGGATCGTCATTTGTAGTAGCATCAACCAGAATGGGATGATATCCATAGCCTGTAAATAATGACATGAGTTCGTAATTACTCATTCGGCCAAATATAGTTGGTGCAGAAATTTTATAGCCATTTAAATGCAGTATTGGCAGCACAACGCCATCAGTTTTTGGATTCACTAACTTATTAAGATGCCAGGCTGCAGCTGTTGGGCCAGTTTCGGCCTCACCATCCCCAACCAGACAAGCAACGGTTAATTCAGGATTATCTAGTACCGCACCATATGCTGTAGAAAGTGCATACCCCAGCTCGCCACCTTCCAAAATTACACCCGGTGTTCCAGGGTTGCTGTGACTAGGGAAGCCATATGGCCAGCTAAATTGTCGACACATTTTAGCAATGCCTTCCAGATCTTGGGTAATTTCTGGGTAGAAATGAGAGAGGGTGCCTTCCAAAAATAAGTTGGCCTGCAATGCGGGAAAAGCATGACCCGGACCGAGCACGAACATCATTTCTGTATTATTGATTTTATTAAAGCGACTCAGGTGTGCGTAAGCAAAGTTAACACCCGGGCCACTCCCCCAATGCCCGAGTAACCGTGTTTTGATGTCGTCAAACGTAAGATCACGCTGCATCATAAAGTTATCTTGCAAAAAAATCTCTGCCGCAGTCAAATAATTAGCAACGCGTAAATATTGGTCTACTGATTCGAATTTTTTGTTTGTTTTTTTCATATCGCTTATGTTTATTGTACCTATGTATTGATAAAATGCAAAACTTATGTCCAGAATAATGATTACCCCTGTCTGATATACTTAGTACACATAACATGATTGACCGTTACAGAAACTATCAACCCCGTCGACGCCGCTCAGCCCCAGTGAAGAAACATCGAGTGGGCCGATATTTAGTACTTGTACTTATTATTGGCTTCTTCGGTGGAAAATACATATGGAGTTCTATGAAAAAACCTATCAACACTACCACTTCTAGCGCGTCTACCAAAGTTAAACCAAAGCCAAAAGTCACCGCTGAGCCACTTTCTTCCACCACCTGGACGACGCTTGACCAAAGAATTAATGCAGTAATTGCCGAAAACCCTACCCTAGATATTTCAGTGGCAGTGATAGACATCAAAACCAGTACTCGAGCTAATTATGGTATACAAAATAACTTCGCTGGCGCCAGTACAACCAAGGTATTAACCGCAGCTGCCTACCTACACGATATTGAAGCTGGAAAATATGCCATGACCGCCGAAGGGAAGAATCAGCTTCGACTAATGATTAACCGAAGCGACAACACTGCATGGGACACACTAAACAGAAAAGTTGGCTACAATAACCTCAATATTTACGCACAGTCAATCGGACTCAGTTCATTCAACTGGAACGGAAACATCATCACAGCGAGCGACCAGGCTATTTTACTAGAAAAACTATACAGCAGAAAACTACTTTCCGAAGAAAATACCACACTTCTACTTTCATTTATGCAAAATACCAACAATGAAGATATGATCCCTACGGTAACCCCAGCTGGAGCGACCTTATGGCATAAATACGGTCAGCTTGAAGATCGTCTACACGATGCTGCAATTATTGAATTTAAGCAACGTCCGTTGGCTGTAGTAATATACACCAAAGGAGGCGCGACCGATGGCTCAAACTATACGCCACGTACTCAACTTGTTGGTCGTATCGCCCAAACCATTTTTGACACCATGTACACCCCGTAACGTACAATAGGGGGTAGTTAATTCAAAGGAGAATCATGAACGTATCACTTCAAGCCGATAACATGCAAGTAACAGCTCGCGCCGGCGCAACCCTTAATGGTCCCGACGTACAGGGAACCGCGACGCTCACGGAATATAGCGTCGACGGTGCACCTTATGTGCACATTCGCGTAGAAATAACAGGTGACCCAACCAAGCTAACACCTGGCAGACATGCCGTGCATTTTCATGAAAAAGGTGCCTGCGACTGCGAAGGCTTCAAATGTGCGGGCGGACATTTTGATCCCGGCCCAAACGGCAACACCGACCCAGACGCTAACCATGGCTACCACGCGGGTGATCTACCAGGAATCACTATTAACCCTGATGGCAGTGGTGTACTAGAGGCTATTACCACACGTGTAACGCTTTCGGAAGGCCCCGTATCGCTACTTGGCAAAGAATCGGCCCCGGAAGGCACCTCTATTATGATTCATGCCGGCGAAGACCCTCACACCCCGGGAGAATCTGGGTCTGGTCACAGCGGTGGACCACGACTAGCCTGCGGCACAATCGTGGCTGCGTAGCGCACAGTCAAGCACAACAACACCACCCATAGCGTTATGGGAAAAAAGCGTAAAAAAGTTTTAAAAAATACTTTACAAACTGCTTATGTACTTGCTAGTATTAATGCAAGCTCATAGGAAAATAAAAAACGAAACAAAAATATCGTTCCTGTGGTAGAGCTTAAACCACCACAACAACTTATTATTTATAAAACGACCCATCATTGGGTCGTTTTAGTGTTATATAACTACTTCCAGGTTGTATTACTAAAACAGCACCTTGGGTGCACCAGAAAAGTCGTCACTTATTAAAATAACAGGTAGGCCACTTCTGTCTAGCAAACTGACAGCTATACTCGCGCGATAACCCGAGGCACAGTGTACCCAAATCTTTTGATCTTTTGGCAACTCATCAACCCGGTCCAAAAGATCATACAGCGGGATGTTTACAGAATCTTTAACGTGAGAAACCTTCCAATCTTCTGGCGTTCGAACATCTAAGACATACTGAGACTCATCTTCCATTGCTTTTTGAAGATCCTCGAAATTCTTAACGGAATAGCTTTGTTTTTCACCAGCTGCAAAATAACTCGTCATATCATCAGTTGCATGGGCCACAAACTGATCCATTCCAATACGGCCAAGCTGGACCTGAGCGGCTTCAAGATCTTCTTTACTGTCGCCAACCAGCGTCAGGGCATCACCCCAAGGAATAAGCCAGCCAAGATATGTTGAAAACGAATCGGCCATTTCGAATCCTGCTGCTCCTTGAGGGTGCGAAGCAGCGTAAGCCTTTCTGTCTCTAATATCAATTACCCATTCATCGTGCGCCAACATTGATTTAAGTTGATCGGCATCAAGTGATTCAATTGGCCGAATGGTCATTTCTGAAGGGCCGTCTTGGTTCATTTTACCCATGTGAGCGTAGTAACGCGGGTACGCACCAAGTCCGGCGATTATAGTTGAAATAAAATCTTGCTTACTTGCACTGGTGTAGGCAATATTGACCTTTTTTTCCTCTGCCAAAGTGCTGGCATCGGCCCCTGTTCCCGGAGCAGATGAACAAAAACTACCAAAACCATGCGTTGGAAATACCTGTGCGGATTCCTCAACTTTCTCAACTAATTTTTGGGCAGATTCGTACTGCGCCTCGGCAAGTGGCTGCGTCATTTCTTTTGAAATTAAATCAGGCCGACCAACGGTACCGTATAAAACACCGCCGCCAGTAAAGACCGCGCTCTTAACGCCGTCAACAACTTCATAGCTCATATGGTGTGGTGTGTGCCCGGGTGTATGGAGAGCACGCACCGTAAGATTACCAACCAAGATGACTTCGTCATCTTGAACCTCATGCGCCGCGAACGACTGCCCGCTTTTTGTTGGCACTACATACAGGGCTCCAACTTCTTGAGCTAATTTATAGCCACCAGTTACGTAATCGTTATGCATGTGTGTTTCAAGAACGTGCGTAATTTTTACCTGCGCGTCCTTCGCAAACTGAATCCATCGCTGAAAGTCACGCTGAACATCGACCGCCACAGCCACAGTTCCATCGTGAACCAGATATCCTCTATTGCCGAGCGATGCGGTTTTTATTATTTCTACATGCATACTACCCCTATTCTATCGCACCGCCGGCCGATCGCCAGCTGCTAAGTCCGCCAATATTTTCAACCGTAAAGCCTTTCTGCTTCAATATTTGTGCAGCTACCCCAGAACGACCACCCGAAGCACAGTAAACGTACAATTTCTTACTGATATCTTTGGTTGGCACGTCCCCGTCGCTAATTCTATCTAAAGAAAGATGCAGTGCCCCGACAGCATGACTAGAAAGCCATTCATCGTCACCACGAACATCAACCAGTAGTGCTGTACCGTCTTCTAGTTCTTCCTGTATCTCTTCTACGTCAATTTTTGGTCCAAATCCAAACATACTATCACTCCTTACTTTCTTAATTTACTGAACAATTGTTGCGCCCATTGCCGCAACCGAGGTCATAGCTCCAAGATCCTCTACTTTATAGCCCTTGTCTGTCAAAATTTTAGCAGCCTGAGCAGAGCGACTTCCACTACGGCAATATACATAAAGCTTCTTCGACTTATCAACCTGTGGTAATACCCCTTGCTGTAATTGCTGAAGAGAAATGTTCTGTGCACCACTTACGTGAGCTTCTGTATATTCTTCCGGGGTTCGAACATCTACCATAACTGCACCGCTTTCGAGTTCCGATTTCACCTGGCTAAACTGCTGAGATGCCTCCGCGCCTTTTGGCGAATCATTTCTAAAAACTGCCAACCCGCCGATCACAACTGCTATAAGCCCGACAGAAATTAATAAAGCTCGAATCATGCCGCACTCTTTTCAAATATCTGTGTCAGACGCGGGACATCATAGCCGAGCACTTTTTCAACATTACCGTCTTTTTGCTCGATAGTTGTAAATGGTACGCCCATTTGGCCACTGATTTCTACCATTTTTTGAGCGTCTTCTCTGCTGAGATCAACTCGTTTGTCTGTGTACTTGATGTCGTGTTGATCAAACCAACGCTTCACCATTACGCAGTACGGACAACTTGCTGTGCTATATACGGTTACATTCATATTTACCTCCTTATGCATGTATCTGACTTTCAGTATATTGTAAATAATTTACATTTGTCAATAATTTACAATATATGATATACTCTGGCTATGAGAAATACTCCTCAAACTACAGTTATTCTTGAAGAGCTTCATAAGCTAGGCCATGCAACTAATCGTCAGCTATGGGAAAATGTTGCCAAAAAAATTCACTGCATTACCCTGCCTTCGATTCATCGCACCACCCAACGTCTGCGACAAGAAGGTATTATTGGCTGCGCACCGAATTTGCAGGGTGAAGGAATCTTAGATGCCAACCCCCAACCCCATTCACATTTTATGTGCCGTCAGTGCAATACTTTAACTGATATAAAACTAAATGAATCAACCGTTGAACAGCTACAGACTCAGCTCGACCAGGCAGTAATTGAAAAATGTCTCTTCATAGCAGGTATTTGCCGAACATGTGTTTCTGGCGCCAATCACTAAAATTACTAGGCTGATAACTTACTTACC
>OEIV010000433.1_pt1 | contig 23033 bp, 15 predicted proteins | sample 1539231 | NCBI WGS metagenome assembly OEIV01 (sample SAMN03794762, study PRJEB22550) | activated sludge metagenome | feature: wastewater treatment plant; material: activated sludge; isolation source: Wastewater treatment plant of a petroleum refinery complex | place: Argentina: Buenos Aires ... | reverse complement strand
GGTAGAGGGTGTCGTTTCCCATCATGCAGCCACCACTACTTGTAGTACCTCCTACGATAAAGATTTTACCATGTGAATCAAGGGCAATGCCACTACCAATATCAGTACTTACCCCACCACCATGCGTTGCCCAACGGAAATTACCGCTGCTATCATAACTGCATAAAAGCACGTCATCACTGCCATTAGTATATAGTGTATCATTTGGAAAATAGGAACTGAATACCATATTTCCGATGCCATATACATTACCCAAACTATCAGCGCTTAATTGGTTAAGCGTTTCTGTATATGGGCTTCTAGCAATAGTATTCCACTTAAAATTGCCTGATGTATCGTAAGCAGCAATAAAATAGTCAAAGTCACTTGTACCTCCTGCCAAATTAGGTGCTCCTTCAAAAAGGAATACCAATTGAATTTGGTCGATTCCTATACTAGTAATGCATACCCTATTACCTGCAACAGCAAGACTCTTGGGTATTATATATCCCAACCCATTGTTATTATACTGATTACCAAATTTTTTTATCCATACAGGATTTCCTGCAATATCTAATTTTGATATAAAACACTTGCTATCAAAATTTGCAGGAAACGTTATTGATATTCCACCAATATCAATAACGTTGCTATTGTAAACATAACCCATTAAATAAATTGAGTTATCATAATATTTTAGATTTGTGCTTCCCTCATAACCATTACCGTCAAAAGACTTAGCCCATACAGTAGTGCCCAATGTATCTAATGTTGCAATAAATATTCCAAATTTATCAGAGTAAATGGTATAATTGTCTAAAGTCAAAGGGTAATTTATTGCTGTATCTAAACCAAAACTACCAGTTACAATAATATTGTTAGCATTATCAAAATCAAAACCAGTAATCGTTTCATTGCCATAGTTTCCAAAAACTTTAATAAATTTTTTTATACCATTTGGACTATATTTGATAAGGCAGATATCTCCATCATCCAGGCATGTAATTGTATCATTTTCTAGTAAAATAGAATTTTTATATTGAAATGAAAAATAAAGATTGCCTGAATTATCGCAATCAGCATAATAGTAAAGTAAGGTCTCCGATTCTGCAATCTTCTTAGCCCAAAGCAAGGAATCGTTCTTATCATATTTGACAACAAATAAACCCTTCGAATCTAAAGATAAATTGTTCGTTACATTAATACTTGTGCTCAATGTAAAATTTAATATGTCTATTTGCCCTTTAAAAAAACTAACTAAATATTTATTATTATCTTCATCAATAATAATTTGTCGCTCAGAATAAACTTCACTTTCCTTTCCTACCAATATTGTTTTGTCAAAATCAAATTTCTTTTGAGATAACATATTATGTGCATAAAACATTAAACAGATATATATAAATAAAATACGCATAGTTTTTAATGGCTGTGCAGTGGCTGTGGCATAAGAAATATATGTTGCATAACATGTATAATTGTTGGTCCTGTGCAGCTTTGGCTTAAAAATAAACACAGATCCTCCTGACGTCTTTGTAAATCATTATAACCCCAACGCTTTGTATGAATCTGCGGAAAAGGTCCCCCGGCTCCACCAGAAAAACCTGTGGCGGAAGATTCATTGCTAGGATCATTAACCCAGAATAACCCAGTTAATTGATCATCAGCCAGAAAATTAACAACACCAGGCATATATTCAACACCGCTATTACTATTATTCAATTCATCATCTTCCCAACTACCTGCAACTTGATTTGAATACTTCCTGCCTGTCAGGAAAGGCGAAACCACTTGATTAACAGTGTTTTTGGTTTTCTCCGTAAAATTCAAATTCTTTTCATGCGAAGCCCCGCCATAGGTTTGATAAGTAGTTCCGCTATTTGCTAATAATGTAGGTGATGTTGGGCCGCCTACTTCAAATCTGTCATCTATTGAATTTGCAAAAGGGTTAAAAGGCGAAACTCCCTGATACAAATTGATATTAACAACGCTTGGAGTGGCATCCCAATAATTGGCTTCTTCTCCAAACCCTCTTGGGTATACATGCGTGAAATTGGTTTTATTTTCATCACTATGACATCCCTGACAAGTGTTGAGAGAAATTTGATGCCTGATTGTTTTTGCCATCAAATTTGGACTATCTGCAGTTACATTATAAGTATTTTCATTGTATACATTTGTAGGTGCTAAATCCCAAAGAAAATCAAAATAATGTGTCATCTCTCTGTACATTCTGGCAACACCGGCTAAATATTCTTCGGGCAAATTGTGCATCCCAATTTTAACGCGGTGCCTGTTAATAGACGTTCCATAGGGGCCATAAATCCAATTGAGCAAAAAGTCGCTATTTACATCAAGCAAATTAAATCCAGGTGCATTAGCCTCGAATAAATTAATATTTTTTGCATGATTATACGTATGATAATCGCTTCCAGCAAGATCATGAGTGGCATCATCTTCATCAACTGGGGTATTGGTAAGCACAGTAGGGATAAGGTAGCCTGTATTATTGAGTTCAAACTGACGGAACTGCCAGTCCGTTTCCTCCCAATCTTCCCCAGCTATGCCATCTACACGATCAAATATCTTTTCATTGGAACGTAACTGATTTAATGCACTTTTGTTTTTATTCTTAGTACCTCCTGCATTTGCATCTGTCACTTGATTTGTAATAGTTTCAAGTAAATCGTTATAATCTGACGATCCTAATGTTTCAAGTGATAAATTATACCATTGCTGGGCAAATGCCTGTAAATCACAGTTTGTAGTAAATGGGTTGCCGTATTCCAAAATTACATTCATACCTACCCAATCGATTACACCAGTGGGTGTTCCTGAAGGAGGGAAAAAAATATCATCATGTACTGGAGGTTCGCCAGTTACTGGATTTATTAATGTAAATATAAATCGTGTTTCCCCTGCATTTGTAATGCCTGGATTATAAGCAGGATTACCTCTAACGTCAATCCTATTTACAATCGCCATTAGTTTAAAAGGTGCATTTCTTAGCATGTTAGTTTCGTCCAATTGATTCCAATACTGTTCAAATCCACCCTCTATTTGCATCAAGGAAGGAGGTGAACCAGCTGTCCATGACTTCCAAATCCATGGTGCAATTAAATGTTGATATATTTTTTCTCGTTTCAATGCATTGTTATACGCTGTTGCATTATTTGCATTACCACCTGCAGCAAATGTTCCAATACTTTGATCGACAGTATATGTTTTTAACCATTCCCTGATGAATACCAAAGGGCTAATTCCAGTGACAGATTGATTAGCCATATTTTTCATAAGTAAACCAAAAGTCCATGATCCATCATGATTGCCAACTGCAACAACTGGTACATCATCAGCAGGATTTAATTTATCATTTAGTTTTGTATGTGCAAACTGAAAAGTTCTACTTGGGTCCTCTACTACCGCTAAATCTGTTATAAAAAGCGAATTTTGTTTTAATATGGTACTTTCGCATGTTGTTACATTCAGTAACTCTACAGGAAATTCAACATCTTCATTTCGGTTAAAAGTAGTTACATCGAATTTTGGTATATTATCTGCAACTATGAATTTTCCGTCATGACCAATAAATTTATAAATACCACCATTCGTTAGAAGCTGGGATTCAAGGGTGCTAACCATTCCTAAAAAATCATTAATATTTTGTGAAAGGTAGGTAGCGTATATAAAATCACCTGCTACAAGATCAGGGTAGACCCCATTGTCTTTTAAAGTTTTAGTATGTGATCCGTTTTCAAAAATATCAAACTCATTAGACATTGTTGAATCTGCTATATATTGAATACGCATAATCATCGTTGCTCCGCTGCTTGCTGGAGATGATAGTTTTTGTACAAAAATTTTCTCGGGTATCGGTGGTGCTTGTTCATATGTCACTTGGCCTCCTGTAGAGCCTCCAGAGGACATTAAGGTACTAAGAATCACCCCCCCCCCCGCTAACAATAAAAAGACTAAAATCGTTTTTTTCATAAAATTAAAATGATTTATTTGGTTTTTCAAATATAACATTTTTTTAATAAAAAATATCATTAAACTTTTACCATTGATTTATGGGCTGAGGATTCATATAAGCATTCGAATAAAAACAAACTACATTTGCATTTATAAAACAACAGTGATTTATGAATATGCACCCATGGCACGATGTGTCAATAGGCGAGCAAGCCCCGGAAATAGTGAATGCCATTATCGAAATCGCTCGAGGGAGCAAGGCAAAGTATGAAGTAGACAAACAAACAGGTCTCTTAAGGCTCGATAGGGTATTACATGCCGCCTTTTATTACCCAATCAATTATGGGTTTATACCCCAAACCTATGCAGGTGATGGCGACCCCTTAGATATTTTAGTGCTTTCGCAAATTGATTTTGAACCCCTCAGTATTGTTACGGCTAAAGTGATAGGCGTAATGCGAATGATTGACAAAGGCGAAGATGATAAAATCATTGCCGTTTGTGCCAATGATATTTCTGTAAGTCATATCAATACATTGGAAGAACTACCACCACACCTGATGAGCGAAATCAAACATTTTTTTGAACAATACAAAAAACTGGAACATACTGAAGTGGTCGTTGACCAATTTTTTGATCAGGCAAAAGCCATGGAAATCATACTACAAAGTAAAACAGATTACCTGACTGATATCTTGCCGTTTATAGCCTCATAAAATAAAAGCCTTTTTGTAACAAATTACCTTTCACAGCCTAATTTAAAAAAGGATTATTAATTCCTTTTTTGGCTACTTTGTGCCGTTGGTCTTTTAATCTTATTAGGTTGTGTGGGTTTGATAATATTGATTTTCAAATCTGCACTTTTCCCTAATTCAACCGGGGTGAGGTATTTTCCTTTATTGAAGCTTTCTTTTTCTACTTCAGGTTGTATTCTATGGGCTTGCGCATAGGCATCATTTCTGATACCTGTTACTTGCCAACTCACTTCCACATTGGGTTGGTTGGTTTTAATGACAAACTGATTATTTTCTACTTTTTTGGCAATGATGGCTTGGGCAAAGGTGCCAATCACTGTCAATTGATATCTATAATCTTTGTTTAAAGCATTAAAATAATCAGGAAGCGTTACAATAGATTCACCATTGGCATCGGTGATTACATTACCATTGTACACATTCATCATATCAGGGCTTTCTACAAAACTATGATATAAGTATTTATTTGCCGGATCAAGGGGATGGTCGATTTTAAATGTGCCACCCAACTTACTCAAAAATCCGTTTACATTCACATCTCCATCAAAAAATCCAGCATAGTTCGTAACGCCTCCAGTTGCATTGCCATATACCCCAATAGATGTTAAAGAGCCACTATTGTATAAATCGGTAAAGCCAGCCACACCTATTGCTACGTCAGCATCTGAAAGGGCATATCCTTCTGCACCCACCGTTTGAGAGCTTGGTGCGGTATTGCCACTCAATGCAATACCAAAAGTACCAACTCCGCCACCAGCACCTTCTACACCGATGCCATTAGAACCGAGTACATTAGGTATCGAAAATCCATACATAGCAATATGATTTAAATCGGCAGTGCCATTATAACTGGCTTGTATGATACCATCGTCAATCAACCCATTATATGTTGAAGTTGCCAACACCGCTACTGAATCAGTAGCCGTTGTTACATCTAATTTTGCTTCAGGCAATAATGTGCCTAAGCCTATCTTGGTATTGGTTTCGTAAAGCGATGAATTACCCCCTGCGTTGGCACCCGTAAATTTTACTAAGTAGTTGGTTGTTCCTGTTAAATTACCACCGCCACCAGCAGGCAAAGTCACCGTATTGCCATTGCTTATAGTTAAATTGTTTCCAGCGATAGTAAGGGTTTGTAATTCGTTTGTGGTGGATGCATCTACTGCACTGATAACATTGGCTGTGATGCTTATACCTGTACCTGCAGTATAGGTTGGACCGGCTACACCTTGGGGTCCTTGTGGACCGATAGGTCCTGCCACACCTTGTGGACCTTGTGGGCCTGTAGCACCTGCTGGTCCTGTAGCGCCTGTTGCACCTGTAGCACCCGTAGGGCCAGGTATGCCTTGCGCACCTTGTGGGCCCGCCGGACCTGTAGCACCCGGAGCACCTGCCGGACCTTGCGGTCCTGTTGGGCCAGGTGAGCCAACACCTGAAGCCGCATACTAGGCATAAGGCACACTGAGTAATTCTGTAGTTCCTAAGTTGGTATAGGATACACCGCCCGCAGGATCCATTTCAATTTTTATAAATTTACCGCCTACTCCCCAATTGATCGATGCCATGCTACCACTTACTACTGCACCTGTACCGATTGCTACTACAAACAAACCATACGCATTGGTGGTAGGGGTAAACGTTTCTGCATAAACAACAGGGCCAGCCATTGTACCATCGATGATGGATATTTTAAGTCCTATATTTTGCGATGCTATGGCATTGCCTGAGGCATCACGTGCAATACCTTGGTAATTAAATTTTAAAGGAGATTGTGCAAATAAAACGCTGAATGTCATCAACATACAAAGCGCTGTGAGTAAGAATGATTTTTTCATAAGGGTATGTTTATTTTAAATATGATTAATTTGATTTTTCAATTTTATAGGCAGCTTTGATACTCTTTTTTGCATCATATGTTGGTGTAAATGAAACTACCATCATATAATTGCCCGCTGCAAGGGCTGTAATGTTATAAGCAATTTTTACTGGCTGACCATCAGTAGGTATTTTTTTATCATCGATTATTTTTCCATTCATGTCGTATAACAATGTATGAATTTCACCTTTATCATTAAAATCAGCACTTAAATAAAAGAGATTTTCTGTAGGATTAGGGTATATGGTTACATGATCAAAAATAAATTGCGACTCGCTCAATCCCACGCCACTACTTGGTTTGGAAGGTTGCAACAATCCTTGGGTTATTGTTATATTCCCTGCCGTAGCGGTATTCACTAATACCATTTCGCCAATAGACCATTCATAGGTGTTACCTCCGATGTTTGCCGTGCCACCAGCACAATTGATGATAGCAGGATTGATGCTTTGGGCACATGCATGCATACTTGCAAGGGTGCAAATCATGCCAAAAATAAATTTGTATTTCATTGTGGGTTTGTTTTTAACTATTCAAATTTAAGGCTTCTTTTTTTATTTAAAAAAAAATTAATGTATGTAAAGTTTATTCTAAACTTATTTTTTGGGTTGCATATTGATGATTTTCAGTAACGATTTTTACAATGTAAATGCCAGCAGGCAACTGATTGCGTTCAAACACAAACCCACTTATTGAGCTTGTTTCCTGTTGCCTTACCAAACGACCTGTCATATCAAAAACATATAATTTTTTGCTTCCTGTTAGATTATTGCCATAAAATGAAATCACCGTATGGGTACTCATTGGGTTTGGGGCAATGGTAATGTCCAGCTGTTCATTGGCTATATCTGTTATTTGTAAAGGAGCTAAACAAGTACCGGGTAAATGACTATCCATCCATTTGGCCCTGTCTTTCATCCACTTTTTAAAGAAGTTTAATTCGTCAGCATAGGTAAGTCCAATATAATAATTCCAATTGACATAGGTACCAAGTATGGGCCATTTTTGAAAATTACGTTGCTGGGGCACATTTAATACTGCAGCAACGGAGTCTACCCAATGATTTATGTTGATATCAGAAAATTGACCTGCACGCAATTGATTCCATCGACATTTAAGCAAAGAAGTATAGTTTGAGTCCTGCAATAATCGATTCCACCAATCGGGTACCAAAATGGAATAGCCAGGACAAATGGCATTGAAATTATATTGCCATCCAGTAGTGTCATAGGCATCACAATAATCTGCATTGGCATACGAAAGATTGAAGTCCCACATAGGCCCACAAGTGAGTTTCCCTCCTTTGCTGTCTTTGTCTTTATACATAAAACTGCTTGAACGATACCCATCCACTGTTCTGCCAAACTCTTCCATCAAAAAGAAATCAACAAATGAAAGCGCATTGATCAAAGGGGCATATCCCCATGTAGGGTGTTGGAAATTGGGTCCGTAAACCCTTTTTTCAAAAGTATCTACATAAGCCTTGATATAATTTCTTTGTGGCACCGTCAGTTTTGCATATTTGGGGGCATGATATAAAAACTTTACTTTACTCTGAAAAGCTGAGGTCCATTGATTTGGACTCCCGCCAGTTGTTTTATCAATTTTGATAATATACCCACCCGTCAATGAATCTCCTGCATTGTCATCCATATCTAAATTGGCTATATCAACCCTTGTATCATCGATTTTTATTTTTTCGAGTAAGGTATAAACCCCTACATATTGATTGTTGATGACTAGTTCGCAATATACATAGCGAGGTGACCATGGTTGCATACTGGCAAATGAACTATAGGTAAATTCATTGCGCATTAATGTTTTGTCAGGATATGCCCCATACAATATCCAATCATTGTCTTTAGGCATGCCTAATAATGATACATTCGCATTTTCGCCAATGCTATCTTGTGTTTCTAATCCATACGATTTTTTAGGATATTGCTGTGATGTTGAGCCTCTGATTTCAATCGCTATTTTGCCAAAATAATGATTAAAAGGATCGGTCAGGTAATTGGTTTGACCAACACCATTATAAATGATTCCCATATCACATATTTTTTTCGGATCGTCTACTATCGTCTGACCATTGGTATTGATTACGATAATGGGTAATGTAGAACTGGTAAGTTGCGCCTGGATTGCCATCGGCAAACACATAAAAAAGAGCCATAAGATTTTTTTCATAAGGGTTTATTTTTGAATCAACATTTTGGTAAAAGTCACTTCATTCTTTTCGTCAAAACATTGTACAATATACAAACCCGCTTGAATATCAAAAAACAAAGAGGGACTTTGTTTCATCACTTTGAGATGAGTTTTGATTTTTTTGCCTGTTAAATCATAAATAATGACATCCTTTATGCGGTTTTTCGATTGAATCATCACATGACCATCACTTGGATTGGGACATAGCGTAATAGCATGATCATCCATTTTTTCATCAATCGGATTGGGTAAAAAAGTATTGATGCATATACCCGGACTTGCTACTTGTACATTGCCTAACCCAATACTATTGCCTGTAAAAAGAAGATTATAGTTTGCTTGAACACTGAAATCAAGATGTGAAGCCATGGTAATTTCGGTGCCATTCACCCCATTACGATGTCCATAGCTATAAAACATGCCGCTATTTTGATCAAACATACCACAAGGTACACCTGCATTCGACTGGGTAAGGTATCCGTTGGGTAAGGTGGCCACTTGTATATAATTTCCATGTAAGGTATTGCTTGTATACACCATGGTACCTGTCCCAAATGAAATGTATTGATAATAAGTGTTTAAATGAAAAAAAATATCAGGGTCGGTAGGTTTGTAGTTTGTATTGGTGGTATAGGCTATGCGATGACCAGTTTGCTTTATAAATTGTGTCCCCTCACTACCAGGCACTTCTACAGCAGAATCGAAATAGGCCGTACAAGGTGGGGTAGCGCAGTAGGCAGGGTCACCAACCAGGCCTGTAGCGTTTAAGAAAAATAAACATAAACGACCACTGTCATCTACAAAAGCAGAGGGGTCAACAAATTGTATCGGATTGCCTATACTGTCTGTAATGGATACCGATTGTGGATTTGCATCCCATTGTTGACTCAGCTGGTCAAACCGCTTCACCTCTCCTGGGGTAAATAGATAAAGCTTACTACCCCTGCATATCACATCAGGCACGCTGCCCTGGTAAAATGGAAAATTTGCGACCAAATTCCAGTTTACAGCATCATCACTTTCAGCTAAAGCCACCGTATGCGACTGAGGGCCTCCACAATTTGGAAATGCACAATGATGAAAAGACATCAAATACTTTTTATTGAAAGGCCGTGCCTTCAGCAATACTGAATATGATAATATTAAGCAAATAAACGCTATAGATGGTTTAATAATATTCATGGTCACAACACAAGATACAAAAAACTTCTTTTACATTTGCAATTCAACAATTTATTAAAAAAATCATGATGAAAAGATTTAGTTACCTATTGACATTGATTGTATTACTCAATGCATGTACAAAAAATGACAAAGCCACCGTAACAGGAACCGTTAAAAATTTAGGGAATGGTGAAATATACATGATTAAGTCAGGCAATGATAAAATCATTGATACCATTAAAGTCAATAACAATCAATTTTCACATGAACTGAAAGTCACAGAACCAACGGTTTACATGATTAATTTTGGGGCAAATCAACAACCCGCTTTTGTGATTATTGAACAAGGCACTACGACCATTAATTATGAAATGAATGTGCTAAATAGTCTTCAGGTAAAGGGAGGAAAAGAACAAGAAGTTTATAATGCCTTTATCAATGAATGTCGTATGGATTTCAACAGCATGGATTCATTGGGTAAAATTGCAGAATCAAATATGGAAAATCAGGCATTGATTGCTGATTTGCAAAAAGCTTTTTTCAAAATTGACAGTGTCGTAAAAGTAAAACAAAAAATATTTGTTGAACAACATCCTAAAAGTATCGCTTCAGCATTTTTAGCCGTGAACTATTTGAGTCAAAATCCGGAAAAAACATTTGATGAAGTAAATAAAATTTACAACACCTTAGATAAGTCAATTCAAGAAACCTATTATGGCAAACAACTGGCTGAAATGGTTACTCAATTGCAATCAACCGCTTTGAGTCAAGTAGCACCTGATTTTACACTCAATGATGTAAATGACCAACCCGTATCATTGTCTTCCTTTAAAGGCAAAATTACTTTGATTGATTTCTGGGCTAGCTGGTGTGGACCCTGCAGACAAGAAAATCCCAATGTTGTAGCTGCATACAACCAATTTCATAGCAAAGGGTTCGAAATATTGGGTGTTTCATTAGATGATAATAAATCAAACTGGCAACAAGCAATTAAAAAAGATCACTTAACATGGACACATGTAAGCGACCTGGAAGGATGGGATTCAAAAGCGGCAAAACTTTATGGTGTGCAATCAATACCTACTAACTTTTTATTAGACAAAGAAGGAAAAATCATTGCACGCGATTTACGTGGTGCCGATTTAGCCAACAAACTTCAAGAACTTTTTCAATAAATTTGACTTAATTTTAATTTTATGAAATGTAACATCATTGCTTTATTCTCTTTTATTTGTTTTTTTCAAACTGGTTTATTTGCAAATCCTGTAAAAAATAATTTTAAAATAGAAGTCACTGTATCAGACGAAAAATCTGGCTATCTTTTACTTAAAAACCTCACTCGTCCTTTGCCCGACACCCTTAAAATCATTGATGGTGTAGCGCGATTTGATGGATATACGGTAGAGCCTACACCACATATTTTGGCAGACGAGGCCAATAAATATCAACTCTTTTTTATCGGCCCCAACGATAAAATAAAAGTTACCCTCAAGAAAAAAGAAATGGTCGTTACCTTTTTAGAAGGATCTCCATCGCATGAAATATTTAGAGGATTGATAGTAGTTCAGGAACCCTTACAACAAATTGGCGGAAGCTTGCAAGAAGCCTACAAAAATCCACTGGCAAATATAGATAGCTTAAATCAGGTGATGGACAAAGTAAATAAAAAACTCAGAGATAATTTTTATGCTTTCCTCAAAAAAAACAGTAGCTCAGAAGTAACCGCATTTGTAATTTATAGCGCAATTAACAACGATCGAAATATAAAAACAACCATAGCCGATACCATGTACAATATACTTACTGGTAAAGCGAAAACCTGTTTTTATGGATTGGAATTAAATAAAATGCTAAGCAAACTGCGTGCGATTGAAGTGGGTTATATGGCGCCCGATTTCACCCTACCTGATTCAACAGGGGATAAAAAATATACTTTGTCAAGCTTTAGAGGCAAATATGTACTCATCGACTTTTGGGCAAGCTGGTGCGGACCTTGCAAAGCTGAAATTCCTTTTCTGAAAAACGCCTATGCGCATTTTCATCAAAAAGGATTTGAAATAATCAGTGTTTCACTCGATGATAAAAAAGAAAAATGGACCGCTGCTTTGAAACAATATGAAATGCCCTGGATTCATATTTCAGATGTGAAAGGATTTGGCAGTATTGTCAACGATTTATATCATGTACCTTCTATTCCAAAAACATTATTGCTCGACAAAACGGGCAAAATCATTGCAACCGATTTACGCGGCGAGTCGCTTGACCTTAAATTGCAGGAACTACTGGGTAAATAGTATAAAACTAAAAAGAACCCTTTTCCTAATGTAAGCGTTTACTTATGAGTCTGTTTCAAAAATAGCTTTTGAATAAATTTTTGTAAATTAATGTTGTTCATTCCATTTTTTTAGAAGGGCTATACCTAATACATTACTTTTGCATTCCATTCGCAAAACGTAAACATTTTTCATGCATAAAAAAATCAATGCCGCGCTCATTTCAGTATTCTACAAAGACGGCTTAGAAACCCTTGTACAGACTTTACATCAGCACCAGATTCATATCTACACTACTGGCGGTACGCAACAATTCATTGAACAATTAGGTATTCCCTGTATACCCGTAGAGTCGGTTACTGATTACCCTTCTATATTAGGTGGACGTGTTAAAACCCTACATCCTAAAATATTTGGAGGCATACTGGGCCGAAGAAACCTTGCACAGGATATAGAAGAAATGAAACAATTTCAAATTCCTGAAATCGATTTAGTCATCGTTGATTTATATCCTTTTGAAGAAACCCTCGCGCAAACGAATGAAGAAAATCTTATTATAGAAAAAATAGATATCGGGGGGCCTTCAATGATACGGGCTGCCGCTAAAAATTTTAAGGATGTTACTGTATTGGCTTCAAAAGATGATTATGCGCAATTAAACAAGCTTATCAATGATCAGGCTGGATGCACAACCCTTGCCCAAAGAAAACAATTTGCAGCCAAAGCGTTTGAAGTGGTGATGCATTATGATATTGGGATTTCAAACTATTTCAATACCCAAACAACCTCATTGCGTTATGGTGAAAATCCTCATCAGCAGGCTCGGTTTATTGGAAATCTTGCTCAATTGTTTACGCAGTTGCATGGCAAAGAACTATCCTATAACAATCTAGTAGACGCAGATGCTGCATTCCAATTATTAAATGAGTTTAAAGAGACTGATTCGCAATTTTTTGGAATTATCAAACATACCAATGTTTGTGGTGCCGCATTAAGGGCTAGTGGAATCGATGCATGGAATGCTGCCTTAGCCGGCGACCCGGAAAGTGCCTTTGGGGGTGTATTGGTTTGCAATGGCCCTATCAATAAAGAAATTGCACAGGCAATTCATGAAATATTTTTCGAAGTATTGATAGCCCCTGATTTTGATGCAGAAGCCTTGGAAATTTTAACCCAAAAGAAAAATCGTATTTTACTTAAAAATCTTCAAAGTCATGGGTTGATCAAAAATGAAAAATCAATCTTCAATGGTACCCTTATTCAAGATGCCGATCAGGGAAACTACCTGACTTGGCAAGAAGTAGGTGGCAGAGAGTGTCATGAATCAGAAAAACAAGATTTAATATTTGCCAATATCCTTTGTAAACATTTGAAATCGAATGCCATCGCATTGGTCAAAAACCAACAACTGATAGGCAAAGGTTGTGGACAAACCTCAAGGATCGATGCATTGAAACAAGCAATCGAAAAAGCAAGCCAATTTCAATTTAACTTACAAGGAGCTGTGTTAGCATCCGATGCTTTTTTTCCATTTGACGATTGTGTTACGATTGCTCATCATCAAGGCATCACTGCTTTTATACAGCCAGGCGGGAGTATTAGAGACCAGGATTCCATAAAATATTGTAAAGAAAATCAATTGGCCATGGTGATTACAGGGATGCGTCATTTTAAGCATTAATAAAACCTTAACGACAAGTTTTTTTACCTCCAAAGAAAAATGTTGTCTATATTTGATTCAGAAAATAATAATAATCATGAAAAAATTAATTTTAAGCACAGTGGCATTATTTTTTACCATCGCTGCTGTAGCACAAAGCCAAGATTTACCTACCACTATGGTTCGTGATATCAACGGCAAACAAATTCCATTTAATGAAACTTTTGAAAAAGGAAAAGTAACCCTGGTTAGTTTTTGGGCTACTTGGTGTATTCCATGCAAACAAGAAATTAAAAATATTAAAACCAAATTACCTGATTGGAAAAAAGAAGTTGACTTTAATTATATGACTGTTTCAATCGACGACTCACGTGCAACCGCAATGGTCAAAACGTTTTCAAAATCACAAGGTTGGACCTTCCCGGTATATTTAGATCCTAACAGCGATTTGAAACGTTCACTCAACTTTCAAAATGTACCTTACACTATTATCGTAGATAAAAACGGAAAAATTGTTATGCAACATACCGGGTATGAAGAGGGAAGTGAAAATGAATTGTTTGCCAAAGTGAAAGAACTTGCAAAATAAAAATTTATAAAAAAAGAGGAATTCAATTCCTCTTTTTTTTATGGAGTCAAAATTTGGCTTTTGTCGTTGATGAGCAATCTTTGATTATTCTTCAAAATAAACCCTTTTTACCCTTTGTGATATGCCTGTGAGTATTTCGTAAGGGATGGTGTCGGCACAAATAGCCACTTCACTTACCGAATATTGTTCGCCAAAAATTTCTACGATATCACCTTCACGTGTTTGAGGTAAATCTGTAATATCGAGCATACACATATCCATACATACATTACCCACGATGGGCACTAAGGTGTCATGTAAAAGCATAAACCCTTTGCCATTGCCCAACCTACGAGGCACACCGTCGGCATAACCTACACAAACGGTGCCTATAACAGTATCGCGTTTTACAATGCCTTTTCTGTTGTAACCAACTGTTTCGTTGGCAGCGATTTTTTTAATTTGGGCGATTGAAGTTTTGAGTCTGCTTACATTCCTCAATCCGGGTTTCATATTTTTAGTAGCATCAATACCGTACAATCCTAACCCAAGACGTACCATATCATACTGTAAATGTGGATGACGTACGATACCTGAAGAATTGCATAAATGTCTTAAAAAAGGACGTTCTATCTTAGCTGCCATGGTATCGGTCATTTGTTGAAATAAGGTTGACTGATAAGTAGTATAAGTATCGAGCGTTTCGTCTTCACTACCTGCAAGATGCGAAAACACAGAGGCAATGCTTACCTCATGATGTTGATTGAGCAATTCACACAATGCATTGATGTCATTGGGTTCAAACCCCAGCCGATGCATCCCTGTATCGAGTTTGATATGAATGGGATAAGCAGCAATTTCGTTTGATGCAACGGCTTCAAGCATTTTGTGTAAGGTTCTGAAGTTATAAATTTCAGGTTCTAATTTCCATTCTACAATTTGATCAAATGAATTTTCGTCGGCATTCATCACCATAATAGGACGTGTAATGCCATTTTTTCGAAGTAAAATACCTTCATCGGTATAGGCAACCGCTAAATAATCGACCCCTTCAAATTGTAATTTATTGGCCACTTCATAACTGCCACTGCCATATGAAAACGCTTTCACCATGGCCATTATTTTAGTGTCTTTTTGAAGCAGTGATTGATAGGCTTTGTAATTATGAATAAGTGCATTGAGATTGATTTCCATCACCGTTTGATGGATACGCTCTTGCAAGCGCTTGGCAATTTTTTCAAAACTAAATTTACGTGCCCCTTTGATTAATATACATTCTTGATGAAAAGAAGATGAATCAATTGTACTTAAAAATTCCTCTGTGGTTTTAAAAAAGGTTGAATGTAGATTTCGATTCGCACGAAATATTTTTTTATTCCTGCTAATGGTATCTCCGATGCCAATGAGTCGTTTTATTTTTTTTTGACGAAGGAGTTCAGCTACTTCATCATAGAGTTCGTTGTCTCTGCCACTTTGTAAAATATCAGATAGAATGACGGTTTTGTTCTCGTGTTGATTTTGCTGTATTAAAAAATCGATGGCAATGGCAAATGACGACACATCAGAGTTATAGCTATCGTTTATGAGGGTACAATGATTGATTCCTTTGATTAATTCAAGACGCATGGCTATAGGGAGTAGCTTTTCAAACCTGCTATCCATTTCATGTTGGGGTACTTGCAAATGCAATAATGTAAGCCAGCAATGAATACAATTTTCTATAGAAGCATCATCGATAAAAGGAATGGTCAGTGAAATTTCCGAAGCTTGAAATATGGCTTTGATATGACTATGATGGTTCTTTTTTTCAATCTGTATAATCTGCAAATCAGCTTCTGACTTTTTGCTCCATTCCAGTAATTTAATTTCTTTGTTTAAATTGTTTTTTAAATGCATGGCAAATTGTAAAATGCAATCATGCAATTCGTGATAATCTTTGTTGTAAATTAAAGTATCACAGTTTTTAAAAAGCAATAACTTCTCATTGATTTTATGTCTGATGTTTAAAAATCCTTCATTATGCGATTCGCCAATATTTGAAAAAATACCTATCGATGGCTTAATGATTTTTTCAAGATTTTCCATTTCTCCTGCCTGGGAAATACCTGCTTCGAAAATAGCCATTTGGGTATCGGGACGCAATAACCAGACAGAAATCGGCACCCCAATTTGTGAGTTAAAACTTTTAGGACTACGTACAAGTTTATAATCATTTTCAAGCAAATGGTAAAGCCACTCTTTAATAACCGTTTTACCATTGCTACCCGTAATGCCAATAATGGGAATGGCAAATTTGGCACGATAGAAAGCGGCTAATTTCTGTACTGCCTTGAGGGTATCATCCACTTTTACAACCCATGCTTCTGCTAGCAAAGTCAAGTCAATTTCTTCACTGATTAGAAAAAAACGAACCCCTGCATCATACACTTCCTGTATAAATTTATGGGCATTGCGACGTTCAGACACAATGGGTACAAATATAGAAGTGGTGGGATGGGAAATTTTTCTACTGTCAAATAAAAATTTTTCAATATTTAATTCGTTTCCTTGTTGTAAAAGCTTGCCTTTCAGACATTCATTTATTTCAGTGGCCTTCATCATGATGGTCTAATTTGGTATGGATTCTGTTATGATACAACGAATATACAATAGAACCTCCGATACATACAACGATTGACAATAAAGAGGCCCATACAGGAATATGGATATTGATGAGTTCGAGAAACATTTTAGCGCCTACCAGTATCAACACAATGGCAATTCCCTGTTGCAGAAAATCAAATTTGTCTGCAGCCTTTTGCAATATGAAAAACAAAGCCCTTAAGCCTAAAACGGCAAATATATTAGAAGAAAAAACAATTAAATTATCAGTGGTAATGGCAAAAACAGCGGGTATAGAATCGAGTGCAAATACGATATCAGTAACCCCGATAATCAAAATTGCCAATGCAAGTTTGGTAAAAAATGACTTGCCGTTTTTGTTGATGATGTATTTGCCATGAGGCTCAGCATCGGTGTAGCGCAAATATCTTCTGATAAATTTATACAATTTACCATCGCGCACATCATTCTCTTCTTCCTGGTTTTGAAAAAACATTTTCACACCCGTAAAAATCAAAAATGCACCAAAGAAATAAAGGATAAAATGAAATTTTTGGACCAGTACAATGCCGATAGCGATAAAGATAATACGGAATAAAATAGCCAATACCACCCCTATCATTAATACCCTACCTACATTTTTGACATTGATTTGTAAGGAAGCGAATATCATCACAAACACAAAAATATTGTCGATCGACAAAGACATTTCCATGAAATAAGCTGATAAAAACTCAAGAGCCGTTTTACTACTAAATTCAGCCCATAAAAAACCGCAATAGGCCAGCGAAATAGTGACCCAAAACAAATACTGATAGGTGGCACTTTTAATACTCACTTCTTTGTCTTTTTTGCTAAAGACAAATAAATCTAACAAAAATGATACAATCAGTGCAATGATAAAAATGAGGTAGCTCAATTGGTTTTTATCCATAGGCCTGCAAAGCTAAATGAAAAGTTGATATGAAATTGATATTTAGCTTTTAGGATTCGAATATATTTTTGCTATATTTGCTATTCACTAAAAATAAATAACTATGGGACTATTTTCCTTTATTAAAGATGCAGGTAAAAAAATCTTCAAAACGAATGACGAAGAAATGGCTGCCAATCCAAATGTACAACCCGATGTAATTGCCCAAAATCAAAAAGAGGCTGTAAAAAGATATATCGAGCAGGTGGGGCTCAACATCACTCAGTTTGATTTCACCCTTGATGGCAATGGCAAACTCACCTTAACAGGCGAATGTGCTACCCAAGCCGATTATGAAAAAGTAGCGCTCACAGCTGGTAATATAGCGGGTGTGGCAGAAGTAGACAATAACATGACCATTACTTCTCCTATAGCTGCTGAAGAAGTAAAGCCAACCACCTATCACACAGTAGAAAAAGGGGATACTCTTTGGAAAATAGCAGAAACGAATTATCAAGACGGAAGCAAATATGCTTTGATTTTTGAAGCCAATAAGCCAATGATTAAAGATGCGGATGAAATATACCCAGGTCAGGTGTTGCGTATACCTGCTTTAGCTTAATCGTATAAACGTTTTACAAAGTACCTCATCCATCTTTTGGATGGGGTTTTTTGTTTTTAGGGCATTCCCAACCCTTTCATTCCTTTTTTTGATTGTGTACCACTTTGCCAATCCTTCGCCTTTTTCAGCTTTTACAATGTGCCTCATCCATCTTTTGGATGTTTTTTTTGTTTTTAGGGCGTTCCCAACCCTTTCAATCCATTTTTTTGATAATGTGTACTACTGCGCCACCCCTTCGTCCGTTTAGCTTTTACTATACGGACGTTTTCTATACAATCTTAATCATCTCTAATCTCCCATCTCTAATCTCTCATCTTTCTACTTTCTACTATCTACTTTCTACTTTTTACTATCTACTTTCTACTTTTTACTATCTACTTTCTCCTCCTCAATACCCATATTCCTTCAAATACAAATCATTATTACGCCAGTCTTTCCGAACTTTTACATGCAGTTCGAGAAATACTTTTCTATCAATAAATTTTTCTATGTCTTCTCTTGATTTTTGACCTATTTCTTTAATCATGCTCCCATTTTTCCCAATAATAATAGCTTTTTGGGTTTCACGACTCACAACGATATCAGCAACTATTTTGGTTAATGTATTTTTTTCTTCGTATTGTCTTACGATAACTGCAGCATGATAGGGCAACTCTTCGTTGAGCAAAAAAAACAGTTTCTCACGTATTAGTTCAGCCACAAAAAAACGCATCGGTTTATCAGTTAAGGTATCCGCGTCGTAATATGGGGGCATTGCTGGCAAGTAGGTCACAATTTCATGAAGCAGTGTATCAATATTGGTTTTATTGAGGGCCGATATTTCAACAACACTTTTTATTTTATCAATCTTTAAACAGGCCTCTTTGATTTGTTTTATTTTATCTTGATTGCCCTGATCTATTTTATTAATAATCATCAGAATAGGGTGTTTGGAAGAAAACTGCTTTACCAAATCTATATTTTCTTCAATACTATCTTTTACATCCATGATAAATAAAATCACATCGGTACCTTGTTTCACCTGATCGATTTCTTTAAGCATTCTTTCATGAAGTTTATAATTGCTTTTTAAGATACCTGGGGTGTCAGAAAATACGATTTGATAGTTTTTTTCGGTCAAAATACCCAAAATTCGGTTTCTTGTTGTTTGGGCCTTCGGAGAAACGATTGCTAATTTTTCATTCAATATTCCGTTCAGAAGCGTTGACTTGCCTGCATTTGGCTTGCCGAAGATGCCAACAAAACCACTTTTAAAATCATTCATTAGGACAAAGATAACAAGAAGAATTTGTTACGACATTATTTTATGTTACCTTCGCACCGCGAGATAGAGCAGCGGTAGCTCGTCGGGCTCATAACCCGAAGGTCATAGGTTCGATCCCTATTCTCGCAACAAGATTAAAAGGCAAAGACTATCTTTGCCTTTTATTTTTTGAATTAAAAAAACAAATCCAATATATAACACCTATAATCATAATCGTTACGCCCATTAATCTCCTCCATCCCCTTTCACTTACCAATCTCATAACTCAATAACACAATAACAATGTATACCATAGCAATCGTAGGCCGCCCCAATGTAGGAAAATCAACCCTTTTTAACCGTCTCATCGGTGAACGAAAAGCCATCGTAGATGATGTGAGTGGCGTCACCCGCGACAGACAATACGGCGACAGCGACTGGAATGGTAAAACATTTCATGTGATTGACACGGGTGGGTATGTAGCCAATGGTGAGGATATTTTTGAAAAAGAAATTCGCGAACAAGTTTTAATTGCCTTGGAAGAGTCAGATGTCATTGTGTTTGTAGTAGATGTCACCTCAGGCGTAATGGGTTTAGATGAAGAATTTGCGCAATTGCTCCACCGTTCTACCAAACCAGTAATCGTAGTGGTCAATAAAGTAGACAATAGCAAACGACAAATTGATGGTACAGAGTTTTATTCTTTGGGATTTGAAAAAATACATTTTATATCTTCTTTGTCAGGGAGTGGTACCGGCGATTTGTTAGATGATATCACCGCTTATATGACGGTGGAAAAAGAGCCACTTGATTCTGAATTGCCCAAGATTGCCATTGTAGGTCAACCAAATGCGGGTAAATCTTCCTTACTCAATGCCTTAGTGGGTGAGCAACGCAATATCGTATCTGAAATAGCAGGTACTACCCGAGATAGCATTCATACCCATTATAATTTATATGGCAAAGATTTTATATTGATTGATACGGCAGGTTTGCGTAAAAAAAATACGGAAAAAGATAATATTGAGTTTTATGCCACTATAAGAGCTGTGAAAGCGTTGGAAGAAGCCGATGTTTGTATGTTGTTGATTGATGCTACGAAGGGTATTACTTCGCAAGATGTGAATATATTTAGTTTGGCCGCACGCAAAGGAAAAGGGTTGGTTATATTAGTCAATAAATGGGATTTGATTGAAAAAGAAACCATGACGTCTAAAAAAACAGAAGAGTATATCAAAGAAAAAATCGCCCCATTTACTGATGTGCCTATTTTGTTTGTTTCTGCTACCGAAAAACAACGTATACACAAAGCCATTGAAACTGCCTTGGAAGTAAATGAAAATAGAGGTCGTCATATTCCTACTTCACAACTCAATGAGGTGATGTTAAAAGAAATAGCCCATTATCCACCGCCGTTTTATAGAGGCAATGCGGTAACGATTAAATATGTGTCACAGCTACCTGTAGTGGTTCCTTCGTTTGCTTTTTATAGTAATCATCCTACCGAAATCAAAGAAGCCTATAGCCATTTTCTTGAAAATAAATTGCGCTCACATTTTAATTTTAAAGGCATTCCGATTCGATTGTTTTTTAGGAAGAAATAATCCGATACGGGGGCGATTCAAAAAGTCATAGACCCTACCTGAGAAAGTTTATTTATTTTTAATAAGTTATCGATTAGGTTGTGGATATCCAATATATTATTTTTCGGTTCCTTGTGTCAAATAATTAACGCTAGTGTTGATGAGCTTTATTTAATGTCAATGATATTTTTGCCTAGATTGTGTAGTCAAAAACTATTAATAGTTAAAACTGCTGCAAATACTAACATTTGTGTTGACGATACATTATAGTTAGTGAAATTGTTACGAGCTTAAATGAAATGAATGTAGGTATTAAACCGATATTATTTAGACTACAAAGTAATTACATTTGGTATTTATTGAAATTTAATTTGTATAGACATAGTGACGAAATGATTTTTACTATTTAATAAAATGTTTTTTGGTACTGCTTTATTTTATCAACTCGATATAATTCTCAATATTAAAAGTTTAACCAATTGATCTATGTGTAAAATAAATTTTTTTATTTGTCAGTAATAAATGGATTATTTATATTTACTAATGCAATCATTATGTCTAGCAACCTTGATTGAAGATAATGAGAAGATATAGTTGTTGTCATTTTTTGTATAAATCGTTATTTTTCACTTATTCTCAAATATACCTTATGCACCCCTTTTGCCTTTTTAACCGTTTGCTTTCCCAAAGTTTGAAATCCATTTTTATTGTTGTTTTATTTATGACTAATGTTAATGAAGGCAACGCTCAGGTAGTAATTGATATAGTACAGGACCTTGGTGCAAAAGGTGACGGAAATCCTCAAAATAGTGTAGCCAATACGGAGGCATTTATCAAGGCCGGAATGATTTTGTCAAATCTGCCTGCCGGTCAAACCGGGGAATTGATTATACCCAGTACCTATACAGATCCCATAACGAACCAAACGATGGTTGCGGAATATATTCTAGGCATGCAACTTGCAACAAATGCTCCTACTTACAGTGTAACGGCAACTTACGGTAACTATTCAGGCATAAGGCAATTCTCTGCGGGCACTTCAATTTTAAGCGGTTTAGATGGGGGAATGCTTAGACTGAGCAATACAACAAATTCCATTTTGATTCACTGTGATAATCCACAATACCCACCAACAATCAAGTTTAAGAATAGTTTACTATTCGGTACTTTTCTAAAGCCCAATCAATCATATGAGAAATTGGATGCATTAGCTAACCTACTTTACAGCTTTACGAATACAACACAAAATATTATACCTATACCGGAAGCTGGCTGGCAATGGCCCATTTTAGATCAAAACACGCGTTGCTGGATAGGTCATTTTATTCAAATTGAAAGTGCATCTAACATAATAATAGAAGATATTATCATAAATGGCAATAATTCTAATTTTATATGGGGAGGCATTTATCAGGACAGAGGCATCCAATTACCACATACAGGTATATTTTGTAATGATGCCACAAATATTACCTGTAACAACGTTGATGTTAGAGAAATGGGATATGATGGTATGGAAGTGAGAGGCAACAGTAATCTTATCAATATAACTAACTGTAATTTCTTAACCAATTTGAGGCAGGGCTTATCATGGACGGGCGGTTCAAATTTAACC
>OEIV010000432.1_pt1 | contig 23084 bp, 22 predicted proteins | sample 1539231 | NCBI WGS metagenome assembly OEIV01 (sample SAMN03794762, study PRJEB22550) | activated sludge metagenome | feature: wastewater treatment plant; material: activated sludge; isolation source: Wastewater treatment plant of a petroleum refinery complex | place: Argentina: Buenos Aires ... | reverse complement strand
TCATCTCCCATGACAAGCCATACTTTGTCGATGTCCAAAGATTTAAACTTAGAATGAAAGCAGAAATATTGGTAATGGGTAGTTGAGGCTGGTACTGTGTATTTGCAGTTATAATCACCCGATGTAGCTACCGTAGTGTAACTACGAATTAATTTGCCAGAATTCAATAAAATACAAATCTTATAATCATTCCAGGCTAAACTAGATTTGGCATTGTTGATAACCGCTGCTTTTATACTTGTAAAAGGATCAATATTGGCGCTTTCCTCATATTTATAGCTCTCAGGATAAAACCCAAACACGAAATTTGTTGATTTGCTTTCATTGCTGATTAATTCATAATAAAAGGCTTGTTTTGGTTGTGATTGACACATAAAGCTGATGAGTATCAGACATCCCATTAGTAAAAGATTTTTTTTCATGATATTTATTATTTTATCACTCAAAGGTACTCGTTTACCATGTTAGTGTCAATACCAACAATTGGGTATATTCAACATAAACATGTGCTAAATTACTATTATTTTAACATGCAAATACAGTATCTATAAACTCAATGAATTTAATTTGCAAAGCATCTATACCTTTACATTCTAAAATCTACCAATGAGCTTTGCCATCAAGCTACAACAAGTTACAAAAAAATTCAATGATTTTGTTGCCGTCGATCAATTAAATCTGTCTATTCAGCAAGGGGATATCTATGGTTTTTTAGGACCCAATGGTTCTGGTAAAAGTACTACTTTGCGTATGATAATGGGTTTAATACAACCCACTTCAGGCGAAATTACTTTGTTTGATAAATCACTCAGTGAGCATCGAAAAGAGATTATGCGAAAAGTAGGATGCATTATCGAAAAACCTGACTTTTATACCTATTTGACCGCACACGAAAATTTAAAATTATTTGCCAGAGCTCATCAACTCAAATATTCACATGCGCAATACCAAGATCTTTATCAATTGGTAGGATTAAGTGGGAGAGAGCATGGTAAAGTGAAAACATTTTCACATGGTATGAAACAACGACTCGGTTTGGCCCAAGCATTACTGCATAGTCCTGAAATGATTATATTAGATGAACCTAATACGGGGCTGGATCCACAAGGTATCATTGACTTGAGAAAACTCATTTTAAAACTCAATGCAGAGCGTAATATGACAGTGCTTTTCTCATCACATATTTTAAGTGAGGTGCAAGAAATATGCAATAGCATGATAGTCATTAATAAAGGCAAAACAATTGCACAAGGCAATGTGAGCGAATTGATTTCAACCGAAAGTTTGCATGTGAATGTTGAAGTCGTTGACATGGAGAAAGCTGTGGCTTTTGTGAAGCAATCGAGGTGGAAAGATAAAATGCCAATGGAAACAAGTAAAAATGCCCATGTCATTGCTTTTCAGATGTCTAAACAGGAAATTCCTTTATTGGCGCAGCAACTCGCTGAAAACAATATAGCTATTTTACGTATAGATTATAGAAATCAACTGGAAGAATATTTCTTAAAAATAACCAATTCATAAGGATGAAAGAGTTTATCGCAATACTAACAAATGAATTGTACAAGACAATTAAAAGACCCAGAACTTATATTGGTTTTGGTGTCATCATATTTATTTGTGCTATGTTACAATCCGCTTTTTATCATGATGGAAAAGAAATACTATCCTTCGTGACTCAACAACTCGATAATGTATTTAATGTACAAGGGAATATACTCAATGGCAATTTAATCTGTTTTATTTTGTTGCAAACCCTCATTGTGCAAATGCCTTTGTTGGTAGCCCTTGTTACAGGTGATTCGGTAAGTGGCGAAACAGCGAGTGGTACTATACGATTTTTATTAACCACACCTGGTAGCAGAACTAAAATCATAGTGGCGAAATGGCTTGCGGGTTTGTTCTATACACTTATTTTATTATTGTTACTTGGTTTTATGGCATTGATTGTATCGAAATGGATCTTTGGCACCGGCGATTTGATGGCCCTTAACAGTGAATCGTTAACCATTATACGTGGCGACGATATCAATTGGCGTTGGGGCTGGGCTTTTTTAATTGCTTTTTTATCATTGGGTGTGGTGGCTAGTTTGGCACAAATGTTATCGTGTTTTATCGATAATTCCATCACGCCTATTGTTAGTGTGATGGCTATTATTATTGTGTTTACCATTATCGGCATGTTTGATTTACCTAGTTTTGATGTGCTCAAACCCTTCTTATTTACCACCCATATGATTTCCTGGAAAAGCTTATTTGAAGACCCGATTCCCCTGAGTGATATTTATTTTTCTTCCATCGTATTGCTCATCCACATCGTTTTGTTTTTGGGCGTATCCATTTTTTATTTTAAACGAAAAGATATTTTAACCTAATATGAAAAAGCTGTTTTTTATTTTTATATGCTTCATTTCTTTACAATCAAAAGGTGATGACGACGCACAAAAACTGATACGTGAACTCAATAAAAAATTTTATGCATTAAATGATTACTCTGCAAATATTTTTATGAAGTTTGATATTCCTGGTGTGAAAATGAATAACATGAATGGAAAGGTGTTTTTTAAGAAACCCAACAAATTTAGGATTAGAACCAAAGGCATTTTCTTTTTGCCCAAACAAAATCCTATGCAAAATGTTAGCAATATGTTTTTAGATACCAATGCCTATACTACAGTAATATCGGGTTATGAGGTGATTGATAATAGAAAATGTGCCATCATCAATATGATTCCTCTTAAAAATGACAATGAGTTGATTCTTGGTAAATTTTGGGTAGATGTAAGCAACCCGTTGATTATAAAATCACAAATTACCACAAAGAATAATGGGACCTTAGAAACGCAGAATTATTTTGGCGACCTGGTACAATATGCCTTGCCTTCTAAAATTGTGATACATGTGGAAGTCAATAAAATGAAGGTTCCCAAAATGATGGCGATGGATTTGAAAAAGAAATCAAGCGATAAATCCCTGGCTAATACCAAAGAAAAGGGAACCATAGAACTGAATTTTTCGGGGTATAAAATTAATACAAAATTACCCGATACGGTATTTACTGAAAAAGATGAATAAACAGTTTTTTTAAGTTGTTTATCTAAAATCAAAATAGAAATCATCAGAATATTTTACTGATTTAAGCTATTTAGATTAAGTGGTTCTTCTGAGAATTCAGTATGTTTACTAAAAATTTTTCTACAATGAAAAAAATAGGTAAAGCATTCATGATCATGTTGCTCGCTTACAATGTATCTGCACAAACAAACAGCAATTTTACAGAAGCCGAATTGAAAAATATTCGACAAGAAGTGAATGCTCAAGCAAAAGTTTTTCAACAGCAACTTTTGTCACCAGCAGAGGATACCCTTCGTAACAGATTTACGGTAGATACCTTTAAAATTGAATATACATTGCGATTGAAAATGGATAAAAATCCTTCAACCCACGGTATGCTTGAAGCCATGAATGATGCCAATACGGCTTACGATAAAATGTTGAATCACTATTATCAGTTGTTATTAAAAAAAATGAAATCAGGGGATAAGGTATATTTAATCAATGCCCAAAAAGCATGGATTCAATTTAGAGATGAAGATGAAAAATTGTTGTCAACATTGCATGGCGATGCCTATACAGGTGGAGGTACGATGTATCAATTGAGTTATTATTCAGCATTGCTTCAAAGAGTGCAACAGCGAGCTATTGAGGTGTTTTTGTACTATGAAAATATCAATATTTGACAAGGTTTCACCATGAGTCTGTTCACCTTACAACCTACTAGTCTACAACTTCAACAAGCTACTCATTTTGCTAACATTTACGCCGAAAATGGATTTGGTAAAAATGTGCTCAAAGTCAGCCACGATGAGTATATTCACTTTATCAGAATTGGCAAACTTTGTGAATTGGTATTGATTCATTATTTACAAAAACAGCATATTGCCATTGAAGCAGATGAATTGTTGATACCCCATGCTGGGAAACATAAAATTGGGGCTGATTTTACCTTATTACATTCTCAACAAGGGGTAGATGTAAAAGCAGCAAACAAGTCATTTCATAAAAGGATATTGATTCGAGAAGATCAATTTCAGGCACATATCCATGATTTATATATTGGTGCAAAATATATCCATGATCATCAAATTGACTATTATGGATATATGACAGGCCATATAATGAAGCAAATAGTTCCCCAGGATTTTGGTCATGGAATGTGCAGGTCTATGATGTTAGATGATCTAAAGCCTATCAGTCAATTGATTGATTGCTGTAAAAAGGGAATGATAGTGTCTTAATCATTTAAATCAAATAGGTAAAACAGATTGTAATATTGTTTTCTGTAATAAAGTAAACGCCCCTGGAAGAATATTATTTCACATTGGTATTTTGCCCATTTTATTGCCCATTTTATTGCCCATTATATTATACTGGCAAAGGCTTTAAAGCAAATACTTATGAATGAAGTTCAATACGATCTCCTTATTTAAGCTGGCTGTAATGCATCAGCATAATGAGCAAGTCCATAATTACGTGTCAGGCACTCTTCAGGATGAGTCACATGCCACTCAAATTCATCTCTAAAATGACGAATAGCTGCGGCTACAGGCCATGCTGCGGCATCTCCTAACGGACAAATGGTATTGCCTTCAATCTTACGTTGAATATCCCAAAGCAAATCAATATCACTCATTTTGCCTTTGCCATATTCAATATTTTTCAATATTTTATACATCCAACCCGTGCCTTCTCGACATGGAGAACACTGACCACAGCTTTCATGGTTATAAAAGTGAGCCAACGACATAGTATGTCTTACCACACATTGGTCTTCATCAAAAACAATAAAGCCACCACTACCCATCATGGTACCTGATTCAAAACCGCCTTCGGAAAGCGACTCATAATTCATATAGCGGGTTTCGCCTTTGGCTGTCTTTAATAATAAGTTGGCAGGAACGATTGGTACGGATGATCCACCTGGAATACATGCTTTTAACCTTTTCCCTTTTGGGATGCCTCCACAATATTCATCGCTATATATGAACTCTTCAACACTGATGGTCATATCAATTTCATACACTCCTGGTTTATTGATATTGCCACAGGCAGAAAGTAATTTCGTTCCAGTGCTTCTTCCCACACCAATTTTTGCGTATTCTTCACCGCCATGATTGATAATGGGAACTACAGCTGCAATGGTTTCTACATTATTCACTACCGTTGGGCAACCCCACAAGCCTTTTACGGCAGGGAAGGGCGGTTTAATACGTGGATTTCCTCTTTTGCCTTCAAGTGATTCAAGTAGGGCCGTTTCTTCACCGCATATATAAGCGCCAGCTCCTCGTTGAACATATATTTCAAGGTCGTAACCTTTGCCTAAAATGTTTTTACCTAACCAGCCATTTGCTTTAGCTTCTGTGATTGCTTGTTCTAAAATATCTACAATCCAGGCGTATTCACCACGAATATATATATATGAGGCATTGGCCCCTAATGCATAAGATGATGTAATCATTCCTTCGATCAATAAATGAGGGATAAACTCCATCAGATATCGATCTTTGAAAGTGCCGGGCTCGCATTCGTCAGCATTGCAAACTAAATATCGCGGAACGCCATCAGGCTTTGCTAAAAAACTCCATTTCATACCTGTCGGAAACCCTGCACCACCACGTCCACGGAGACCGCTTTTTTTTACTTCTTCTGTTACTTCATCAGGAGTCAGGGTGTTCAATGCCTTTTCTACAGAGGTATATCCGCCATGTTTTCGATAGGTTTCATAATATCGAATACCTTCTACTTTATCGTTTGCGAGGAGTAATTTAATGCTTGCCATATGATTGCAAAAATCGTTTTAAAAATCAATAAATTCAAATACTTTCTAACTATTTATTATCTCAATCGATCGGTTTCTTTTAATAGTTTTATATCTTGTTGAACGCCACGTATAGCCATGATGCCAAAAATGAATGATAACAAGGGAATAATTAAGCCAATATACAAAGTCGATTGGGATAATCCAAAGGTAATTGAATTTCCTTCTATGGTTGAAAAATAGATTTCAAAAGCAAATGCACCGATACAAGCCATTAATATGATGATGGATAATTTGACTTGCAAACTTCTGTTTTTATATAAAAAGAGGGTTCCCATATTTGTGACAATAATCAAACCAAACAAGAGTGTTAATACAATATGTGATTGGGCATCAAAATCGCGAATATTAATATTATAACTGCTCATACTTGTGGTGTTTTTAAAGCCAAAAGGCAATACAAATGCCAAACAGGCTATTAAGGCACTGATTAAAAACCATAATGTTTGTTTACGTTGTATCATGTTTTGATGTATTTATGGCGCAAGTTATACCAAATATATTTATTTTTAAATGTAAAAATCATGGTATAATGCCTACAAGCTTAGTGCAAATAGTATGTTTAAATAGGATCATTTTTAAGGTTCGTAGGAATTATACCAAATATATTTATTTTTAAATGTAAAAATCATGGTATAATGCCTATAAGCTTAGTGCAAATAGTATGTTTAAATAGGATCATTTTTAAGGTTCGTAGGTATTATACCAAATATATTTATTTTTAAATGTAAAAATCATGGTATAATACCAACAAGCTTAGTGCAATAAGGAAGTATAAATATGATGAATATGACTATTGCTTTTAAAAAGCTTTTTTACCAATTGATTTTCTCAGCAAACACTTAAAGCAGGGTTTATTTCTTTTGCAGTTCTTGTTGAGCCATTGCAATAGGTTGGTGTATTTCCATAGGCAAAAACAAACTGCTATCGCCATTGTTTCGAATGACATCGCGAACCATGGTGGAAGAAAAGGAAGCATATTTTGCGGTACAGGCTAAAAAGATGGTTTCAATCAATGGATCTAATAATTGATTCATATCCGAAATCGCTTTTTCATATTCAAAATCACTCACAGTTCGTAAACCACGGATAATAAAATTGGCATTCACCGAATCGCAGAAATTAACGGTGAGACCTTCATAGCTCAAAACTTCAATCTTTTTTTCTTCTTTGTAAATATTTTTTATCCAATTGATTCGTTGTTCAACAGGAAACATTGGTTGTTTGTTGCTATTGATGCCAATGCCTACAATGATTTTGTCAAATAAATCGAGTGAACGGTCAATGATGTCAGTGTGACCTAAAGTAATAGGGTCAAAAGTTCCAGGGAAAACAGCTATTTTCATTATTTAGTGTGTTTATTGTTTTATGTTGTGATTGTATATGATTGTTAATGGCTTATATAAAAAATTAAATGATAACGAGTGTTGTGAGTGTTTTATATTCACTGTTGAAAGGTAATCTTTTTTATTCATTTACAAAAAAACTAAAAATGGTGGTTCCATAATTTTTACTTCTTTTGAAAAAAGGCGATTGTTCATAATTGTTTCTGGGCGTATGTTCTAGTACAAACCATCCTTTTGGATTAAGCAATTTTTTTTCAAAAATGAGTATCGGAATTTCATCTATGTTTTTTAGTGCATATGGAGGTCCGGCAAAAATAAAGTCAAAACTTTCAGTACATTGATTGATGTATCGAAACACATCCATTTTGTATGTTTTAAAGTTTTCAAAATGCAATAGCTCAATATTTTTATTAATAAATATCATCAAGTTACTGTCTTGTTCAATTAAGGTTAAATCGGTGCAACCCCGAGAAGCCAACTCGTAGCTGATACTTCCTGTACCTCCAAACAAATCAAGGGTTTTCAAAGATTCTATATCGAGCGAATTTTGAATAATATTAAACAAACCTTCTTTGGCAATATCGGTTGTTGGTCGAGCGGGCATTTTTGTAGGGGGATGAAATTTTCTCCCGCCATGTAATCCTCCTATAATACGCATGATATCAGTGAAAATTGATTAAATAAAATAGGGATAGGAAAATGCTGAATATCAAACGAAATGTTGGCAAAATGAGCACTTTGTAAAGTGTCTATTTCCATGTATTGTGTTAGTATGTCAACAATTGCTTGTTGCTGCAATGAAAATCCTGTTAGGTAAACAGCCACATCAGGAATTGCTGCTTGTTGCCACTGTAAGGTATTGAGTACACAATACAAAATATCAGCTGGGGTTTTGTACCCAAATGATTGGGTATATTGTAATTCGTTGTTTTTAAAATAACTTATATGAAATGAATCATGTGCACTATGTAAGAATACAACAGAGGATTTTTTTAATTGATTGATGACCGAAAAATACGTATGAAGCAAACAAGCTGAGTGACTATAAATTTTTAATTGTTTAAACTCATTGGTGAGGTATGAAACACTCGCTTTTTTTACAACGTACAATTCTGTGATTTCTTGGCTTACTTGCTGGGTTTTTATTTCTTCTTCCTTTTCAATTTCGTAGAGGTGATTGAAATAGATGGCATGATTATGTGCAGATAAAAGGGAAGTGGGAATTAATAATTGTTTGGCGGTATCAATGGCTAAATGTACAGAGGATGCTTTTCGAAGTAAAGTGTCGGAAAGTAAGCTGTCAAACTCATCCTGACCTATATTTCCATCAGTGGTATAAAGGGTTTTTACAAAAAGTTGTTCTTTCGTATCTTGTTGAAGAATATTGTAATGGATATAATTTTTCCCCAAAGTGATAAATGCCATGACGGGTGGCGCCACTTGCGGAAGCAAATCAGTATGATCAATAAATATATGATGTTGTAATCCCATAATTATATTGCACAATATTAAACCAAAAAATGAAAAATTTTAAAATAAAAGTAGACTACATAATTTCATTTACATTTGCCCCCTCTTAAAAGCATGTCACAAACCAATCAATTACAAATTACAAATTCGTATCGCAACATCATTCAACTTGCGTTGCCTATTGCAATTGCAATCCTCATCCCACAGCTAAATATACTAACCAACACCTTGTTTTTGGGTAATTATACCCCATTAAATGCCACATTTACCACCCAGGATTTGCTTTCTGCAACAGGTATTGCTGGTATTTACTACCTGACCTTATCGATGATAGGTTATGGTTTGTCGTCGGGTATTTTGATGTTGATGAGTCGTAGTGCGGGAAGCAATGATTTGGGGCAAATAGGTAAAATTTTTTCAAATGGGCTTGTGTTGAGTTTGTTGCTGAGTGGTGTGTTGATGTTTGCTTCATGGTTTTTGGCACCTTTTCTATTTGAACATGCCATAAGCAATGAGTCTGTGAAAATGGGGGCTATTTCATTTATTCGTATTCGTATTTGGGGACTACCATTTATCATTGTTTGTCAGTTAAGCAATTCATTTTTTTTAGCCACTTCAAATTCTCAAAAAATCATATATGGTTCGTTTGCACAAACACTTGCCAATATTTTGTTTGACTACCTCTTGATTTTTGGGTTATTTTCTTTTCCTGAGATGGGTTTAAATGGTTCTGCAGTGGCGTCTGTAATCTCAGAAGTCGTTTATATGATAGTGGCTTATATTATTTTGCAAAAAAGCAAAGATTTCGCCAAATACCCAATTCGTTACTTTTTAAATATTGACTGGGTGCTAATCCGTAAGATGTTTATCAAGTCATCTCCTTTACTTATTCAATATTTTTTAAGTATAGGAGCCTGGGAGGTTTTCTTTATTTTTGTTGAGCATTTAGGAAAGGTGGAATCTGCCACTTCACAATTATTGCGTACAGTATTTGGGGTGGTAGGTATTGCTGCCTGGGCATTGGGTTCTACAAGCAATTCAATGGTTAGTAACCTGATTGGTCAACAAAAACTTGATGAAGTGGTCCTCTTGGTTAAAAAAGTGATCTTAATCAGTTTCTCTATTGCATTTTTTCTTGGTATATTTATTTTGTTGTTTCCTGTTGCTTTTTTGCAATTGCTGACCCATGACCCGCAAATCATAGAAGCGGGGGTGATGCCATTACGAATCGTTGTATTGGCTACCTGGACACTCTCTGTTTCTACTGTTTTTTTCAATTCGGTATTAGGTATAGGTAATACGCGTATGGTCATGTATTTTGAAATGATTGCTATTCTATTGTACTTATTGTATTCTTTTATTGTCATTGAACAATGGCGTTTGCCCCTGGCATATGCTTGGGCATCCGAGTTTGTCTATTGGTTTAGTTTACTTAGTATGTGTGCTTATTATTTATTAAGCGGTAGGTGGAAACATTATATTGCCCGCACCAGGACCTTGGTATGATAACAGCAAACTGTATATATTTTTACCATATTTTATATGTTTAACTGCAATGCTTTTAATGCTGATGTGAAACAGGAATGGTTCAATGGTCGTATCATAGAATAGCTTATTGCAGTATTTTTATAGTCATTTAGCATTATAATAGGTATATAATTTTGGTGTATTTTAAACATCATATTGGTTTAAGCTGAAAACGAATGAGCGTAAGCAAAGGCCAATATTTTTTAGAAACTTTATATTTGTATTTGGTTTAAATTGCAGCTTCTCATGGCTAATCAAAATCTCGATATCAAAATAAAAGGTGCTCGTGTACACAATCTTAAAAATATTTATGTCAATTTTCCATATAATAAACTCACAGTAGTCACAGGTGTCAGCGGTTCTGGCAAGTCGTCATTAACGATGGACACCTTGTTTGCAGAAGGACAAAGACGTTATGTTGAAAGTCTCAGTTCCTATGCCAGGCAATTTATGAAAAGTATGCAAAAACCAGATGTCGATATGATAGAAGGCTTATGCCCGGCTATTGCCATAGATCAAAAGGTGAGTGCCCGTACGCCAAGGTCTACAGTAGGTTCCATGACAGAAATCAACGATTATTTAAGATTATTGTTTGCAAAGGTAGGACGTACTTTTTCACCCATTAGTGGTCGGGAAGTGAAGAAAGATGAAGTGAAAGATGTGATTCACTACATTAAAAATATCAAACTTGATACAAAAGTGTTGATTGTGATACCCTTACCTAAAGAAACTGCCAAAAATCTTACTTATTATTTAGATGATTTAATGCATAAGGGATTTTCTCGATTGTATCAGAGTAAGACTAAAGAGTATATTTCTATAGAAACATTGCTTGAAGAGGCTAACCCGGTGGTTGATATGGAGCATACCTATATACTCATTGATCGATTAGTAGCCAAAAACTTTGATGATGACGAACTGCATCGAGTAGCAGACAGTGTGCAAACGGCGTTTGACGAAACCAATGGCGATGTTTTTCTCGATATTGAAAAGAAGACCTTGGTTCATTTTTGTAATCGTTTTGAAGTAGATGGTATTCGTTTTGAAGAGCCTAGCCCTAACTTTTTTTCCTATAATAATCCCTATGGTGCTTGTCCTGAATGTGAAGGTTTTGGTACAGTGATTGGTTTAGATGAAAACTTAGTAATTCCAAACAAACATCTTTCAGTACATGAAGGTGCAGTAGCATGTTGGAATGGAGATAAAATGAGTGAATGGAAACGCGATTTTTTGCTTACCCATGCTGGTCATTTTTCGGTACATAAACCCATTAAAAATCTAAGCAAGACAGAGTACGATTTATTATGGCATGGACGTTATGGTATCGACGAATTTTTTAAGATGGTACAGGAAAACATTTATAAAATTCAATATCGTGTATTACAATCTCGTTACAGAGGTAAAGCTGTTTGTCCTTCCTGTAAAGGTACACGTCTTCGAAAAGATGCATTGTATGTAAAAGTGCAGGATACCGATATTGCAAGCCTTTTCAATAGCCCAATCGAGCATTTATATACCTGGGTAACTGCACTCAAACTCAATGAGCATGATAAAGCCATTGCAAAAAGAATCGTTACAGAATTAGAAATACGATTGCAAACGTTGTTGGATGTGGGGCTGAATTACCTTACCTTAAACAGAACAGCCAATACTCTCAGTGGTGGCGAAAGCCAGCGAATACAATTAACACGTGTTATAGGTAGTAATTTGAGCGATAGTTTATATATTTTAGACGAACCCAGTATTGGCTTGCATGCACGTGATACCCATCGATTGATAAAGGTTTTGCAACAGTTGAGAGACCTTGGCAATACCGTGGTGGTAGTTGAGCATGACGAGCATATCATGCGTGCATGTGATCATATTATAGATATGGGGCCTCTGGCATCTCATTTAGGGGGTGAGGTAATCGCTGAAGGCAATTATAAAGCGATTTTGAAAAATAAAAAAAGCTTGACTGCCCAATATTTATTAGGTGATAAAGTGGTGGGGAATAAAAAAAACACCCGAAAAGTCATGAACAAAATCACACTGACGGATTGCGATGTACACAATCTTAAAAACATCACTGTTAGTTTTCCTTTGAATATGTTGACGGTACTGACAGGGGTAAGCGGTTCGGGCAAAACCAGTTTGGTAAAGCATATTTTGTACCCTGCTTTGAAAAATGCGAAGGGTGATTATACGGTTAAACCTGGAAGTTTTGGTAGCCTTGAAGGCGATCTTTCTGCTATTGAAATGATTGAAATGGTAGACCAAAATCCAATCGGTAAATCATCGCGGTCTAATCCCATCAGTTATATCAAGGCATATGATGATATTCGTGCCTTGTATAGTGCGCAACATTTATCAAAGGTGAGGGGATATGCGCCTGGATTTTTCTCTTTTAATGTCGATGGAGGTCGTTGTGATCATTGCAAAGGAGAAGGGGAGACCACCATTGAAATGCAATTTTTAGCGGATGTTCATTTACCTTGTGAAGTGTGTAAGGGGAAGCGTTTTAAACAGGAAATATTGGAAGTGAAATACAAGGACAAGCATATCGCCGATCTATTAGATATGAGTGTTGATGAGGCTTTGGTGTTGTTTGCAGAGAATAAAAAAATTGCAGATAAAATCAAGTGTTTACAAGATGTTGGATTGGGGTATATTAAATTAGGTCAATCGTCTGATACCCTCAGTGGTGGGGAAGCACAAAGGGTAAAGCTGGCTTCGTTTTTAGATAAAAGTTATGCTGGGAAAAAGATATTATTCATTTTTGATGAACCAACGACGGGTTTACATTTTCACGATATTCATAAATTATTAGGTTCGTTTGAAGCGTTGATTGAGAACGGGCATTCCATTATTGTGATAGAGCATAATGCAGATGTCATTCGCAATGCCGATTGGATTATAGACCTCGGTCCTGAAGGTGGAGAGGGTGGTGGTGTTATCATGTATGAAGGTAACTATGAAGGTTTACTGAAATGTAAAAAAGGATATACAGCACAGTATTTGTAAATGAATGTTTAAACCATTCATTTAAAGAAAGAAACATTCTTTTACGTAAGTATTTTGCAAACAGATATTCAATGCTTTTGGTATTAAAGCTAATTTTTAAAAGCATTGTTTGATTTGTGCTGGTTTTAAGGTTTATACTTAGAGGTTTGCAAAAAAGTTTGGGCGTCTATCTTCTTTTTTACCAATTCATGCCATTTTATATCTGGATTTTCCTTCAAATATTTTTTTACAATTTGCCAGCCAATCCATGTGCCTATATTGCCGGGTGCTTCAGGGGGCATGCCTGTTGAAGAAGGGCCTTCGAGGGTATAACGCATAACCTGTTGTAACTGGGTTGAGAAAAGTAAGTTTTGCTTTTTGAAATAGCTCCATATCATTCGTTCATTGTCCTGGCACCACTGTAATTGTGCGGGGGTGTAACCCATTAATAAATCGTCGGGTGTGTCGGGCAATGTATATGCCGCAAAGGTCATTTCCATTCCTTTGTTAATCATCATTTCCAATAAGGTTTTGCCTTCAATCTCAAAAGGAAATTTATCTCTAAAAATGGTTTTACTGGCGTTGATGACAATGTATTTAGGTTCACAATTTTCTGTTTCATACAATGCCAAACCCACAGAAGGGTAGTAGGGGTAATCGCGTCCTAAATGCATATCTAATCCAATACCGAGTATGGTATCTATAGTCACCGCACTCCATTTATTCAGTCCTGAAATGAAATAATAGACGGTACCCCATTTTTCTTCAGGGTAATAGTATTTGATATGTTTAAAAAGCGTTTCAAGTTCTTGGTCTAATTGTTTGGTGTCTGGATACTTCATGCATACCGTGTCGTATAGATTTCGATAATCTTTGTATGTGAGAAAATGTTTAACCGATTTTAAAAATGTATCTCTGTTATTGACTGCACTATAGCCAGTGAGTCGATCAAAGAAAATGGTCGTAAAGTCAGGGTACTTGCTGCCTAAGGCATTCAGCCCATTTTCAATATCATTGGTGTCTATAGCGTATAATTCTTTATAGTAATTTACGGTTGTAAAATTTACTTTTATTTTACTAATATCTACTGATTTTTCTTGGCTTTGATTACATCCAATCAAGTTACTTATTATCACAAAATAACAAACGTTTAATACCATTCGCATATTAAGGGAGTACTTTTGCATTATCATTTTTGGAAAGGTTTATATTTGTACAAAGGTGAGAAAATAATTGTTAACACATATAAAAAATAACTTAAACAACATGACTAAAAAAATTATACTAGGTCTTTTAATCGGACTAACATCGGCAAACGCACTGAATGCACAATCGAATGCTGATAGGGTTTTCAAAACATTTAGATTTGGATTGTATACTGGTCCTACTTTTAATTCATTGCGTCCTGTAGCTACTGAAGCTGAAGGGTATGTTGTCAGTAAAGTAAAAGGGAATGTAGGTTTTTCATTGGGATTATGTGCAGATTACAATATCAATGACAGATATACTGTATTTTCAGGATTAAGTCTTGACTGGCGTGGAGGTACTGTTGCAGTAATGGATAAAGATTCTACTCCACAACCAGGTTATATTTACAAAAATGAAGTAAAATACAATTTACAATATTTAACCATTCCTATTGGTTTGAAAATGAAAGCTGCTCAATTTGATAAAGTGAAAATATTTGCTCAGACAGGAATTGATGTAGCCTTTTTATTAAGTCAAAAAGGAGATATTAGTACGACCTTGTTGCCAGGAACTACAGCAATTACCGCTGAAAAAGTAAAGCTAGGTGGTATGGCAAAATCAACCCCAGTAAATGCAGGTTGGATGCTAGGTGTGGGTGCTGAGTATGAAATAACTGATAAAAATTCAGTTTATGTAACTTTGTTATACCGCAATGGTTTTACCGATGTTACAACCCCTAAATTAAATACTTCAACCGTTAAATTTAGTGATGGTAATATTCGATTCAATACCATCGCTTTACGTCTTGGGTATTACTTTTAAACTAAAAACAATCTTTCATTGTTAAGCAAAAAGGCTGTGGTAGAAATACCGCAGTTTTTTTTTGTATTGACTAGGTCATACAAGTATTTTTTATATTTTTGATTATAAAATGTCTATGATGGCTTCTGAAAAACTAGAGAACGAAACCGATAAGGTGCTAGCACATATCGAGAAATTGGATATGGACATACGCGAGACAGTGCAAACGATTAGGCAATTGATATTGTCAATTAGTCCACAAATAGGTGAACGTATAAAGTGGAACAACCCTAGTTTTTTTTACAATGGACCTATGAAACCTTTTGCCCCAAAAGAGTATAAACGAGAGATCGCAGTTTTTAACTTGTTTAAAAACAACATCATGCTTGTGTTTGCCAGCGGCGCTAAGGTCGATGATGGAAGTGGTTTTTTGGAAGGTAAATATCAAGATGGTCGTCGATTGTTGGTATTTAAAGATTTGCAAGATGTAAAAAGTAAAGAAGTGGCTTTGAAAAATATTATTCAACAATGGCTTCAAATGATAGAACTCTAAACTAATATATTCATGTTAAAATCTAATTCTAAAGTATTGTATAAGAACATTGATGCCTATTTGGAAGCTCAACCTGCCTGGATGCAAGAAGCATTGCAACGCCTCCGTAAGGTGATCATAGAAACGGCCCTCAAAGCAGAGGAACACATAAGTTATAACATGCCTACTTTTAAATATTATGGTGCTTTGGTATATTTTGCGGCCTTTAAAAATCATTGTAGTTTTTTCCCGGGTGGGGGCAATATCATGGAAATTTTTAAAGAGGAACTTAAAGATTTTATAACCTCCAAAGGAACAATTCAGTTTACCCAAGAAAAGCAAATTCCCAAGAAACTCATCCAGCGTATTGTGAAGGAACGTATAAAGCAAAACGAAGAGAGACAGGCTTTGAAAAATAAAAAAACGAAGTAAGTGATAAGTAAAATTTTTACATCATAACAATTGGGTTTGTTTTAATTTGTGTTTAGGCATAATAGACCAACTTAACAATTTCATAATGCCACAATGCCTACAATCGTTGATGAGCGTATTACCTTTGTAAAAATTCCAGTATGGAAAAGAAATTAGGAAAGGTTTTGGTGGTAGATGATGAAAAAGATATCTTACAAATCGTAAAGTATAATCTTGAGTTGCATGGTTATGAAGTAGACACTGCAGAAAATGGGGTTGATGCCATTGCAAAAATCAAGACATACAAACCTGATTTGGTACTCCTCGATATCATGATGCCACACAAAGATGGTATTCAAACTTGTATAGAAATACGTGCTAATCCTGAGTATGATGATACCTTGATTATATTTTTGACAGCACTTTCAGATGAAAAATCAGAAATAAGGGGGCTTGAGTTAGGTGCAGATGATTATATTGCCAAACCTATCAAACCGAAATTGTTGGTTTCACGTGTTCATTCAGCCTTCCGTAGAATTGTAAAAGACGATAGTAAAGTCATTTTATTTCCTGACTTAGAAATCAACAGAGAGAAGTTTAACGTCATACATAAAGGAGTTGAAGTACAATTGCCAAGGAAAGAATTTGAATTATTTTCATTGCTTGCTTCAAAACCAGGACGTGTGTTTTTACGTAACGAAATTCTTGATAAAGTATGGGGCAATGAGGTGATCGTAGGTGATAGAACAATAGATGTACATATCAGAAAAATTCGTCAAAAACTAAATGCAGATTTTATCACCACAGTAAAAGGGGTGGGGTATAAATTTGAAGTATAATAAAGGGCATTCTAACCTTTATTGATTGACCAAAATTAATTGCGGTTTATATTCTTTTCCTTTTTATTTTTACTGTGTGTTTAAAAGAAAAAATGTTTCACCTGCTCGCTTAGCATTCATCGTTTCATTATTGGTAGCGACAATGTCGGCAAGTATGGTATTGATATTTACCTCCAAAGTGAGGGATGTTTCCATTACTTTTATCAGTGTCGTTATTTTTAGTTATATCCTTATTCATTATGTATTGCAGGAGTTTATCTATCGAAAAGTGAAATTGATTTACAAGTTTATCAGCAATACCCGAGCTACGCAAAGGGAAGAGTTTTACAACCAGGAAATATTGCCGCAAAAATCACTCGACGAAGTGAAAGAAGATGTAAAACAATGGGCGGAAGCGCGAAAAGTAGAAATAGAAAGACTTGAAAGCAACGAGCAATTCAGAAAAGAATTTTTGATGAATTTAGCCCATGAATTGAAAACCCCCATTTTTACTACCCAAGGGTATATCGATACACTACTAGATGGCGCTATGTATGATGAAAAGGTGAATCAACAATTTCTACAAAATGCTTCTAAAAGTATTGACCGGCTTGCTGAGTTAGTGAGTGATTTAGACGAAATTTCAAAACTCGAATCGAATCGAATACCTATACTCAAGCAAGAGTTTGTGATACAAGATTTAATCAAAGATGTATACCAGGAATTATCGCAAAAAGCATCATTAAAAGGCATTAAGCTTACTTTGAAAAAAGGTTGTGAATCACCCATAGAAGTATTTGCTGACAAACAAAAAATCAAACAGGTATTGGTCAACTTGATTGAAAATTCTATTAAGTATGGTAAACAAAATGGGGAAACTTCAGCTGGCATTTATGAAGTAGATAATAAAACCATTTTTACCGAAATTACAGACAATGGAACAGGTATTTCGGAGGAGCATGTATTGAGGGTGTTTGAACGTTTTTACAGAACAGATACTGCTAGAAGTCGAAGTGAAGGGGGTACAGGATTAGGTCTGGCTATTGTCAAACATATAATAGAAGCACATGGACATTCTGTGAACTGTAGAAGTAAGCTGGATGTGGGGTCTAGTTTCGGTTTTACGCTTGATAAGGCGGTGCGCTAAACATTTACGAATTCATTAAGGTATCTTTTATCGTATATATTAATGATACGATTGTATCAATGTATCGACAAACTTTCAAATCTGGGTAAAATTTGGTTTGAAATCTGCTATAAATTTGATTTCGTATAACGTAAACTTTTCAAGGAAGGGTCGATGTTAAATGCCTGGTTAAAAAAAGTTTCTGCTTTTGAGGTATTTCCTGCTTTGTAATAGGTCATTCCTTTAGTATATATTACTTCCGCATCATTTGGGTTAAGTTGAAGCATGTCATCTAAAACTTCTCGACATTTATTAAAATCGCCTTTTTTCATGTATGTTTCTGCAATTGAAAGATTGATATCTTTGTCATAAGGAGAAAATTCTTTGGCTTGTGTGTAATAAAACAAAGCTTTATCATAATCTTTCAATTCGATACAAGTCAAAGCCCAATTGTCATAAAACCCTTTTGATTTGTAATGACCTTTGTCTTCTGCACGTTGATAAAGTTCTAAGGCTAATTTGTAATTGTTTGCATCATAACAGCTATTAGCCGCTTCATATGCTTTGCTTCCATTGCTGGGGTCTAAATCCATTGCTCGTAAAAAACTATGCATAGCCTCCCCATAATTATTGATTTTACGATAGCAAAAACCTAATTTGAAGGGTAAATCTAAGTCTTTAGGGAGGGCTTTTTCTGCAATTTTATATTGTTCAATAGCTTTAGGGTAATGTTTTACTTCATAAAATGTACGTGCTAACATTTTGTTGATTATACCATCTGTGGGTTTCATTTTCAGGGCCAATTCAGCATATTCTACAGCTTTCATCTTTTTAGGGCTCATGCTATACATTTCAGATAAACGTGCAAGGATAATGATATTGTTTGCATCTGTTTTTAAGATCTCTTCATAAAGGGGAATAGATTCGAAAAATGCTTTGCGTAGATACTGCACATCGGCCATTTCCAGTTTAAAGGATTTATTTTGTGGGTCTAATGCCAGTGCTTTACCGAGCAGTTTTGCTGTTTCAGTAAAGTTTTCTTTTTGCTTAAATTGCATGGCTTGTTGAAAAAAATCTTCAGCGGTTTGCGCATACGTAGTACTTAATGTAATCATTAACATGACGAGTAGCAGTATCCCTTTTTTCATAATATCCCATTTTGAATGAGTAAAATATAAAACAATTATTATGCCAATAGATTTTAGTAAAAAATATAACTATATAAGGACCTGAATATCAATAGGTTGTGTGTCTTGAAAAGGATAACTAATCATGATGAAAACCACCTGTTTTGATTTAAAACCAACAATACAGGCTAATTTGGGCTTCCGTACACTAAGGAATTGACCATTTGATAAGTATATTTTTAAGATATATTTTTTTTCATCGCGATCATTATATCTCGCAGACGTGCGGCTTCCATAAAATCGAGGTCTTTGGCTGCCTTTTCCATTTGTTTTTTTACTTTTTTTATTTCGTCTTGCCATTCCAACGACGATTTCATTGGGCTTGCATCTTCGGCTGCCACCATATTGGAATAGGAAGTTTCAATATAAGGTTGTGCATCGGTTGGTGTCTTTACATTCAATACCGCTGTTTGTCCCATAATGTCGCCAATCGATTTGATAATGGTTGTAGGTGTTATATGGTGTAAAGTATTGTACTGCACTTGTTTTTCTCTCCGTCTGTTGGTTTCATCAATGGTACGTTGCATGCTTTGGGTCATTTTATCAGCATAAAATATTACCAGTCCATTTACATTTCGTGCGGCCCTGCCTGCGGTTTGGGTGAGTGAGCGTTCATCTCGCAAAAAGCCTTCTTTGTCGGCGTCTAATATAGCAACCAATGACACTTCAGGTAAGTCGAGACCTTCACGCAATAAATTAACACCTATCAGCACATCGATAACACCTAAACGCAAATCACGCAGTATCTCTACACGTTCTAGGGCATCTATTTCACTATGAAGATATTTACATTTGATATTAATTTTAAGCAGGTATTTTGACAATTCTTCCGATAGACGTTTAGTCAGTGTGGTCACCAATACACGACCACCCGCATTGACTCTTTTATCTACTTCTTCTAATAAATCATCTATTTGATTGATAGATGGTCGTACTTCAATGGGGGGGTCTAACAAACCAGTAGGTCTAACTACTTGATCTACATATACACCATCGCATTGTTCCAGTTCGTACCTACCTGGTGTGGCACTTACATAAATCACTTGATTGAGCATTGACTGAAACTCATTAAAATTGAGCGGACGATTATCTAATGCAGAGGGTAAGCGAAAACCATAATTGACCAAATTGATTTTTCTTGCTCTGTCACCACCGTACATCCCACTGATTTGAGGCAGGGTCACATGGCTTTCATCTACAACAAGTAAAAAATCTTCTGGGAAATAGTCAATCAGGCAAAATGGGCGTGTGCCAGGTTCTCTTCGATCAAGAAAACGTGAATAGTTTTCAATGCCCTTACAATAACCAAGCTCTTGTATCATTTCAAGGTCATACAATACTCTTTCTTTGATACGTTGCGCTTCTAAGGGTTGGTTATTTTGTTTAAAATAAGCCTCCTGTGCCAACATTTCATCATGTATTTCATGAATGATATTTTTCATTTGGTCTTGTGGTGCCAGATACATGTTTGCTGGGAAAATGGCAGCATCTTCTAAAGTTTCTATTTTTTTGCCCGTTGAAATTTCAAAGCGTTGAATGTCTTCTATTTCATCACCAAAAAAGATAAATCGCAAACCAAAATCAGCGTAAGGTAAATTGATATCAACGGTATCGCCTTTTACCCTAAACATGCCTTTGTCAAATTCGATGGTGGTACGATTGTAAAGTGATTGTACAAGTTTATGTAAAAAAGTGTTTCGAACTATACGTTCCCCTTTTGATACCCTGATAATACCATTGGCATAGTCAGTAGGATTGCCAATACCATAAATGCAACTTACAGAAGCCACTACAATGATATCTCTTCTTCCTGAAAGGAGACTTGAAGTTGCACGAAGTCTCAAAGTTTCCAGTTCACCATTTACGGCTAAATCTTTTTCAATATAGGTACCACTTGAAGGCATATAAGCTTCGGGTTGATAATAATCGTAATACGACACAAAGTACTCAACCGCATTGTCGGGAAAAAACTGTTTAAACTCGCCATAAAGCTGGGCCACCAGGGTTTTGTTATGTGTTAGCACAAGAGTAGGGCGATTGGTTTGCTGTATCACATTGGCGATTGTAAATGTTTTACCTGAACCCGTAACACCAAGTAGGGTTTGGTATTTTTCGTGCTTATTGACTCCTTCTACTAATTGTTCAATAGCTTGAGGCTGATCACCTGCGGGTTTGTAGATAGATTGTAGTGAAAACATAGGTCTTTAGTGCTATTTACGATCAATGAATGAGATAATATTCAATAAAAAAGGGTTTATGAAAATGCTTTTTGTTGAAACTTTCAATAGGGCATAAATCATAGGGTAAAAATAACATTTATTTGCTATAAAGTGCATGTGGGATTGAAGGAACTTCAATACCTATTCTCAATTGATTAAACCCAATACAGCATTTTATCAATTTACAAATAATGAAAAAGAAGCTTAATCTCATAGAATAATATCTATTTCTTTTAGAGCTTTTTTTTAAAGTTCAATGATTTTATACAATTGGAATTTTAGTCAACTTTTGTAATTTTGTTATTTGGTGCTCAGTAAATCTCAGCAAATCAAATAGCAATATAAGGAAGTAGCATCGTAAAAATTAATGTATGTACTAGTGATATGGAATCGGTTAATCATTGAAACTTAACTATGGAACAAATCAAGAAAATAGAACATGTAATCAATTCACAAAATGCAAGCCCGTTTGCACAGACTTATTTTCACGGGACTAAAGCAGACTTAAATGTTGGTGATTTGATTGAGGTTGGCTACAACACTAATTTTGGTCAAAAGAATCAGGCTAAATATATCTTTTTAACGGCTACTTTAGACGCTGCTATTTGGGGTGCCGAACTTTCGATGGGAACTGGTCGGGAAAGAATTTACATAGTTGAACCTCTGGGAGAAATAGAAGATGACCCAGATTTGACAGACAAAAAGTATCCTGGAAATCCCACTAAATCTTATCGTTCAACAAAACCATTTAAAATAGTTGGGGAAGTGATCCATTGGCTGGGACACCCAACTGAACAAATTAACATGATGAAACAACACCTTGAGCATTTAAAGGAACAAGGTATTCATTCATTAAACGACGAATAGATGCTTGACTTTTATATAATGATGGATTATAATTACACAACTAAAAAACCTTCACTCATTAAGAAATAAATTTAAAGAATTGAAAATGGAGATAAGCACTGAACATCATGAAAGAATAGCAAAGTTGACTTTTGCTTCTGTGTATCCTCACTATGTTGCTAAAGTGGAAAAAAAAGGCAGGTCAAAAGAAGCATTACATCAAGTAATTGAATGGCTGACTGGTTTTGATGCCAAAAAAATACAAGAACTGATCGATGAGAAAGTTAGCTTTAAGGAATTTTTTCAGCAAGCAAATTTAAACGCAAACGCTGTCCTGATAAAAGGTGTGATCTGTGGTTATCGGATTGAAGAAATTGAAAATCCACTCACTAAACAAGTTAGGTATCTTGATAAATTGGTGGATGAATTAGCCAAAGGAAAAGAGATGGAGAAAATATTAAGGAAAGCATCATAAATAGGAATGATATAGAAAAAAAATAATGCAACTTACTGCAATGTTTAGCATAGAAAAAGATCAACTTTTAAATAAATAACCTGAATTGTCTTTTATGTTAACGCCTAACCCTAAAACAATCTATAGATAACAGAGGAATCACTAACTAGATTACATTGCTGTCAGACATCTTTTTTTGAGAATCGAACAAAATTGTATTTAGTTGTTTTAAAATTTATTTTAGTTAATAAATTTACTTCAAATTTTTCAACATAATGCATTCAGGTAAAGCTTATAAA
>OEIV010000431.1_pt1 | contig 23094 bp, 33 predicted proteins | sample 1539231 | NCBI WGS metagenome assembly OEIV01 (sample SAMN03794762, study PRJEB22550) | activated sludge metagenome | feature: wastewater treatment plant; material: activated sludge; isolation source: Wastewater treatment plant of a petroleum refinery complex | place: Argentina: Buenos Aires ... | reverse complement strand
GATCATCGGGCACCGCCCTTCCGCAGCTCGTCGAGGGTGCTGCGCAGCGCGCGCCGGGCCCGCGGGCAGTACTCCGGCCGCGGCGAGGGTCAACCACACCGTGGGCGGCACCACGGCGAGCGCGACGACAACCACCAGGCGTACGGCGGCGATCATCGGGCACCGCCCTTCCGCAGCTCGTCGAGGGTGCTGCGCAGCGCGCGCCAGGCCATGAGCGCGCGGCCGGTGTCGTACGTGCCCGGCGTGGATTCAGGCAGCGTCTCGTGATCTGCCAGACGCAGCGCGATCGCCGCGACGCGCGCGAGCACGTCTTCAATGCCCAGCGCCGCGACGCCCTGCGGCGTGACCTGGTAGGGCACCGGCGCGCCACGCTGGGGCTGCGCAGACTCCATCGGGACAATGCAGCCCAGCACCCAGAGCCTGCTGTTGGCGTCGTCGTCGAAGGTCTTTGCGCCAACGATGCCCAGCTCTACCAGCCGGTGATGCAGCAGGCGCTGCTGCTCTCGTGTCGTCAGCTCCCTCATCGGGCACCGGCCTTCCGCCGCGCGTAGGCCGCGCGCACGCGCGCTTCGACGTCCGGGGGAACCTCCCAAAGGCCCTGCTTTCCCGTGCAGGGCACGGGGTCGATGGCGCACACGGCGCCGAGCTCCCAGCCCACCGGACCGCGCCACCAATCGGCGATGCCGGGCGGTGCGCCCTCGGGCGGGACGCGCCCAAACTTCCAGTCGGCGAGCGTCACCAGCGCGACGAAGCCCGTTGGAATCTGCGACATCGGCGGGTGCGCAGGCCACGAGCCCGGCGCCCACGAGGGCATGTTGAGCGCGTCGGGCGCGAAGGCCTTGTCCCAGCCGAGGCCGGCATGCAGCGCGAACACGTCGCCGGGCTTGAGCGCTTCGGGCTTCCACTCGCGGTTTTCGACGCGCTTGGGGCCGTGCGAGACGTACCAGCTCCACGGGCGCTTGAGGGTCAGCGCAAGCATTACGCGCCTCCCTTCGCCGCGATGCGCTCGGCCTCGGCGCGCCCCTCGGGAGTGAGCTCGATGCCGATGGGCGCAAACTGCACGAGCCCGCGGCGCAAAAGACTCTGCGCCGTGACACGCCCCACCAGCCACGACTGGCCTTTCAGCAGGCAGGCCAGGCCGCCGCGCTGGGCTATGGTCAACGGCTTGCCCATCACGCGCCCCCTTCCTGCGCGGGCGTTTCCGGCGTCGCGGGCTGCTCGACGGCGGGCGGCGCGAGGTGCGCAAAGGCCTCCTCGACGGACACCCCGAGGGCGCGGGCGATGCGGATCGCGGTTGAAAACCGAACGTCGGCCCCGCTCGCTGCTCGCGCAACCGCAGTGTGCGAAACCCCCGCCCGGACGGCGATTGAGCGTCGTGACTCACCCGTCGCCCCAAATCTGACCGAAATCGGTACGTGACTCATGGACCGATTCTATTCCACGGACCGGCAGACCATCAACGAGATGGCACGGAATCGTGCGGAACGTTCTCGTACAATGGGTTCGTGCGAATGAACCTCCGAGAGCTGACGGGCGATCGCCTGCGGGTGCTGCGGGAGGAGCGCGGGCTCTCGCAGACCGCCCTCGCTCGCAAGGCTGGGGTCGGACACACCACCGTTGGCCGCTACGAGCGCGGCGAGGTCGACGACCCCGGCGTCAACACGCTGCTGGCCTTTGCCAAAGCGCTTCGGCTCGATGCGGACGACGTGATCGAGGTCGCCGAGGCGCACGCAACCCCAGCTCCGCGGCGATGGCTGCCATTGGATTGCTCCCGATCAATGCGACTGTCAGCGCGCGACGCTGTGCGGGCGACACGTGCAACGGTGCGGCGCTCCCGCCCACATCCCACGGCTGCCCACTGGCCTTCGTGGGCGCGATGATGGCGGCGGTAGGCATGACGGCGGCGGTTGCCGGCGCGCGGAGCACCGCCGCTTGGACGGGATACGCGGCACCAGGCCCCGAGCCGTAGCCGCCGGGCGCACCTACCAGGCACGAACACAGCACGACTGACGCGACCGGCGTCAGCCCTCCCCAAAGCCATCTTTTCACAGTGAATCTCCGTTGCCGGGCACTTCGCCCGGCCAGGGCCGAGGCTATCACCGCGTGCGGAACGTTTTCGTTCTTGACCGACCGGAACGTTTCCGGTACATCCAGGCCGACCGGAGCGTTTTCGGTCTGGAGGTGGGTCCATGGAGAGCATGTGGTTGTGGGAGGTTGCGCGGCTGGCGGCGGTTTCCGTCGCGCGCCGGGTGTTGGACGAGGCGGCGGGGCGGCTGCGCATGCACCGGCTGGTGTGTGACACGTGCGCGACGGCGCGCAGCGGGTGGGCGGCGACGGAGCTGGGGGCCTTCCAGCTCGCGGAGCAGGAGGGATGGCACGTCGCGCGGACGACGCGGGCGATTCACTGCCCGAGCTGCGCGCCTTTCGTGCTCGCCGACGTGACGCCGCTGCGCCGGGTGCCGCGCGCGAAGGGGGCCGCGTGATGGGCCCCGACTTGTGGCGGAAGTGCTGGAAGCTCGCGGCGCTGGAGCTGTCGAGGCCCGGCGTCGTGGTGTGGGACTGCGGCGGCGAGCTCTGCATGACCAACGGCCCGTGCGCCGTGTACCTCGCGCCGTGGCAGCACCAGGTGCAAACGATCGTGGCGCCGCTCCCGGCGTGGGCTGCGCCCGTCCGCGCCCTCGGCGAGTCGTGGCCGCTCTTCAGCTTCACCGCGAAGTCCAGCAAGGACTTCACCGCGCGGCTGCGCGCGGAGCTGCCCTGCAACCACGGCCCGGCGGTGCCCGCGTTCTGCATGACGTGCGAGGGCGACGACACCCTCTTCGTGCTCGGGCACGGCTTCCCGCCCGTCGGCTTCCAGTACGCACGCCTGCTGCTGTCGCTTTTGGAGGCCTGCGACGCGCCGCGCATGGTCGCGTGGTCGGTGCCGCTCCCGCAGATCGGCGGCAACGTGGGGGACAGCGCGGCGGTGTTCGACCTGGAGGGCGGCCCGCGCCTTGTGATTTGCGGCGTCCGGGTGCTCGCGCCGTCGGCAGTGACGGAGGTGCATTGTCATGCCGATTGACCAGATTTCGCGCGGCACGTTTCACGTGTTCTGCGACGGGTGTTTTGACGCCGGGCCGCAGGCGGAGTCGGCCGAGGATGCCGCCGCGAGGGCGACGGCCGCACGGTGGCATCACCACGTGTGGCAGGCCGCCGAGGGCGACGCGGACGAGCGTTGGCTTTGCCTGCGGTGCGCGTTTGCGTGCCCGCGGTGCTGCGAGCTGCTGAAGGGGGGCGCCCATGCTGTCGCGTAGCCAGGTGCTGGCGCAGTTTCTGTCGTCGCTGCGCGTGGCGCTGCGCGACCTGCCCGAGGGCGCGACGGGCGTTCGGGTGTACGGGGGCCACGAGTCGGCCACGGTGTGCGTCACGGGCGACGCCGGCGACCTGGTGGTGTGCACCGTGCGCCAGCGCACCGCGGCCGCGGGCGACGGCCGCCAGCTCACCATCGACGACGCGCTGGCCGCGCAGTCGACGCGGAAGACGGTCACCGTCAACGCGCCCGCCGAGGAGCCCCACGAGGAGCCCGCGGCGGTGCCCGTCGAGGAGCCCCACGAGGAGCCTGCGAAGGCGCCGCAGTATTTTAGCTTTCAGCCCTACGCCCCGGCCGATGCGCTGGCCTTGAAGCGCGGCAGTTCGATGGTGTTTGTCTACGCCGACGGCAGCGCCAGTTTGGAGGCTCGAACGGGCGAGGAGCCGATGTTTGTACGCGAGTACTGGTCTGGCGCGTGCGGCTGGGACTCGCGCGACATCAAGGCCGAGACGCCCGCGGAGAAGCCGAAGAAGGCCAAGAAGGCCGCGAAGGCAGGTGCCCTGTGAGCCCGGCTCACACGTGGTTGCCGACCGTGCAGTTGACGCGGGCGGTGGTGCGGCGCGCCCTCGCGCGTCGTGGTCGCGGTGGCCTGCGCGCGCGGTGGCGCAGCGCCGATGTGCTCGCCGCGGTGATGGCGCTGCATCCCAGCGAGCGTGCGGCCCTCGGGCTGTCGATGCGCGACCGCGGCCGACTCTGGCGCGGTGTGGTGGTGTGCTCGCAGCCGTGGCTTGGGGCGCTGCGCGAGCGCGGCGAGCTCGGGCGCGCGCTCGGGTACGGCCGCGACTTCCTCTTTTTCGACGACGACGGAGGCGACCTGTGAGCCGACACAATGTCCTCTGGCCTCGCCGCGAGAAGGCCGCCCAGCGCGACGAGCGCGAAGCTCTCTCGCGCGAGCTCGCCGACTGGCTGGCCCTTGCCGATGCGCTCCGGCCCTCGGCACCTTTTGAGCGCGGGTGCCCGCTCGACACTGAGGCTCTGGTGATCGAAGGGGAGACCGTCTCCCTTCGCAACGGGCATGGCAACGTCGTGTGCCCCTGGGTGTCGTGCAAGTACCACCTCGCGACGGAGATGGACGCGCGGGGTAACCGCACCGTCAACTTCCCGATGGAGGAGGCGCTTGACCAGCCCTTCACCTGCGCGATCGATGTTGCCCAGACGCACGTCGACGGCGCCGATGGCGACACCGTGGGGCGGTACGTGGGCACCACGCGGGCGATGGTCTCGCGCGTCGAGATTGACGCGATGAACAAGCTTCGGCGGTTGGCTGGCCAAGGTGCGTTTCGTGGCCTCTGAGCTGCCCGAGTTCATCGACGTGAACGACGTAATGCGGACGCTGAAAGTGTCGCGTTACACGGCGTATGTGCACCTGCGGCGCGCGCGCGGCGCGGCGCCTGGCACACGGGGATTGTCGCGCTGCGAAGTCGGCGCGTGGCGGGCTTACCTGGAGGCCTCGGGATGGCTCACCTCTACCTGCGCGGGCGCGTCTGGTGGTGCACGTACTACGACCACACGGGCCGCCGTCACCTCGCCTCGACTCGCTGCACCGACCGCACGGCCGCTGAACTCGCCGCTGCGCGGCTCGAACGAATCGCTGCCGATCCGGCCCACGCTGCCAAGGCCTCGGCGACGCTGAGCACCGCGCTCGCGTCCTTCTTCCGCCAGTGCGATGACCGTCTGGCCGCGGGCACCATGTCCGCGGCCACGCGGCGCTTCTACGCGGTCAAGGCCGGTCACCTCGTGCGGCTCTTCGGGCCCGACGCAGCCCTTGCTGGCATCGACGCCCCGGCGGTGCGCGCGTACCTGCGCCAGCGCCGCGCCGAGGGCGCCGTTGAGCACACCCTCTCGAAGGAAATCACCACCCTCCGCCAGACGCTCCGCCTCGCGGGGCTCGATGGTGTCTGGGACGGCCACGTTGACCATGTGGTGCCGCCCGTGCGGGCGCAGTACTCCCCCAAGACGCGCGTGCTCTCCCGCTGCGAGGTGCGCGACGTGCTCGGCCTGCTGCCCCGTCACCGCGCGGCCTTCGTGGCCTTCTGCGTGGGCACCGGGGCGGAGCTACAGGCCGCCGTGCGGGCGCGCCGCTCGGACGTCGACCTGAGCGCCGGGGCGGTGCGCCTTCGGGGCACGAAGAGGCCCTCCAGGGCCCGCGTCGTGCCGCTGGTGATGGCCGAGGCCCGCGGCCTGGTGATGCTCGCGCTCGAATGGGCGACGGGCCGCGACGGCGCCCTCTTCGTGCCGTGGACGTCCGTGCAACGCGACCTGCGCGCGGCCGCCGTGCGCCTCGGCATCGAACACTTCAGCCCCAACGACCTGCGCCGCACCTTCGCGAGCTGGCACGTCGCCGCGGGGGTGAGCTTCGCCACGCTGGCCCCGGTGATGGGGCACACCACCACGACCATGTTGCAGCTCGTCTACGGCCGAATCTCCGCCGCGGAGATCGCAGCCAAGATGCGCCGCGAGCTCGGCGAACCGTGAGTCTGTTACAGTCGGCCGGTGACGGCGGCGTGTTACAGCGGGATTCCCTGGCGAAAGTCGCGCTCCGGCGACTCGCATCATAATCCTCAGGTCGTTGGTTCAAGTCCGACCGCCGGCACCACGAAGGCCCTGAAAATCAGGGCCTTCTGCGTTTGGGCGATGTTGCAGGGGTAGCGTTGGATGGGGCTGATTCGGGGGGCGCTGTTACAAATGCGCTACAGCGACCCCGGGGCCGTGATGCGCTCGAAGCCCGCCGCGACCAGGGCGTCAAACACCTGGTCGCCGGGGTCGCCGAGGCCCTTTTCGCGGGTGAGGTTGCGGTGCCCGAGGAAGCCCGGCCACCGCTTCTCCCCTCCGCCTTCCTTCACGGGTTGCCACCGCCGCACCGGGACGCGGGGCCCGGGTACGCGCCGCGGGATGGCGTAGGCCGCCGCGAGGGCTTCGCAGAGCCGCACTGTGGCCGTGATGGTGGCCTCGTACAGGTCGCCTTTGGGCTCCTGGCACATCTCGATGCCTACGCTCCAGGCGTTGGCGTGGCCCGCGTGCCAGCAGCTCCAGGGGCCCGGGTCGGCCGACTGGAGCACGGCGCCGTCGAGGCCCACCGTGAAGTGCCGCGAGACCTTACGCGCCGTCGTGGCCTGGTAGCGCACGAGGCGTTCGGCCAAGCCGGGAGGGCCCGCGCCCGGGCGGAGGGCGCCGCGGCGGCCGTGGATGGTGTGCAGCACCACGGCGATGGGGTTTTGCCAGCGGCAGGCGCCGTCGGTGACGCCCAGCACTTCCCCGCGGGCGAAGGTCCTGGAGCCGGGCAGCTCCACGACCTGGCCGGACAGGACGATCACGAGACCGCCACCAGGTGCACGATGCCCTCGGCCACGTTGCGGCGGGCGCAGGCCTCGGCCGCGGCCGGGGTGGTGTGACGGCACCCGCACTGGTAGGGCCCCGACCGCCAGGCCCACCGGGTAGGGTTGCGCCGGCGGGTCTTGAGCGTGTCGCGCCATTCGGCGCCGGTGGTGTCGCCGCCTGCGGCGAGGTGCTGGCGCCGACGGCTGGCGCGCTCGAGGGCGTCCACGTCGCCCTTGGGCCGCTTCGCGCGGGCCCGGCGCTTCAGGGCGTCCACGCAGTGGGCTTCGAGCTCGTACACCGCTTCGAGGCGCGGCGTCGCGGCGAGGGCCGCCGCAACCTCCTCCTCGGTGAAGCCCTCCTCGCGGTAGCCCTCGGCCATCTCGTGGACCTTGCGCCAGACGGGGTGCTCCGCGCAGCAGAGCGCGTCGCCCTCCGCGTGGGGAAATTCGAGCTCCGACGGCAGGGGGATGTGCGGCCCGCGCATCTCGCGTTCGAGCTCGTGGGCCACCACCTCGAGCTCCATGGGCGAGGCCTGGAGGCGATGGGCGCAGCAGCGCTTGCAGGTTTTGCCGGGCGGGCACTTGCCTTTGCAGGGGTTGGCGCGCGCGAAGGCGTCGAGGCGTTCTGCAGCGCCCCGAAGTCCGCGGGCGACGTGCGGGGCCGCTCGCTTCGCGCCGCGGCGGGTGGCGGCCACCGTGGCCTTGGCGGCGGCTTTGGCGCGGGGTGCTGCCCACCGGGCCCCGCGGACGACGGCCCGGCCCGTGGCCTGCGCGGCGGCCTTGGCGCGGGGTGCTGCCCACCGGGCAGCGCTGGTGACGCCCGCCTCTGCCCGCTCCGCGAGCTCACGCGCACGCGCACTGGGGTTTGCGCGGCGGGGCATCACTCGCCGCCTTTCGACGCGTCGGCCGGGGCGGGGGCGTTGTCGGGAGGCTTGGGAATGTCTTTGGTCAGACGGTGCACGGCCCACCGCCCAACGGCTTTGAGCACATCGACGGCCACCGACGCGAGCGCGGCGAGCAGCACCGCGAAGGCCAGTTGCAACTGCGGGTGCGCGAGGATGGCGCCACCGCCGACGGCGGCCGAGATCATGAGGCGGGGCGTGTCGAGGTCGAGTGAGAGGCGCATGTCAGTACTCCACGACGAAGAAGGAATCTGCGTAGATGCCCGAGCCCTCTTCCTCCTCGAACCCGACCGCCGCGAGGTCGGCCGCGGGCGCCGACACCTGCACGGTGTCGCGGAGCGCGTGCGGGCAGACGGCCTGGAGGGTGCGCCCGGGGGCCGCGGTGTCGAGGTGCTGCCCCGAGCCGATGCCGCAGGGCAGCGGGGCGTGAAACGTCGCCGTCGTCACGCCCTCGATCACCACGCCGTTGTTGGCCAGCGCCGCAAGGCTCAGGTCCCAGTTGGGGCGGCCAATCTCGAAGGCGCGATGCGTCCTCGTCCATTGGACGGAGCCCGAGGTCGAGAGGCTCGCAATCCAGAGGTACACACGGCGCGCGGTGCGCACGTCGACTTGCCGCGTAATCCAGGTGCCGTCCTCTTCGTCGCCTTCGAGGCGCCACCCGGCCTGAAGGGTGATGGCCGACGGCGGGCGCGGCGGGCTTCCGTCGCAGCGCACAAACACCGCGTCTCCCTCGTGGAAGCTCTTGTTGGTCACCTGCGCGGCGCAGCCCTCGGGCACTTCCACGACGTGGCCCCACGTCACGACCGCGGCGCGGCCATCGGCGGCGACTTCGACGAACGGCAGGGTGCTCTGCGTCGCGAGGGCCCACCGGCCCGCGGCGAGGGTGATGGGCGACGGATCGCCCGGCATGAGGTTGCGGTGAACGGAGAAGCCGAGAGCGATCATCGGAGCACCTTCCAGGCCCCCCACAGGAGGCCAGCGAGCACGGCGGCGGCGCCGAGGCCCATGCCGTCGGCAGAGGGCGGCGGCGGGGTGGTTTCGTGCGGGGCCTGGCTGTCGTAGGCGAGGTTGGCTAGCGCCAGGTCATCGGGCGAGACGGCGCCAAACCAGGAGGTGTCGCCGCCCACGGCCTCGGCGAGCTGGCGCCCGGCTTCGACGCGCTGGTCAATGCGCACGCAGAGGAAGGCCGCGCCGTACCGCCCGCGGGCGCGGAGGGGGCCGATGCGGGCGCTCGTGGCGGCGTCGTGGGCGACGCGGACGCGGAGGCGATCCCAGCGCGCGTCCGGGGCGAGCGGGGCGAGCTCGCCGGCGTAGTGCGCGATCACCCCGGCGGTGCCGCCGTCGCCGACGGAGTACCCGCCTGCGGCGAGGCGCAGCGCCCACACGTTGCCGACGGCAGAGCGCAGGGCGGCCGGGAGGGCGCGGTCGACGGCGCCGAGGTGCCGCGCGTAGTTGACCAGGCCAACGGCCGTCTGCCCCTCGATGTCGCTCCGCCATGCGGCGCTGTGCGGGTCGGTGGCGACGCTGCGGCCGAGCAGGTCGCGCACGGCCTGGGAGGGCCCGAGCTGGCGCAGGGCGGGGCCCTCGACGCCGTACAGGCCCGCCGCGCTCCCGCTCGTGCTGAGGTCGCCGACGGCCTCTGCGGGGCCCATAGACGACGCCGTAAGCCCCAAGAGGGCCTCGGCCGGGGTCGCGCCGAACACCCGCGGGCCGAGCGCTCGCACCGCGTCGCCCGCGGCGCCGCGCCACCGCTCCAGGAGCGTCGGGAGTTTGGCCCGCGCATAGACGCCGGGCATGGCGGCCCGGGCCACCATCACGCCGCTCCGACGAGAGAAACGCCGTGCGCGCGTGCCCAGGCTTGCGGGTCTTGGCGGGGCGGCGTCGTCGTGCCGTTGAAGTGCTCCGCGTCGCGGGCCGAGCGCAGCGCCAGCACCTCGAGGTGAAGGTGCGGGGTGCTCGTGTAGCCCGCAGCCGAGGAGTCGGTGTTGCCGACGTGGCCGAGCAGCTCGCCCTGCGTCACGCGCTGGCCACGCTGCACGGCGTAGTCGGCCAGGTGGTAATACAGCGTCGCGGTGGTGCCGTCGTCGTGGCGGAGGGAGACCGCGTTGCCCGCGCCGTGGAGCTGCCCGTTGGGCCAGACGTGCGCCACGGTGCCCGAGGCCGCGGCGCGCACGGGCGTGCCGATGGGCGCCGCGAGGTCGACGCCGTAGTGTCCGCGGCCGGGGTTGTAACTCTGCAGAATGCGGCCGCCGGGCACGACGGGCCCCGACGGGGGAGGCATCCAGCCGCCGTCACCAGGCGCGGGCCCTGCCCCACTGCCGCCGCCAGCGGGGGCCGGGCGCGAGGCCTCCGCGGCGCCGCTCACCAGGAGCGCACCGCCGAAGAGGGCAAGCGCGATGGCCCACGGCTGCATTGGTCAGAACCTCCCGAGGCCTTCGAGGCCTTGAAATCCGGTTGACGTTGCGTTGACGAGGCCTTGAAGCCGCTGCGATCGCTGCGGATCGATCCCGCCGCCGTCCCAGTATCCGTGCTCCAGGTACCACTGAAGGCCCTGTCGGGTGCGCGGTCCAAGGATGCCGTCTACCGCGAGACTCCAGCCGTTTTCGCGGTTGGCCGCGCCCTGAAACGCGCGAAGGGCCGAGCGCGTCGCGGGGCCGATCACGCCGTCGGCTGCGATGTTGTAGTGCAGGCCACGCAGCACGCGCTGGTAGGCCTCGACGGTGTCGCGGTCGTGCGGCTCGCTCGTGTGCGACCCGCCGCCGCCGCCCGTGCCGCCGGTGCCGCCCGTGCCGCCCGTGCCGCCGGTGCCGCCGGTGCCGCCGGTGCCCGGGCCGGGCTGGCTCGCGATCCACGAGGAAAGCCAGCGCTCGTACTCTGCGCGCGAGCCGCCGAAGATCTGGTGTCCGTCGGACTGGTTGAGCACGGCCCACCACTCGGAGCCGTCGCGCAGGCGCATCTGGTACGCCGTCACGCCGCCCGCGAGCTGCGTGGTGTGAATCACCTCGTCTCGGCCGGTGCCGCCACCCGTGGGCGGAGGAGGCGTGTTGCTCCCGCCGCCGCCCGTGCCGGGGTTGACCGGCGGAGGGGGCACGTAGGTGTTGCCGCCGCCCGTGCCGCCCGTGCCGCCCGTGCCCGGGTAGCGCGCGTTGCTCCACCGCTCGAAGTCCGACACGGTGCCCGTAAACACCGTGTTGCCTGCGGCGTCGGTGGCTACAACGACTTGGTATCCGGCGTCGTCCCAGAGCTCGACGCGGCCGCCGTCGGGAAGGGCGCTTGACCAGACGATGCGGGGGTTGCTCCCCCCGCCGGGCGGGACGGCGTAGGGGTCGCCGGTCGACGCGTTGGCGGTGCCAGAGGTCGCCGCGAGCGCGAGCAGGCCACCGACGCCCAGGAGTGCCCAGAGTGCGCCGTTTTTCATGAGCCGTACCCTCCCCACCCCGGGAACTCCCAGACGTGCACCACCTGCTGCACGCGGAGGGTGCCGCCCGCCGCAAGCACCGCGTCGGCGGGGTCTTCAAGGGAGTACTCAAACTGGAGCTGCGTACCCGCGGGCACAATCAGGTTGGGCTCAATGCGGTACTCCCACGCCGGGGGCGTCTGGAGTGCCGAAATGACGACTGGGGTCGGGTAGGCACCTTCCAGCGGCAGGCGGGACAACGTGCTGTGCGGCGAGTGTCCCGAGAGCAGGGGGATGTGCGTCGGCGCCGTGGTGAGCTGCTCGCCGTCCGAGCGCGAGATGTAGACCTTGAGCGCGGTGACATCGCCCGCCCAGGTGATGCCGTAGACGCGCCCGCGGCGCACGATGCGGTTGAGCGTCACCGACGCGCGCCGCACCGTTGAGGTGAGCGCCACGAGGTCGCTGTACCTGCGCAGCTTGACGCCCTTGCGCGTGGCGGTGTCGTACACGTCGCACCACTGCCGTTCCTCGGCGGTGAGCTTCAGCTCAGGCGGTTGCATCACGGACCCCTCATGGTGTTGGCGAGGCGCGCGGCCTCCTCCATCCCTGGAAATTCCCAGACGTGCACGGCGATGTTGAGCACCGCGCGGCCGTTTTCGCCGAGCGATCCCAGGAGCGCCGAAACGCCCTCGAAGAGGAGCTGGTCAGAGCCGCTCATCACGACGTTGGGGTCGAAGGCGAGAATGCCCGGCTGCACGCGCGCGAGCAGGTCCACTGCGGCCGTCCAGTCGGGCGCGAAGGCCGCGCCCGTGAGCTGGGGACCGTTGAGCAGCGCCGTCACCGCGGCAGACTCCACGAGGAGTTCACCGGAGCCCGTGCGCACCGACACGTTCCACACGCCGATGTCGCCCGAGAAGGTGACGGAGTGCACGCGGGTGCGGCGTCGCGAGGGGAGAAAGCGCGTGATGGCGCGCCCTTCCTCGCCCGCGATGGTGGTGTCTACCAGCGGGGACAGCGTGTAGACCCGCGGCAGCACCCCGGGGTATTTGCCGTCGGGGTACGTGCGCACGAAGCGCCGCTCATCTTCGGTGAGGAAAAGCTCTGGCAAGGTCGCGCCCATCGAATGCTCCGACGCGGCGTGAGAGGCGCAGCGCGGGGCCCGCCGCGCGCGGCCCCGGTGCAGGAGGCGGGAGGGCTCAGCCCTGGCTCTTGAAGGACTCGACGGCCCAGAAGTCGGCGCGGAGCGCGAAGGCGCCGCGGCCGCCCTCCAGGAGCGCGCGAATCTTGAACTGCCGGGACACGCGAAAGATCACCTGGAAGGTGGTCGTGGCCGGAAGGAAAATCGGCACCTGGAGCTTGCGGCGCAGCGCGGGCGCGGGCGGGATGTTGCCTGCGTTGGCGCTCCAGACGGCGTCGTAGCCCTGGCCAATGCTCTTCACGGTCATGTTGCCGTTGACGCCGCCAACGGGGCCCGCGCCTGCGCCGACTTTGCCGCTTGACTGCGGGCCGTCCAGCAGCGTTGGCGCGGTGATGGACGGGCCGCCGGGCTGCACGAAGCACCCGAGGGGGCCCAGCGCTACTTCGTTGGTGATGTACTTGAACACCACCGCGGTGTTGGTCGCGATCGCGTCCGCGTCCTCAGGCAGGATGGGCCCGAGGCCCTGGTTGGCGTTGGACACCGTCACGTCGGGGCGCAGGGGCACGATGCTCGCCCCGAGCTCGTGCACCGCGATGTTCTGGTCATCGCTGACACGGCCGCCGCCGGGCAAGTTGGTGTCGAGCTCGCTCATGGAGAAGCCCTGCGGGAGGCCCTGGCCGTTGCCGTTCTGGCCCACCTGGAACACGGCGTAATCGCCGGGCGTGACGAGGCCAGCGGCGGAGACCGCACCGCCCGCGGCGGCGGTGAACGCGAACACCGACCACAGGTGCCGCTGGCGGATCTTGTCGAAGGGCGGGAGCTGCGGCGAGGCGACGCCGCGGCGGAGCACGCCGGACTGCTGCTGCTGAATCGCGTTTTGGAGGTTGGGGCCGAGCATGGTGTGTCCTGTCCTGGCTGGGGTGCGCGAGGGGGCGGCTCAGCCGCGGTTGATGAACGACTCGAGGCAGGAGAGCTCCACCTGCACCTCGAGGGCGCCCGTGTAGCGGTTGTTGGACGGAAGCTCCGCTTCGTCCGGGCAGGGGCCCGCGAGGATGATCGCCACGGGCACGTGCAGACTCATCTGAAACTGGCTGCCCGCCGGGAGGAACAGGGGCACCGGGAAGCGCCGCTCAAACGCGGGCGGACAGTTGTTGCGCGTGACAGGGAAGTGCGCGCGCTGGCCATCGCCCGCAGGGGTGCCCGCGAAGCCTGCGAAGATGTCAGGCTCTTCGCCCTGGACCATCGGGACTTGACGCGAAGCCTCCACGAAGCCCGTGATGCCGCCGGGGAAGGGGAGGTCGGCGAGGCGCGCGATGGGCACCACCTCGTTGAGGTACTCGTAGTTGAGCACCATTCCATGCGCGAGGGCGGTCACGTCCTCGGGGCAGGGCGGGATGAGACGGTCAACCTCGGTGATTGCCGTTCCGAACACCTGGCCGTTGGGGTAGGCCGCGGAGTCGTAGGGCGCGCGGCGGATATCCACGCCGATCCCCTCCACTACCAGGTTGGTTTCGTTGGCGACGCGCCCGGCCTGCTCCCAGTTGGTTTCGCGCGCCGTCAGGGCAGCGTTGTAGCCCTGGCCCTGCTGGCCGCGCGGCGTCGAGAAGAGCACGTAGCGCCCCGGCTGGATGACCTGGCCGATGCCCGGCGCGAACAGAAAGGTGCTGTAGAGGTGCCGCTGTCGGATCTTCGAGAAGTCCGACTGATCGCCGCGACGGAGAATCGCGGACTGCTGGCGCTGGAGGCCCTGGGCGATGGTGGAGGGGATCATGGCTGGTCTGTGTCCTGTCCTGGCTGGGGTGCGCGAGGTCGGAGGGCTCAGTACGAGCCGTAAAGGGCCGCGTTGAGGTCGGCCTCGAGGTCGGCCTGCAAGGGCGCCGTGGTCTGGCCGGGCCGCGAGGTCCACCAGTTGTGCGCCTCGAAGATCGCGGGGTAGAGCATCGCGCCCATACCGGCCGCGCCGATGCTGCCCGGGAGGAAGGCCGCGGAGAGGCCCGCGAGCACCGCGCGCACGCCGACGCGCATCAACATGCCGCGCCGGTTGGCGTCGGAGGTCGCGGCCTCGCTCGCGTTGTGGAAGAGGTCGGCGATCACGTAGCGGTTGAGCACGTACGAGCCGAGGGCCGCGCCGCCGCCGATGGCCACGTTCTTGAGGATCGACCCCATGTCGTTGGGGTTGCGCCGACGACGCCGCCGCGGGTTGGCGACCACGATGGTGCTGCGCCGCGCCGACCGCCGCCGCGGGTTGGCCACCACCACCACGGGCCGACGCGCCGCGCTGCGCCGCGGGTTGGGCATGATGAGGGGCGCCGCGTTGCGGGCGCGACGGCGCCGCTTGCGGGGGTTGGCCATGGCGCCGTTGGCGCGCACGACGATGACGCCGCCGCGGGTGCGGCGCGCGGTGGGGTTGGCGGGGTTGACGAGCGTCGTTCGCATGGGCGTTGTCCTCGGGCTGTCCGTTGGCGTGTTGACCGTGATGCAAGGGCGAGGGCCGCGCCCGTTGCGGGTGATTTTCCAGGGTCGGCGCTACCCCACGATTCCTTCGGCGGCGACGAAGTACCCGCCGCCGTGAAACTGCACCTGGCCGTCGACACGGCGCAGGCGGGGAAAAGGCGCCTCGTGGTCGTGGTACCAGTAGGCGTCTTCTTCGCCCTTCAAGGCCGTGTAGTCCGTTCGCACGATGTGCCAGCCCGCGGCGGGCATCCCCGCGAGGGCTGAGAGGTCGAGGTCGCGCTTGGGGACGATCCACAGCCGCCCCGACTGCGCGCCGACGGCGAGCCACGGATACGGCCGCGGGAGCTTCCACACGACGCGCGAGCCGTCGCGGCGTTGGAGGTACAGCACGCGGAGAATGCCCAGCTCTGCCACGGCCTCGCGGCGCTTCATGCCGGGCACCGTCACGGTGCGCTCGTGCCGCGGCTGGAGGCCCCAACGCAGGGCCTCGTACTGGTCATCGACCGTGCCTGTTACGGGCGTGTAGTCGTCGCTGTGGCCGGGCATCAGTCGTCTCCCATCGTGCGCCAGAGCAGGTACCCGCCGAGCGCTGCGCCGCCGAGCCACGCGAGGGGCGTAAGCAGCTCGCCGAGGCTGTCCAGCGCGCGGCCGGTGTTGCCGCCCACGGGCGTGGGGTGCGTCGCGTCGGTGGTGGGCCCCGTGGGGTTTTCGCGCGCGTCGGCCCGTTGGTCCCAGGTCACCCATTCGTCTCGCGTTCGGGTGATGGATGCCTCCCCCGACTCCCACCACTGCACGGTGCCGTTGGTGGTGGGGTTGAACGTGGGCGCGGTCACCGTCCAGTTGCCGCCGAGCTCGTCGAGCGCCAGCCGCACCTGGTCGATGAGCACCCGCCGCACAACGTCTTCGCTCGCGCTCGTGGTCCACGCGTACGGCCACGCCGCGTGCGTGATGAAGGCGTCGCCGATCTCGGGCACGCGGGTGACGCGCGGCGCCGAGCCGAGGAAGCGGCCGGGGTGACCGCCGTTGACCCCGATGGACGCGAGGGCCGCCGCGATGCGCTGCGACGTGGGCGCGTTCACCTGGATGCGCGAGCGTTCGACCGCGTACACGAGGAGCGCCGGCATCGCTCAGAACCGCCGCAGCCCTGCGCCGCCGACTTGCGTTCGCACCTGGTTGAGCGCGGCCATGATCTCGCGGTGCCGCTGGTCAGCGGACACCATCGACCTGTGCTCCGCCGTGGCCTGCTGCGACGTGGCCTGCTGCTGAAGCTGCTGCTGAATGGCGGAGAGCTGCGGGTTGAGCGCCCCAACGGCGTTGCCCACGATGCCCTGCTGCAACTGCTGCCCCTGAAGGGCCGCGAGCTGCTGTTGCATGAGTTGCTGCGGGAGCGCGGAGAGCACGTTGCCGCCCAGCGTCTGCATCATGGGCGCGCCCAACTGCATCATCTGCGCGAGCATCGCGGGGTTGAGACCGGCCGCGCCTTGCTGCGCGCCGCCGCCACCGCCGAGGAGCCCGCCGCCGAGCACGTTGCCCAGGAGGCCGCCCGCGAGTCCGCCGAGGGGCCCGCCGAGGAGGCTGCCCGCGATCTGGCCGAGGCCGCCGAGGCCTGCGCCCGCGCCGCCCTGTTGCTGCTGCTGCTGGTTGCCGCCGCCCAGGCCGATGATGCCCAGGAGACCGTCGAGGAGCCCCATTGTCAGTACCTCCGGAAGTCCACCGCGGGCGTGTACCCGGGCAGCGATTGCAGCGCCTGGCGCGCCTGGATGGCCGTAAGCCGCGCGATCACGTCGCGGCGAAAGTCGGCCTGGCCCATCAGCTCGCGGTGCTCCGCCGTGGCCTGCGCCGACGCGGCTTGCCGTCGGAGCGCCTCGTCAATCCAGTTGAGCCGCGGGGAGAGGCTGTCGAGCACGGGCCGCACGACGGTGCCCGGGTCGACCATGACGGTTTGCGTGGTGCCGTTGAGGCCCACCACCTGCGCGCCGCCGCCCGCGCCGCCGCCCGCGCCGCCCGTGGGGGTGCCGCCCTGCGGGTTGATGATGGCGATGGGCACGGGGGTGTCAGCGCCGGGCCCGAGCTGGTCGTTGCGCACGACGACGGCGCCGCCCTCGGTGCGCGTGGTCTGGCCGGGGTAGCCCCAAATGGGAAGCCCATCCTGCGCGCGGCCGATCTGCACGCGGCCCGCGGTGAGCGTCGCCCGCGTGGCCTCGGTGATGGGCACACCGCCCGAGGTCCACCCGATCGTTGCGCCCGCGATGTTGCCCGAGCCCGCGCCGGGCAGCGCCATGACGCCCGTTGCGAGGGGCACCATGAAGCCGGTTCCGATGGGCGTTGCGAGGTCGTCCAGGTCGGCGATGCCCGTCGGCACGAAGGACGGCGGGCGCCTCATCGCATCACCTGGCGCGAGCCGTCGACCATGACCATGACGCAGACGCGCACGCCCTTGTCTCGGAGGCTCTGCGGCATGGGGCGCACCTGCGGGGGCAGCGCCGAGACGGGCGGGGGCAGCGGGTGCACCTGCGGCGGCGCCCACGGCATCGCGCCGCCCATGACGCCAGGCACTCCTCCCTTGCCTGAAACCGGCGACGGGATGTCGCTGGGGAGCGTGCCGCCGTACTTCGACGGCATCACCTCGGCGGGCTGCGCGAAGGTCAGCGCGGGAAAGCCGGGGCTGTCGGTGATGAGCTTCCCGCCGCCGTCGCCGAAGAGCAGCTCGTCGTCGATGCTCCGCGCCCCGTACCCAAGGGCCTCGTCTAGCTCTCGCGTCATGGGGATGACCGTGCGCCGAACCTGTCGAGGGTGCCCGTTGCGGGCGATTTTCCAGGGTCGCGCAGGGGCGGGCACCGGAGACAGGGCCATCCCTGGCCCACCTGCACCGTGGTCTGCGCCTCGCGGCCGCAGATGGCCTGGTGTCCGCATGAGAGGTCGAGGCACGAGCCCATGCGGTGCACGGTGATGCGCGTCACCCGCCGCGGCGTGCGGAGGGCTTTTGCGCGGCTGAGGGCGCGGCGGAGGGTGGCGACGTGGGCCGGGCCGAGGGGGAAGGCGGGCCGCGTGTGGGAAGCACGGCGGGCCTTCACGGCGCCGTGCCCAGCGGGGCGACGCGGCCGGCCGTATCTACCTCGGCGCCCTGCGAGCGGAGCGAGGGGTACACGGCGCAGAGCCCGCGCACCACGGGGTCGGTGATCTTCACCACCGCGGCATGGGTGGCGGCGTTGCAGCCGGGCGCGACGGGGCAGAGGAGGGCGACGAGAAAGACGAGGGTGCGGGCGTGCATTGATAGTCTCCCCAGAAGAGGGTGCGGGTGCGCTGGCCCTGGCTGCGTTTGTAGGCCTCGGGGCTCCACCCAAACGGCACGGGGCGCACCGCTTCGAGGGGGAACCACGAGCCGCCCACGAGGGCTTCGGCGTAGACGTGGCCGAGGGCGATGGGGCCGGGCGAGGTCAACGGCGCCCAGCCCAGGAAGGTGAGCCGACAGGGCACCGCGGCCGTGCGCAGGAGCGCGCAGACGAGGGAGGCCATGTCGTCGCAGTCGCCGATGCCCCACTCGAGCGTGCGCGCTGGGTGCACGAAGGTGTCGGGCACCTCGCGGAGGTACTTGATGCGCTGCACACGCTGCTGCACCGCCGCGGCGAGGGCGCGGGGGTCGCGGGCCGGGACGCCCGCGTCGCGGACGATGCGCGCGAGCTCGGCGCGGAGGCGAGGGTCACCCGTCGCCGACTGGACTACGCCCCACAGCGTGCGGGCCTGGTCGTCCTCCGTCGCCAACTCCAGGGTGCGCCACTCCATGGGGCCCATCCTGCCCATCCTGCGCGGCCTCGGCGGGCTGCGCTTCTCCAGGGAGACTTTCCCGGGTTGCGTCGTCGTCGGGCTCGTCGTCGGGCCCGTCGGGCTCGTCGTCGGCTCGCACAAGGTTGAGCTCGCCGTTGATGAGCCCGTCGGCCACCTGGTCGAGCGTCACCCCGTTGCGCTCGAAAAGGTCATTGAGCGCGGCGAGCTTCGCGAGCTGCTCGGGGCTGATACCGGGCACGACGGGTGGAGCGGGCGCGGGGCGCGTTGGAGCGACCGCCGCGGGCGCGGGGGGCGCCGGTCGCATCGGGCGGGGCGCGCCGGGCGGGGGGGCGCGTGCGGGGTTGGCGGTGGGCGCGGCGAGCTGCGCGGGCGCAGTCGGCGCCGTGGCCATCTGCGCGACGCTCCCCAGCATCTGGCCAACCTGCCCCATCATCGCAAGCTGCGGGTCGGGCGCGTCGCCGCCCACCAGCTCCTTTGCGGCCACGAGGAGCTTCAGCACGTCTTCGGTGCCGCCCGTGGGCCTGTTGCTCTGCACCACCTGGAGAATCAGGGCGTTGTTGGCCTGCTGCGATGCCTGCTGCTGCGCCCAAAACTGCCGGTCGCGTTCGGCCTGCGCGCGGGCCTCTTCGCGCATGCTGGTGAGCTGGCGCTCAAACCGCGCCTCGTCTTCGCGGCGGCGCATGTCGGCCTGCTCGCGCTCGCGTTTGAGGGCGATCTCGGCCTCCTTTTCGCGCCGCTGAAGCGCGGCTTCGGCCTCTTGCTCGCGCCGCCGGATGGCGGCCTCAGACTCGCGCTCTTTCCATTCCATCTGCTCGCGCAGGGCGGCTTCGCGGTCGCGCATCATCTCCGTGATGAGCTTGACCGTCACGCCGTCCGAAGTCGGCGCAGGCGCGGGCCCCGTGGCGTCGCCGGGCATGCGGGCGGGGGCGTTGATGGTGATGGTGCGCCGACCGTTGGCGAGGTGTTTGCCGCCCGCGTTGATGGCGATGACGTCGTAGACGCGTCCGCCGTACGTCTGGCGGAGCATCTCTTCGTCGGCCATGGCGGGCAGCGTCCCAAGGTATCCGTCGGGGGGGTCGAGGCGCGTGACTTTCACGCGGTCGATGCCCGCCGCGGGGCCGAGGTGCGGGAAGAGCGGGCAGAGCTGCCCGCCTGCGACCGGGCGCGCCGCAGGAAGGCCCATGAGCATGGTGACGGGGGCCGGGGCGGGGGCCGGGGGCGGCGGGGCCTCGTCCTCTTCGGGCTCGGGCCGCGTCGGGGGTTTACGCGCCATCGTCGGTGTCCTCGCGTGCGTCGTAGATGGTCGCCAGCGCAAGGCTCGTGGCCGCGATGGCGCGCAGGTCGGTGGTGTTGAAGTCGGGCTTTTCGAGGAGCTTCACGAAGAGCGATTCCAGGGCCTTGGTGGGCAGGTGCGACACGGCGTCGAGCTGCGCGGGCATGTCGGTGACTGCCGCGAAGGCCGAGAGGTAGAAGTCGGAGAGGCCGAGGCCTCCGCGCTTCCTCATTGCGTCGAGGAAGGCCCGTGCGAGGCCTTCTGGCGTCGCCGCACGGTGGAAGGCGCACGGCCCGTTGCTCGCGCAGAGGTCGCACGCGGGATGGGCCTCGCCGGGCATCATCCGCCCCGCGTCACCATGCGGCCCTTGCCGACCTTGCGCCCGGCCGGGGCCTGGGGCTCGGCCGCGGGTTCGGCCACGGGCTCGGGCCCTGGGGCGGGGGCGGGCGGAGCCTGTGTTTCGAGGCGCTTTCGCTCGGCTTCCTCGGCCTCCTCCGCGAATGTCGTGTTGTCGGGGAAGAATGCGGGCGTGGGAGACGGGTCGAGGGCGGCGCGGAGCGCGCGGTTTTCGGCCTCGGCCGACGCGGCGCGGTCGGACGCGGCGCCGAGGGCCAGCGCGAGGGCGCGCGGGTTGCCGCCCATGGCCATCGCGTGGTGGTGCTCCGCGATGGAGAGCATGGGGTCGCGGTGGAGGGCCGCGGTCGCTGCGGCCATCACCGTGAGCAGGCGCGCGACCAGCACCGTGAACAGCCACAGCCAGAGCGGCTGCTGCTTTGCGGGCGTGTCGAGGTCGTACGCAGCCCGAAGAGCCCTGATCTCTTCGAGCAGCGAGGGGGGCGAGTCGTGGGCGTGGGTATCCATGGCTCGAAAGAACCACAGGTCGCACACGCCGTTGACAAACGCGCGGCTACCAGTCGCAGACGACCGGCGGGCCCTCGTCCTCTTCGTCGTCGTCGCGGAGCTCCGAGGGTAGTTCGACCCCGTACCGTGCCCGCACCTTGCGGCGCCGCTCTTCCCAGTGCTCGGCCCGCGACAGGTGCTGCCCGTCCAACACGAGCTGCACGGCCTGGAAAAATGTCAGAGACCGCAGGGCCATCACGTCGTTGATGGCACCGGCTGCGCGCGCCTCGGCCCGTTCGGCCGCAATCTCGCGCTTCTTCGACACCACCCGCTCGATGCAGCTCCGCGGGTCGTCGCCGCGCCAGAGCAGGGGCAGCGCGCTCTGCACCGCGTGGCCGTAGGCGCTCGTCGGCCGCTCGTTGCGCCGCAGGCCGGGGCGCTCCGGGTCAATCTCTGTGTGGCGGAAGCGCCCGAGAATGGTCTTGGCCAACATCGGCAGGCCTTCGAGGAAGTCCGCGAAGGACAGGCGATCACCGCGCACCGGGACGCCGTGCACCACCATCTCTTGCTCGCGAAACCACGCGCGGGTGCAGCGCACTTCCCAGCGCACGAGACGGGCTTTGCCGTCCCAGCCGCAGTCGCGCTGGAGCGTCTCGCGGGCCACCTCGGAGGCGAGGTCCTTGGGCTTGTCCTTCTCGTAAACGCACAGCTCCACCATGCTCCCGAGGTAGAAGGTGCGGCCCGTCGAGGCCTTGCCCTGCGCGCGCAAGGAGAGGGTGTCGAGGTCGCGGCCGCGCACCGTCTTGAGCTGCTTTGGCGTGCGCGCGCGGCTCGAGAAGTTGGCCGCGGCGTGCTCCAGGGAGCCGCCGCAGAAGAGGGCGTCTTCGATCCATCCCGAGGCCCCAGGGCCCGAGACTGCAACGTCCGTCGCGAGATCCCACCGGCCCGGGACCACGTAGTCGCGCAGGGCCTGGGAGCGCGTGGCGTGGCGCGCGCCGAAGTGTCTGTAGAGCAGGTCTTCGACGGCGCTTTGCGCGTCGCGGATGAGGTCGGCGCCGCCGCCTGCGGTGGATGCGAGCAGCGCGCCCTGAAACTGAATCTCGACGGCGTAGTCTGTCGGCTGGCCTTCGTCGCCCACGCGGCGCGTCGCGGGGTTTTGCACGCGCACCCACACCCCGACGGCGCGGAGGATCACGTACCCGTCGCCGGGGCCGCGGTGTACCGCAAACGGGATGGTGGCCCCGGTGGCGGTGCGGCCGACGACGCAGCCGCCCTCCTCCACCCGCATGAGGGCCTTCCAGACCTTGCCCGAGGGCTCGGCCCGGTAGAGGGCCGTCGCCCAGTCCACCGCGCACCGCAGGGGCATGAAGGACACCCCCTCCGGGGCGGGGCGGGCGTCGTGCCCGTCGAGGTCGGCCAGGCCCAACAAGGCCTCGTGTTCAGCGCCCATCTACGGCCTCCATCCCGTCGGCCGTGAAATCCCCAGGGGGGTTGAGACACCCCCGGAGAGACCAGCCGCCATCCCCCGCCGGTCGGGCCTCCTTTGGCTCCGCCGCCCCCCGTGACCGTGGATTCCCCAGGGTGTTACACACCCCGGCCGGCCGTCCCTTGACGCAGAACCTTGACGCGACGCGTTGCGCCTGCTCGTGGTCGCCATGCCCCCCGTCGTGCACCACCGGGGCGCGTTGCGCCCCAACAGGGTGACTTTCCAGGGTGCAGCCACGCTGGACGATTCCAGCCAGGGTGGACGGAAGCCTTCTACGGCCTTTCACACCGCGTCGGATCGCCCGGTGTAACGGCGTGCTCGCTTCGCGCAAGGGGGCCCCGTCCCCCGCTCCGCGGCCTGCGGCCTCGTGCGCGGTGGCCCCTCGCGGGCCCCCTTGCGCTGCGCTGCGGCGCGCCGTTCCGCACTTCGTGTGGGCGACGCGGTGAGGAAGGCCTCCGGCGGGGGCTCGGCGCCTCGGAAGGGCACGGGGGCCGGGGGAGAGCCACCGGCGCCGCGCGCGCGCCGCCCGTCCTTTGCGCGGTGCTCGCGCAAGCGCCAGCACCGCGGGCGCGCTGGGAGCCTCGTGGGCGCAAGAGCCCACCCGCACCGCGAGCGCCCACGGGTCCCACCGAAGCGCGAAGCCGCACCAAGGCACCGCCCAGAGCGTTTCGCCGTCGCGTTGCGAGGCGGTGTAGTGCGGGGCGCGGGGTCGACGTGCACACCTCAGCATCGCGAGGCCTCCCGGAGCGCGGCCGCGTTGGCCAGGCGCCGCGCGTGGTTGCGCGCCCACCGCAGGTGCATGAGGGTTTCGGCGCCCAGGGTGCTCGGCGCGTGGTCGTGGGCCACGAGGTCGGCGAGCTCGTGCAAGGCGCCGTCGAGGTCGCGCGCGACGTGCTCGAACTCCGCCGCCGTCGTGACGCGGGTGCAGCCCTCGGCGCGGTGCGCCTCGTGGGCCTGGCGCAGGCCAGCTTCGACGGACGCCGTGAAGGGGTCGGCCGCGTCGTCGCCGTGCTGGTCGAGGGCCTCGAAGGCGTGCGCGAGCAGGTACGCGCGGCCCGCCCACACCGAAAACGCCAGCGTGCACACCGCGGCGAGCAGCGCCGGGCCCGCGGGCAGTACTCCGGCCGCGGCGAGGGTCAACCACACCGTGGG
>OEIV010000430.1_pt1 | contig 23133 bp, 24 predicted proteins | sample 1539231 | NCBI WGS metagenome assembly OEIV01 (sample SAMN03794762, study PRJEB22550) | activated sludge metagenome | feature: wastewater treatment plant; material: activated sludge; isolation source: Wastewater treatment plant of a petroleum refinery complex | place: Argentina: Buenos Aires ... | reverse complement strand
GGACACGAAGGGCATCGCCACGGACAACGCTTGCGTGTTGGCGCGTATCGCCTCCGAGGATTAATTGAGCATTGTTCCGGGTTGTAATATCAAGCAATGCTGCCATATCCTTTGTTCCCAATAACCCCGCTTCGTCAACCCACAAAACCTGGCCTTTTAAATTTTGTTGCATCTTTTGATCAGTCAGGAGTTTGGCTACCGTATCTGCATTCTTAAAGCCCTCATCTTTAAGAACACCTCTTGAAGCCTGTGCCGTTGGTGCTACTACCGTCACCTGCTTTCCAGCCTCCTCTATTTTTCCAATTGCCTCTTTCATCAGTGTTGTTTTTCCCGTACCCGCTGCACCCCGGATAATAGAAACACGGTTACTTGTCGTCAGGACATGGGCAACCGCCGTCGCCTGTTGACCTTTCAATTTAAGTTCGGGTGCTTCAGCATAAAGTGGAATAAGTTTGCCTTGACCATGCCGCGCCAATTCAACCATGTGCTTTTCTTCGCTTAATACCTCCTTTGTTGTGCAAAGAGTCCTTGAATTTTCCTGTACGTGAACAATGCGTTCATCTTTATTAAACTGCTTAGTGATTTCACTTACTGAAACAGAACTATTACCGATACCATGACGATAAGCAGCTTCAAGAACCCGGCGATCTGCCATGACTGAGGCACGTTCAAAACAATGTAATAAGGCATGGTCAACGCATTGCTTATTCGTCAATTCATGGGCTTCTTTTTGAGGGGCAAAACGGACGGTCGTTTCTGACTCCCCTTTATCCTTTGCCGGAAGGTTATGAATTTGTTCAGTCCATTGCTGTTTTAATTCGGACATGCATGTTCCCTTTTGCTTCTTTGACCGGCTACGTGCGCCAAGATCACCCAACTCCTTTGCATCGGTAATTCCCTTTTCTTTGGCAATACGCCCGATTTCATCAGTACGTTTGGAAAACAGGTCAACAACCTGTTTCGGTACACCCTTTACCTCAAAAGATTTGTCAGTCTTTTCTATTTGGTAGCCAAGATCAATTAATTTATCTGATAGCCTTTTGTGAAATATTGCCTGGTAATAAGGCATGTCGCGTTTTATATCCCGAAACTGCCCTGCCTTTACCCGTTGCTCTTGTTCATCCCAAGTCGCATTAAAAACAAAGCAGTGACTATGCAGGTGAGGGTCAGGAGAAAACCCTTCAACAGGTCGGGCGGTTTGGTGAACGAAATTAGCCCAGACCAATTCCCCGGTAGGACGATCATCATAAACCCCATCCTTACGCACCCGTGTTTTACTATCAGCCTCTATGTCCTTCATTGTTTCAGTAACGCTCTGTTGGAAGGCATCCAAAATGTGGCTATCTCCCGACATCACATGCAGAACGGAAACTGACTTGGGACAGTGAAAATTGATGTCATACCCGATCGTCCTTTCTTCCTTTGTCCGGGGGGTTAAATGCTCGCCAGTTTTCGGGTGTTTGTTTTCACAAAGTGCAAAAAAGGATTCCCTTGTTGTCATCCCTTCTAACTCCAAACGATCTGCAAGACGCCCCTGCCAATAGCCTGCCAGTTCCTGATCACTGACATAGTAATCGGACTTCGACAGGGCATCCGAAAAGTACGCTTTTGCGTGCCCGGCTGAACGGCTTTGAATCATGCGGATCATGCATTGCATTTTATTGCAGAAAGAGAAAAACAAGCTTATTTTTCTCTTTTGTGTATAAGGACTAATATGAGGTAATTAACGTTAAATCTGAATTGATGTTATTTTATCAAATCCAGAGATACTATAATCCCATTCCAAAACTTTCCTTGATAAACCCACGAACTGGCGGAAGAACCTACAGAATGATCCCAACCAAAGGCATATCCAATATTGAAGCTGTTAAATCCCAAAACAATAGAGCCACCCGATGAAAGCATAGCCGCCTTTCTTGCAGTAGTAATAATCGGCCTTGTCAAAGTTGTGCTTAGGTCTGCTGCACCTGTTCCAAGGAAAATTCCAGGGGTTATTGAATATTTGGTTGTTTGCTGGCCAAACAGATTATTATCTTTCCTGTATTTGTTCCAACCGAATTTATAGCCTCCCATAAAGCCTATGTTGACGGAAGTTTCCGTGGTACTTGGGATTGCAGAGTAAGTACCTGAGGCTTTTACTTTTGAGCGAATTTTTAACGGAATTGAGATGGCTTGAAGAATAACCTTTCCGTCGCGATACCAAAACTTTGCCTTGTTATCGTCTTCGCTTTCATAAAAATAAGCTGCTCCTTTACTCTCATGTTTCCATGCAGGAACATTACCCGTTATTGCAATATCTTTCTTTACTACTTCAAAATTATCGGGATTTTTGGCAGGATCACCTTTCACAATCATGTAGCTTCCATTGTCAACGATAGCAAGTTTTAATGACTTTTTAACCTTATACTTTGTGTATAGTGGTTTTGGTACATCGTCATTGCTCACGGAATAAACATATACTGTAGTCCCTTTCATTAGCCTCTTTTTTTGAGCAATGCTATAATGGCAAAGCAATGCTAAAACCATGAAGATTACTATACTTTTCATTTGCTTTTGTTTTTAGGTTTACTCGTGCTTTTTTTTGCTGTCCTTGTCTTCCTTTTAATTAACGGCAATGCCATCTCAGTTGCTAACATTGCCCCCCCTGATGACCCTGCAACAAATGCTCCGGCTGCTGCGTCAAAATAAGCGTTGTTTGTAGCAAAGATGGTAGCTACTGCTGTGAAATCTGGAGTAGATACGGGTTCCCAATTTGACCATGCGGCACCTCCAGCTTGAAATCTGTAAGAGCAACGGCCTTTGACCATTGCAATTTGATAGTTTGTAATTTTTACAAGTGGCATAAGAAAAGTTTTATAAGTGAAAAAAATCAATACTTTTTTTTAATAACTAATTGTGGCTACTCGTTTTGGCATAAGCTGTGTTTGGCTTGCTGTTAATGTCCATTAATAAAAACCCATCAGACATCTTCCCTAAGCACAGCTTAAGGGCTTTAAATCGCGTCTAAAACCTCATCTTCTTTAATCATCAAAGGCATGATTTGTTCGCGAAGTTCTTTGCTTTTTGGCTTGTTGCAAGGCATGTCAAATCCACGGGTTTGGTCAACATCAACATCATCTACGAAAGTCTTTTTGAGCTCTTCGTTGCAGATAATCTCATCTATCTTATCCATGATAAAATGGTCTCCCTCAGCATAGGCAGCGATATAACTTGACCGGTACCAAAGGCTGCAAAAAACGATAAGAATTCCTACTCTCTGAGTCAGGATTATCAAAGCAACGCCAATGACGAAAAATAAGGCTGGTTCCAGGAATACTTCAATAAACCGTTTATTGCCTTTTTCTATACCAAATAAGCTAATCTCGTAAAATTTAGGGTGGATTTTCCCTCTACTTAGACTGTACCTGGCAAAGTCAAAAACCGTAGGATTTCTTTTCAAATCATTGCGATGGCCAATACATTTATAAACAAAATACCCTAAAAAAATATACCAACTGGCGTAGTGCAGCCAGAAAGAAGAAGAGCCTTCCTGACTAGGAATAAAACCGCCTTGGCTATAAGCCCCTATACTTCCAGGCCAAAACATTGAAAAAACTTTAGAGATCAAAGGAACAATACCCAAGAAAATTGTCAGATTGATTGCTTTTGAAAAGCTGAAATATCGTTCACCGAAGTCCTTTCGGATAAATACCTCAAGTAATAATCTTGTGTAGGAGGCCATAAACCTAAATGTTGACTGGGCAAAAGCATTTGGCCTATTGGCACGTTGAATAACCGTCTGAAAATAGAGATTCTTTGTCATACCGGTAAAGTTTTAAGGGGTGGTAAAATTTTGGTTGAATTGTGTTTTTAAGTGGTTAAATCCATTTTTAAGTGTACTGCCCTGTACATGAATAACTCCTTCTACACGACCATTGTTTTGTGGCCCCCCGGTTTTAAGCCTGGCAAATTCTTCAGGCCGGACGATACGTTTTATCTTAACCGATGTTGTTTGCGAAGACGAAAATTGACCTGCGGCTGTTGCCGTTTCCGATTTATCCTCAAAAAGACCATCGCCTATAAGTTCCGATGCATACCGGTTGGTTTCTATATCGGCGTTCGCATGAAATATCTTAGTGCCAAGTGTTCCCAAAAAACTTTTGACCTTGAATTCAGATTTGGAACCGCCCATGTTAGCATGATAATTTGGAAGGTTTTGCGTGATATAAACTGTAGCTATTCGGCTGCTTCTTGCCGTTGCCTGGTATTCCGAGTCATACTCATGAAGAAAATGTTGCGCCTCGTCCGCCCATAGAAATACAGGGCGGCCATTCTCTTTAACATTCCTTTTCTCCATAGCCCGCTGCCAGATGTATTTGAATAGAATTTGGCTATCCCTCCCCACCTTGTGATTGTATTTAACGGGGAGATTAATCAGGATAATTTTTCCTTTTAAGCAGTCATCTGGCGTGAAAGAGGAAGGGTAGCGGCAGAATAATGAATAAATAGGCTCCCTTAATAAGCAGAACAAGAATCCTGAAAATGAGAAATCAATAATAGAACGGGTCTTCTCACTCAAATTCATAAAACTTTCTGTGAAAAACTGGTCAACGTACTTTAATGTTCGTGCATCGGGAATAGCGTTACAGAGTTCAGCGTTATAGGCATCCAGCTCTGTTTCATACAACTTGTCTTTTTCCTCCTTTTGTAAACCAGCTTCATAATTCCCAATTTGCCGGGTGACATTTTCGACTGCGGCAATAAAAGCGATATCAAAGGTTGTTTTTTTGCGATCAGGACCAGCAGCCTCATAGTCTTTACGGGGTATAGATAAAGCAATGTCATAGAGGTTACGCACAGACACTTTTCCGTAGGCGAGAAGACATAGATCAATGATATTAGAAATCAACATATCCAATGCTGTCTCCCAAAAGGGGTCATCACTTTTACCACCGGTCTTTTCTTCACTTGCCCGGATGACTGTTTTAAGGACTTGCACAATATTTTCTGAACTGGATTTTTTATCTCCAACAGAAGCCGATTCATATTCAAGAAAGTTAAAAGTGTTTTTGCCTCCAGGTTCTACAATAATAAGGTCGTCCTCACGGCCAGTCATAGAACAGTATTCTTGCCACATTTCTTTTTCATCTGGCTTAACAGTTAATACAAGACCACCAAAACCGGCTAACAAATACTTCAAAGCAATCATCTTGCCCGAGCCGCTTGTTTTACCTGAACCAATGCCTCCAAAAATCTGCACACCTTCAACAGCGTTTCTGATTGTCCATTTCTCATTGCCTTCTTTGGCAGGAAATTCCATCAGACAGGTATCAAGATCAAAGTTGTTCAATAACATGTGCGTCCTTTCAAGTTGCTAAACATACAAAAACAAAACTCTTTCTACCGCAGTGTTTCTACTGTTTGAAATTACGGGTTTTCACCCATTTTCATTTGATTATTCTTTTACATATATTAGCATTGGCTTTTAATAAACGCAACTAAAATATATACGGTGGATACAAAAAGAGACCTTTCGCCTGAAGAAGTTCAAGTCAATAAAGTATTAGATCAAACAGCTCGGGATATAGCGAAACTTGAAGTTGATATTCAAAATCTCCAAAACAGAGGAAAGCCTCAACTCGTTTATAACCCGCCGGGGATGTCAAGCATCAATCCCCTTCAAAATAAAAAAGAGGTGGAGAAGTTAAAATCCAGTATTGAGATTAGGAAGGCTGACGCTGTTAACCAGACAGACAAAATTGTAGCAAATCTCCCTGAGGTTAAACAAAATGAAATTAAACAGGATGTAAGGGAGAAATTAAAAATACAGGATGAAAAAAAGGAACCGGAGCCCGTTGAAAAAAAGAGTTTTAGTTCAAAGTTTATGAATCAAGAAAAATCGGAAAAAGCTCAACAAGATGTATCTCGATTCGGGCAGTCTCTAGGGCATTCAAAATTTTTATCAAATGAACCGAACCAACAAAAAGATATTAAGTTAATTTCAGATAAGGACGAAAGATAAAATCGCTTGTGAACCACCAATTAATATCATGGTGCTAAAAAAGATAAAAGACTGGATAAAACCAAATGCAATTTGGCTTGGGAAGAGATTTGTAGAACATTGGCCTTCAATATCGACAGTATCAATCGGAATGGTTCAAGGGTTCCCCAAAATATTTGAAAGCTCCAAATTATTCTTAAATATTTTATTCTCTAAAACTCTAGAGTTTAATAACTACAATCCGGATATTCTAACAACACTATTTTGGATATTTTTTTTAAGTTTTATTATCCTTAGCTCTAATCAAAAGGATAAGAAAAGCAAAGAGGAGAAAGATAATATTAGACAACTTAAGGAAAAGTTGGATTCAGCAAACAAAGAATTGGGAATTACAAACAAGAAATTCACTAACACAGAAGCACAACTTAACGATGTATTGAAAGAATTGGGATTGAATAAATCTGAGTTTGAGAAATTAAGACGTGCGCACGAACTAGCTCCAGACAATAAGGTCTTTAAGGCAGCTAGACTTTCATTCAAGATGACTTATAATTTCTTGAAAACCTTAAAAGATTATGAGCCAGAGTTTGAGAATGGAAAATTTGAAAACTATTTAGTACTTGAGGATTGCTTAAAGGAAATCAACAGAATAGTTTTAGACTTGGCGAAAGATTTTTTTGTATTTCAATCTGATATGATTAGTGCAAATTTTATGTTCTACTTTGAAAATAATGACGATAACAAGGCCATCATTAGTAAACTATTAACTTCGTTTCCTACATTGTTTATCAGAAATGATAAAATGGAATTTCTCGAAGGAGTTTTATTTCTTCCACCCAAATTTGTTGATGGAATATTGAATAAAGGAAATGAAGATGCTAAAGGCTATGCACTAGTTTTACCAATATACAAAGGAGAAGCAAAAGCTTATAACCACCGGGATATCCCTTATAAAGACAATATTTACTTACCTGGTGCAACTTTGGCTTTCTCTGAAGGAACCTCTTTTGTCGCTGACACGCAGGTCGAAACAAGTTATGGCAAAATAAATGAAGAAACGATCAAAGAAGCCATTGGATATTTTTCGGGCAAAGGCAAAAATGTTAAGAGTTTTTCATCATTTCGGATACCTACGAAAGAGGCAAACGGTAAAGCTGAGGGTATTCTTAATATTGATTCCTCAAAAGATCTTGCTTTCAATCGTCCTGAGGAAGAGTTTTCAACCCTTCATACAATGATTTACCCTATTTTAAAACTGACATCCAAATACTTATGTTATTATCGAAATTACATTAAAGCTGAATTAACAAAAGAAGTGACATCACCTTCAAATGAACTATAATTGAAGGCACTTGCGCTTATGGAGATTTTTTATGACCTTTATGATTAAAATTAAGTCACTCAAAGAAAAATTTAATAAGTTATTTAAATGTAGTTCATCTATGCAACATCAGCCAATTGGAAAAATAGAACCAAATAAGGAAGTGACAGTTCTTTCAAAGGATCGAGTTAAAGAAACATTAGAAGAGATTCGTAAAATTGGCGAACAGTTTCAAGCTGAACTCGAAGAGAACAGACGATATCCTGAAAAGATAGTATATGTAGGAGAAGGCTCTTTCTTTTTAAAAAAATCTGGTCCTGAACCTTTAGACTAAGCACAGCCCTGACAACCCTCGTCTTTATTCCTTGTCAATTTCCTCTTTTCCTTTTTTGTCTTTATCTGGGATTGATGAATTTTCCTTATTATCGACAATTTCTTTTTGCAAGAATTTTCCGATTCTTTCTTTTGCTTTTTCCTGAAAAAATTCATTCCTCCCATCTTTGAACCCATCTATACGGGGAGTTTCATTTTTAATCTGTGAAAGTTGATCAGAAAGTTCAGGCAAGTGCTTCGTTATGAGATAACCTTCGTTAAACCCTTTTTTATAATTTAATTCGGATGTTTGATCTTCTGGCATAATTAAAATGTATTACGTGCATTTTTTTCCAGGTATTCGTCAATAGAGACACGGTCGTAAAGAATTATTTTTTTCTGGGGTTGTGAAAACCGGAGTTTTCCTTCATCCCGAAGTTTTTGAAGGGTTGTTTTTGATTTGATGTTTAAAAGCTCCATCGCCTGTTCGTCAGAAATCCACTTTTCTTTGTTAACCCCATGCTGAATTTTCAGACGTTCAACAACCTGTTCTACAAGTGAATAAAAAGCAGCCTCTTCAAGACAAATGACTTCCATGAGTCAAATGTATAAAAGAGGCTGTTAATAAAAAAGAGAATTACCTAATTAATAGAAATGACAGTATTGCTTACTCAAACTTAAAAAGCAAGCCTGCACTTGAAATCACCCCATTGCTTACAAATTTTACTCCGTAATCAGTCAGATGTATCTGTTTTTTGCCGTAGTCCTTATAAACATCCCAACTACATCCATGTGAGCCGCACCAAGAAGAGCCTTCCATTTTAACAGCGTATTCCATTTTACCATCTTTGTCCATATCAACAACGCCAATTGTTACAGTGGTTTCTGATGGGTCTTCTTTTATTAGTTGGACTATTGTTTTATACAAATTTCCTGTTGCAGTCGCTCCATCCTTAATTTTTTTCAATTCAGTACTAACCGTGGGAGGGAGTTTTTTCCAATCATACCATTTTACAGTAACTTCTTTTTGAGCCTTGCTTGAAAATGAAAATAATACGATTGAGAGTATTGCTAGTATTTGCTTCATAAAAATTTTTTAAAATTTCAAGAAATAAAATAAAGTCACACCTTACCATTTATCGGTTTTACCAATTAGAATTACAAAGACACCTTCTTCATTGATATATCCTTTCTTAAGAATAGGTATTCCATTCTTATCATAGCCAAAGACTCGTTCTGCATAAGCGAACTTCGAAACAGGATCGAACAAATATCCAAAGGTTGACGTTCCGTAATTGCAGAAAGCCGCTTCTATTATTTTTTTTCTTTTTAAATCAAGAAATCCAATATTATTCGGGCTGTAAGAGTTTGTTTTACGGTCATATAAAAGATTGGATTTTTTTTCAATTCGAAGTTTTCCGTCCTCTACTTTGTAGTTTGAGTTTATAAAGCCTAAAATTGAATAGGTTTGGCTGTTTGTACCAAAACTATTCAGAAATTCTTCCTGAGTGAATATTTTTAGGCTCGTATCCATCATATATTTACTGTTCGATGAATAAATATATCCGTTACTAAACTCTGTGAAAGCACCATATTTCTGTGCATGTTCGATTGTTTGTTTAAAAACAATCTCCCCTTTTTTGTTAATAAACGCACTTTGAAACTCAGAGATATCAGTAGGTTTAACAACAGAATAACCGTATTTAAAATTTGTTGGTGGATTCGTGAATTTGGGAGGAATAACTTCAATGCCTTTTGTATTGATGAAGCCATATCTCACTTTTCCAAAATCATCAAGAATTGAGACAACCGCCATCCCTTCAGAAAAAGGTTCTATCGCATTGAAGTTCTTACTTGTAATACGTTGATTATTGAGTTTTAAAAAATATTGCTCCCCGCCATTAAATCCCCTACGGCCTACAACTCCTATTCCGTCATTAACATTATTTGCAAGCACAGAAGTTGTATATTTATTCCCAGCCAAATCAATATAGACCGTTTTATTATTGGGGTAATTAGTAAAACAATACTTGCCATCGCTCGTTAAGGCGAAAGCAGTGGATTTATAATCTGCAGCACGCGCAATCACGTGTCCTTTTGCATTTAGCACATCTCCCTCACTCGTTAAAAAAAATCCGGAACCAAATTCCTGCGGATTCAAAAGGCTTAAAAAAGTATACTTATTGAAGGGAACAATAAAATTTCCACCGGTATCAATCAAAGCCGTCGAAGTTCCCTTACGAACTATTGCAGCACCACCGCTAAAGGGTTCTAGTACATCTACATCCAAATATTTTGCATTGGGTGAAATGTCTCCAGGATTAAACCCATTCCCCTTTCTTGATGTTGCTTTGGGAACTTCTCCAGATGGAAGAGAGGAACTTTTTGTATTAGTGCTCTGTGGCTTTGAATTAGAAGGATTGATCTTTGCGTCTAGCTTTTTTAAGAACTCATCAACCTTCGCAAGTGATTTATCTAGGTTGCTGTTTTGTGCTGTTAAGCTGAAAGAAAGAAAAAAGGAATGGATTAACAGCAGGAATTTTATCTGCTTCATGTCTATAGTTTTTATTGTTAAAAAATCCACAACAAATATAAATGGAAGTTTATTTGTTCGTGTATAAATCAACGTTAGTATATGAATGAAAACATCTTTTTTTTATGCGTCTGCATACAAAAAAGAACTATGAATCTGAACTATTGCAAGAGTCGGGATTGGGTGCTATTAAAAAATTTGTTCAAAAATAATCGTTGGTTTATATATGAACGAAAACACCCAAAACATGAAAAAGGCAGTTGCATACTATCGCGTTTCCACAGACAAACAAGGGGAAAGTGGATTGGGTTTGGAGGCTCAACAAGAATCTGTTCATTTATATATAAAAGCCAGGGGCATTACGCTCGTTAAAGAGCTTACTGAGATTGAAAGCGGGAAGAAAAACAAAAGGCCTGTTTTACAAGAAGCGCTTAAGTATTGCAGTACCCATAAACTTCTTCTGATTATTGCCAAACTTGATCGCCTGGGAAGAAATGTGGCCTTCATTTCCTCCCTGATGGAAACCAAAGTCAAGTTTGTAGCTGTTGACAATCCGGAAGCTAATCATCTTGTGCTTCATATTCTTGCCGCATTTGCACAATATGAACGGGAACAAATTAGTCAACGAACCAAGTCTGCTTTACAAGCTGCAAAAAAAAGAGGGGTGCAGCTTGGTGAAAATGGGAAGTATTTAGCACTCTTGAACAAAAAAGCGGCAGATGCTTTCGTCAGCAAAATGAACCCAATAATCAAGAAAATAAGAAAGGAAGGATATACAACTATACAAGAAATTACTGATGAGTTAAATTTTAGGAAAATTCCTGCTTTTCGACCTGGCTCGAAGTGGCATAAGAGTACGGTTCATAAACTTGTTCGGCAATTGGAACGAAAATAATACATATCTATTATAAATGTTTTGTGTAAATTTAAACTATCCATCACCCAATTCAACTGCTATGAAAGTCTTATTTAAACTTCATGAAAGGAGCAACTTTTCCAAGTTTATTTTTTACTTAACATTTCTATTATTTTCTAACGACCTATTTTCTCAAACTCCGATCAAGCAAGATTTACCTTGGCAGCACCCAAAAATTGCTGCCTATGAAAAAAAACCAAGCAACCTTATCGGGTTTTCTCATAACGGTGACGCTGATTATTTTGTGCCACTCGCTATACTCGATAAAAATTCAAAGCAGCTTTACTATATCAATACTTTTGGCTTTGTATTTGATTCGATTTACCTAGGACCGAAACTTTGTAAGCAAGTCATTGACAAAAATATCGATGCCTTTGATCTTTATTATTCTTTTGTGACTACTGAGCAAGTCAAAGAAGTGGAAGAAATAAAAAATTTGCTTCGCTTGCACGGAAAAAACATCGAGCATAAAATTCCGAAGTCGACCTATTATAATTATCAGGCTTTGAATAATAGTAATAGCTCTTTAGAAAAAATACAATTTCTCGACAATCTTGAACAATATATTTGGCAAAAATCATTCGAAATCAATCTCACAATTGCCGAACCAATAGATAGCGTTTTTGAAAGAAAAAAAAGCCAGTGGTATAATTTCAAGCCCGCTAAACTATTCTTACATAAAACAAAGGCATTCGATTATGCTGAGTATACAAATAGTAATCGCTTTTCATTTATAACAAAGGCAATTTTGTATCCAACTACAGGTACAGTCTACCTCTATACTAACGAGAGTCAAATCCTCGACAGCTTTATCATAAAACAAAACAAGGCCAAAGAACTCTTAGACGAAAAATATGATGTTTTCGCCCTCTATAGAAATTATCTGGAATGGGAACTTGAAAATGTAACCTCGGAACTTCTTGTTTTAATGCAAGATGGAAAATCGGTACCAGCAAATATGAATGAAAGCTCTAAAAAAAGAAGAGAGTATTTAAAGAATGACTACTGGAATCTACAACAAAAGATATCTTATGCGCTTATTCCGGATCGCGATCTTCTATTATTAAATGTTCTTGAACAATCAAAAAAATATCCTCGAAAAAAATGGCTTACTTCGGGAGGATGGCGGGCTGTTCAGCAGTTATTAGTTACGTCATCCACTGAGGGTATACATACTTTAACTCGCGGTAATAAAGAATATTTTTTAACCGATGAAAGGAACAACATATTAGCAACTGTTAGTGACAAGAAGATTCAAATCGATAGTAATAATGATAGTATCGTGGATTACTATGAAGCTGACGTTGTTACTGCGACTGATTATGCCCCTTTCGGTAGCCAATTGCCAGGCCGCACCTATCGCAATAACGGTCAGCAGCTTCGATATGGTTTTAATGGCAAGGAAAACGATAATGATGTTAAGGGTGAGGGAAATCAGCAAGATTACGGATTCAGAATTTATGACCCAAGATTGGGCAGATTTTTGAGTGTTGACCCCCTGACAAAACAGTACCCACACTATACACCCTATTCATTTGCAGGGAATAAACCTATTGCTTTTATTGATCGAGACGGACTTGAAGAAGGGTTGGAAATCTCGACAAGAAGGAGAGAAGACGCCTATCTAAGTAATAAAATTACTGCAACAGAATATAGGCAACAGACATTGGCTTCGGGTGCCGGCGGTGTTTTAGGTGCAGCTATTGTTGTGGATGCTTTCATTACAAAAGGGAGGTTGTCCGCTTTTTTAGTTACCACTCAAATATGGGGTTCTCTATATCACAATAGATCAGGCAATCCAGAAGAAGAAAAAAGAAGAAATGCCGAATTTAAAAATACAATGGCCGGTATCTTTATCGCTGCTGGAGCAGGAACTATTATAGGTAAAACATTTTCAACTTTCGGCAAAGTCTCTACAAATGAGGTGCGTATCCGAGCAAGATTAAATAGTTCAGATGCTGTTAACACAAAATTTGCAGAGCAAGGGTGGGAGGCTCCTTATAAAGCTGGCGTTACAGTCGCAGAATTCAAAACGCCCGCCGAAATTAGTGGCCTTGTAAGATTATCTGGGCCAAATAATGTGCAAGGAGATTGGTATACGACAGCTAAGGAAATTAAAGGGCTGACTCCGGCTCAAATGAAAGATAAATTTTCATTAACCTATGAGCCTACACAAATGACCCCTGTAACATTAGAGAAAGGTGCGACAGTGAGAGTTGGTGAGGCTGCAGGAAGTGAAAAACTCGGCACAAAAGGGGGTGGTTATCAAGTTGAAAAGTTAGAAGGTAAGGCCACCTATGGAGAAACTAAAGAAATAAAAGCACCATGATAGAAAGATTTACTTTTAATAAGAGAATTATTTTCAAGTATGGCATTGAATTTTTATCCATGCCATCAAAAATTAAGAAATTGGTGGAGTTGGAAAATGCTATCGTTGTTCTATTGGACTCTTCGTTTGGTGATAGAAATATTTTTTGTATTGATTTCTCAAAGCAATTAAAGTGGCAAATTCCGAAACCTATAGAAATTCATGCGGAAAATTTTTTTACAGGAATATATTTAAGAGAGGGAGGGTTATTTGCCTACAATGTTAATGGCGTTGAATATTATTTAGAAAAGGAGACTGGTCAATTCCTCAAATGGGACCTTATTAAATAGGGTGTAAAGGAATAATTCTCTAAATAACGGTGCTCTTTTCGCACTCATGGTTACTTAATTGATAAGAAGTATAAAATTTATTTTGGCTATTGTATTAATAACAATAACCACTCTATAGAATTTGTTTTCTACCTTCTTTACCTATCACCGGCAAAAATTATCAATACAAATGATTGGCAGTAAAATTAGAAAAGATGCAATCCTAGCTCCTGGTGGTATTGTGACACTGTTCCACTTTCTACTAATAATATTTCAATATTATTCTCGGAATAAAAGACATCATAAACTTTATAAACCAAGTTTTTCCCTCTTTATTTTAATGAACAAAGTTTTCGCCTTTGTGGGGGATAAAAGCAATATCAATGGATTTTTCAAATACAAATTTCTGTATCTCGCGGTCAAGGATTTGAAGATTAATTTTCATGGTGGTTTTTAATTAAGAATTTCTAAATCGAAAGTTGTCTTTTTGTTCGGTGGGATGTTAATTCCAATAAAGAATAAAGCTTTCCAGGGATATTGAATATCTATGTCCATTTTAACTTTCTTACCATGAGGTAACCGGCCACTCACGTCCTTTCCAACGAGATTAATCATGACCTCAACATTATCCTCATTATTAAGTTCAGATATTTCTACTTTTTTGACACTTTTTAGATCAATCGGTGTTCCATCATTTGAGAATGTTTGGTTGTTTGAATCTAAAACGACTTTAAATTTCTGTGACATGATGCAAAGATACAATAAGCATATATTTAACTATCACGTTCCCCTATGATCCAGCCTCGGAAAATTTGGTAACTTTATACTACTAATTTATTAACGTGAAATTCAGAGTTGCACGAAAAGCAATCCTTTTGGGATGTCCGGGCACAGGGAAAAATTTTCTTTCCGCTGTTACTTATGATTTGGCAAACGTCAAGAATTTCCTTCTTTCTAATCGTGGTGGACGTTGGTTTGAAAATGAAATTATTACACTTTATAATCCTACAATCACGACTGCGTTAAATATTATTCAGGCTGCGATTGCAGATTACGTGATTGTTTATTTTTCCGGTCATGGATGGGCAAACAATAACAATGAGAAATTTTTGCGTTTAAAAGACGGTGACATTGAGGATTTGCTTTTACTAAGCCAAAGTCCCAGGCAAAGAGTTTTTATTGATGCCTGTCGGAAAATTCCATTACACGTAATTTCAGGTTTGCCGGAAGAAGAAAGATATTTACACGCAGACGGCTATTACCCGGCAAGAGAATTATTTGATAAGTACATTATAAGTTCTCCCGTCGGGCAAACTATCATTCATGCAACAGCGCATGATACAAAGGCGTACGCCAATCAAACTGGCAGTCATTTCACCGAAGCCTTACTTAATGCCTGTTATTCGGTTAGAGCCGAGAATAATTCTCCTCTGAATATTACAGATGTATTGAACAGGGCAAGTATAGATTTAGCAAAAAAAGGAAGTTCTCAAATCCCTGCTATTACTTACAATACAGGCAATCTTCAAATACCTTTTGGGTTTGGTTTCGTAAATCCTGCTGTTCAAAATAATCATTTGCAAGCTATCCAAACAATCCAGAAAGAATATGCTGCAAAAAGAAAGTCAACTCATGAAGACTTAGTATTGCTGGGTATCGGGTTACTCTTACTTGTTGCAACTGCTGATCGTTAGCCATTTATTATGTGAAGACAGCCCTTTCAGAGCTGTCTTGGAGTATATCACCCTACAACTATAGATTATTGTAGGGTGATCCTCTTCTATTAAATGTCACTTAAATTTGAAAAATGGTGACATTTAATTATTCCAAACCTCTTGCCAGGCCTTAAATTCGGCAGGCCTGATTTGATATCGTGCAAAATTGCCTTCGTGCAAATTCATCAGTTCAGTCTCAACCGCTTCAACAAATTTGGATTGATCTTCTTTAGGCAGTTGAAAGGATCTTACTTTTATTATTCCAACAGCAATGTTTTTGGGCATTGCACCTATGACCATTTCCGTTACTAAATGCCGAATTGCTTCACGGTATTTCAGGCGAAAAGGATCGGGATCTCCAAGCGATTGCCGTTGGGCGGCGTATTGTTTTGCCGACCGATCATAAGCCCACAGGAATACATCTTTTAAAAGTTCAATTCTATTAAGCTCATATACGCCAAGCAGACCTTGAACATAGAGTTCATTAGGAACTTCCGTGAATGACAAAGGCGATAGATTTCTTCTGTTCAATGGTATGTTTGCTGCAAGACGTGACACACGTTTGTTGACATCATCAAAAGGTTGCAGGTAGGGCAATTGAACCATAATAAAAAATGCCTGTTCAAAAGGATTCTTTATCTGTGCTGTCTTTTCCAACATAAGCTCAAACATTTCCTCAATGAGTTGCGGCATTCCAAGGGGCGTATATACCGATTTAGTAATGCCGACACCAAAGTTCCGCAATCTCCCTGAAGCCGCCGGATTCGGTAAAAGGTTATTCGATAGCAGCGCATGAAGGTTTAATATCGTATAACGGTTAAAATCGATCTCTTTGGTGTTTTGTACGATAAATTCAATAGCGTCTTTGTGGTTTAGGATCATTTGCGCTTCAGTCGCCGATTTGTTATCTGCTGATACTCCTTCAGAGATCAAACGCTGTGTGTCTAGCAAAGAATAAGTATTGCCTTCCAGTCGGCTGGAATTCCAGGCAAGGTCTATGAGTAAGCGTTGTAAAATTTCTTTGGCATAGGTTCCGGCGGGCTCATTTATTCTTGCCGTTACCCCAAGCTCTTCCAGTTTATTTTTTTCGTCAACCGTTAAGTAGCTGGTTATATTAGGTTGATAGGTATCTAAAAATGCACGGTTATAGCCCACAGGATGTCGTTTCTGTTGCGACTGTGAAACTATATGCTGTATTTCTTTGCCTTCATTAGATAAAGGCAGAAGGCTTGTGGATGAAGGTTCTACAGCAATACCCTCGCTGGTTTTTACGAGGCTATATTTTGTTGCGCGTCCCTTCCCAGATGTCACGACTTTACCTGATACAATCAACTCTTTTATTCGCCTTTGCAAAGTCCGGCGGTCGATTTCAGGTTTGAATTCGCTTTGGATACCTTTAAGGGATTTGCCCTCATCATAGTTTTTGAGGAGGCCTAGAATATCCTTTAACTCTTTTTGTATATTTTCTGATTTGCTTTCCATTTCGCGACAAATTTAATCCTTTCGCGACAAACTGTATCATTTTTTTGTCGCAATTTCAATTATTGCGACAATTATTTACTTGTTCTGTCGCTAAATTACTTTTCGCGACAAATTGAAGCATTTTTTGTCGTGATTAAGGATTCTGGACAATCATTATATTTTGCCACAAATTCAATGACTTGATGGAATTTTATAGTATGTGTTTAGTCTGGAGGGTTTAAATAAGTCATTTTTTAGGTACTAATAGTACCCATATAGTAATAATTATAAACTTAGGCGGGCATCATTTTTGTTCTAATTTTGCGTGCAAATGTTTGAAATAAAAAGCCCTGAAACCCGTTATTTAGTTCAGGCTCTATTTGATAATTAAATTATAATTTAGAGAGTAATATTTCATTCATTAGGAAAAAAGTGTAATTTTAAGGAAGATAATCTATTAAATTATTGACTATTATATGCCTCCGGTAAAAGATCATAGCAAGGTTGCCACACACAGAAATTATGACACAGATGTCATGGTTCAGGAGGATAGTGCGATGAAAAAAGGTTCAATTAAAAGCTTAAAAGACTATAAAAGCCCAGCTTTAGGCCGGTCTAAAGGATTAGACCTCAATGAAGCATCCTTTATTAAAAGAGCCCTTTCCGGTGAATTCAAAAAATTCAGTGAGAGTGATTTTAAAACCCAGGCTGAGAAATTACTATTTCGCAAATACAGAACGAAATCCAGGCTACAACTTAAAACTAAGTTTTTGAGCCTGACGAAAGCATAAGCTTAGATCAATCCTTTCTCAACTCCATAGGCTTTGAAAATTCGTCTGCTTGGCGAGGACGTCTTCAGATGAAATTCCCCGTGCCAATCCCATCCGGTGTGTTTCCAGTAAGCCGTTCCCTCTTTGGTTAAGACAACATGATTAATATTCGTACAATGCTGTAATTTATCTTCTGACATTTGATTATCAAAGACACTAATTTCATCAGGCTTATACATGAGAAAGCCATATTTCCCCCAGATAAGATAACCACTCCAATCTTTGAGCAATGAATAATTCCCATACGCCCAGAGGGTAATTTTATCAAACCCTAATGAAATACCGTTTTTTATTTCTTCATTTAGCCTTTTAAACCCATAGTTTCCGTTACTGTTTCTTGCAGTAGGATACAATACAAATACAGCGTTATATATTTCTGTTGCGCTTTTTATTATTACCGTCAGTTCTTCGATTATTGTGACCCCGGCAACTTCCGGGCTTTGTATGATTACAGACAACTCATTTTGATCATTATAAACGATCCAGTAATTGATAAGACCACGATTAAGCCAATCAAGAAACTCTGCTTCTGGATGTATGGCATAAACTCCCGTTAAAGCAATTAAGTCTTCAGGCTCATATCCTGTTAAGCTAAGACATTTGGTATAGGGAATATTAGTCATTGTGTATTATTGGCGCAGCAAAAATATTAAAAATAAATTATATAGGGTAAGAGATTCGCTAATTTTCAAGTGTTTATATTAAAATGGGCGTTCCCCGACAAAACAAAAAAGAGGGGTCGTGCTTTTCGCTTCAATCTTTGCCGAGATCTGCTTTGAAAGTATTTCCACTGCAATCACTAACGCAAGATTTTTGCGGGAAAGCAAAATTTCTTCAGCAAAAACAAAAAATACCGTGAAAACCACGTTTTTTATTCCCATTGAATTCTGTAGATTACACGAACTATTTCCAACTATTTTTATGAAAGCAATTATATCTTTTTCGATTTTACTCCTTTGCTTTTCTCTTAAGAGTGTGTCACAAACCGCAGATGGAAAGTATTCGAGAGGGCAGCATCCACTTTTGTTACGATTAAAAACGGGAGATAAAAACTTAATTCCCTTTTACAGCAAAGACACAACCGCATTCATAATGCTATCGGTTATTGATAAACTTCAAAATAAAATATTCTGGTTTGATTCTTACGGTTACTATTTTGATGCTGTTCCAATTAGCAAACAAAACATCGAATCTATAAATCAAAAAAAAATTACTGCGTTTAAATATTATGACTTCATAACTTCTGAATACATAAAGACAATAAACAAAGCAAGAAATAATCTACAAACAAACGGGAACTCTGCAAAATTTACTACCTACGAAAAGCAACTATTGCAAATAGACGATACTGTATATTTTCCTTCCACACTGAAAAAATTAATTGAGTTAGATAAACAAAAATTAAGTGTTGAAAGGCAAATAAGAGAATTTCATAGCCCTAACCCCAAATATATAATTGAAGACACGGCTATTGCTAAAACACTTAACAGCAATTATGGCTCAATGGAAACAAGATATGAGTCAGATACAACAACTACATATTATAACAGAACAGCCTTACAGCCAGTTTATAAAGCTGTACTAAATCATCAATCTGCAACTATCAGTTATTACAACCGGAGAGATGAACTAGTTGATAAACTACAAGTGAATAAAAATAATCTTGATGTTTTATTTAAAGATAAAACAGATGTTTTTTTATTATATAGAGGGTGGCTTGAAATACAGCGATTCAATATTGTAGAAAACATTGGTAAAATTAATATTTCAATAAGTGAGTTTAATAAAACACAACAGGCCATCACTGCATCTCAATATATAAACACTAGCGGAACTTTTCAGTCATTAATTAATTACAGCACCCAGCTTTTAAAAATTACTGACTCCAAAATTGATTATTTAACGACTATTGATAGGGGATTTATTTCACAATGTTTAAGAGCCCAATATATTTCTTCGTCAAACACAACAAGCGTTACTGACGGAATAAGTACGTTAATAAGGGGTAATAAATTTTATGAACTTTCCGATGCGAGAGGCAATGTTATGGCTGTCGTTACTGATAAAAAAATACAGCACTCATCAAATGGAACAACTGTAGATTATTACGAACCAGATATTGTTTCGGCTACTGACTATGCTCCATTCGGAAGCCCTTTATCTGGAAGAAATTATCAATCAGATATATATCGCTACGGATATAATGGAAAGGAGAATGACAATGAAGTCAAAGGGAAAGGCAATCAAATAGATTACGGGATGAGAATTTATGACCCAAGATTGGGCAGATTTTTAAGTGTCGACCCTTTAACAAAATCATATCCACATTATACTCCATATTCGTACGCGGGTAATAAGCCAATTGTTGCAGTTGATTTAGATGGCTTAGAAGAAAAAATAATAATTTATTCAGAAACGAAAGATGGGAGAGTTAAAATTGAAACAACCAATGGTTTGACATTAAGGCATACCGTACAAATTTCAGGGCAATATGCAATGGGAGAACCTATAACAGCAGAGCAATGGCGAAATTATAAAAAAGCAATTTTCGATGGTTATTCAATATTAAGAGACAATTTTGTTAATGGTTATGAAGATTATACAAGTGGCATGGCGGGCACCGATAATAAAGACTTTTCAGGTTACAATCATGGAACTTTATCAATCGGCGCTGGAAGAAATTACACTACTTTAGGATTTGATCCCACCCCCAACCGTGGAAATCCAACAACAAGCGAATCTGTAAATATGGGATGGAAAGGATTTAAGGCTTACTTTATAAAACCCGACCCTCTTATTGAAGGTTCTGCTGAATTTAAAAATACTATTGATAATGTTGCAGCAGCTGCCTCACTAATTATTGGAGTAGGCGAACTAACAGAAGGAGTTACTCTCCTAAAGAGCTTGGGAGTGGCCTCCAGTGCCGATGATTTAACAAAGCTTACCAAAAATATTAAAAATGATAAGGTAAGAAATTTAGTAGAGCACATGAAATTGGCCGTAAGTATAGTTAATCTTAAAGATGGAAAAAGTATACTGTCAGGTAAAACAGATGCCGCTAAAAAAATTCCGACGGCTATCGGCACAGCAGCAGAGAGTAAGGCTGTTATTGAATTTCTAATAAAAGATATTCAAGATATAAAAAAGGAACTTACTAAGGATAAAGATAAAAAATCTACAAGTGAATAATACGATAAATTCAGAGCGCAATATTTTGCAGCCAAAACTTAAAATTCAACCCCAATTTACTAGAATTATTATTATTGCTTTGTTGTTTATTTTTTTTGGTAGCTTTTCACTGAGACATAGTTTCTTGTATCTTCTTTTTTGGAACTTAGTTATCTTATCAATTTTTTTTTTCTATTTTGTTTTTAAAAAATCAATACTTTTATTTGATGATTACTTTATAGTAATCCCTTCTTTTAAAAACAATAGAATCATAAAAGGGCATCAGTTGAAATACTCATGCATTAGCGCTGTAAAATGCCATATATCTTCTGCCCCTGGGGCAAATATCCTCACCGTTTCATATACCGAAAACAATATTCACTATAATAGGAGGTATGAGTTTTCTGGCACAGCCCCAATTGAGATACTAAAGTTTTTAAAATCAAAAAACATTACTCTTTTTATTGATGACACCAATGTCTTAAAAATGGTGGATCAGGATTAGGGTCAGTGCAATTCTATTTTTTGAACGTATTATTTCCTATTTGGAGAAAAAGTTATAGTGCGATCTTTCAAGGACAAAATAGTGCGAGTTTAAAACTAATTCCTTAATTGTTATGAAAAGATTAGTATTAATTTTCTCTGCTTTATTATTTTTTAGTTTTTTAGTGCCTACAGCTATATATCCAATTTTTATTAAAGAATATAATTTGTATTTATATCCTGAGAAGGGTTGTAAAACCGTTTATTCTTTAAAAGCAAATGATAGCATTACTCTCAAAATAGATCTTTTGTCGTGCAAAGGTGCAATGAATGTAGAAGTATATATGAAAGGATCACTGGTAGAAAAAGGAAAGTATGTCAATTCATTAGATTTATTAAAAACTTGTAGTAATAGAACCGGATTTAACAGGAAAGAAAATAAACAAATCACAGAAATAATTATTTCTGAATATTACCAGCCTTTACGCGATAGTTTGTGGACTTTTTATAAAAACAACAGTGTTACTATCATAAACTATAAAAAAGGAGTACAGCAATAAATATTAAATTAGAACTGAATACTTGTGAGTGAAAAACAAAAGCTCGAAAACAAAACATTAGAGGAATTAGAAAATGATGTTTGGGAAATCCCATCAGATTTTGAAACCTCGCTTGTGCAAAATGTATATTCCCTGCGAAAGAAACGGCTTATAGATTTTGATGTGAACGATATTCGCATTTTAATCTTTCAAAATATAGGACTTAAATATTAAGTTCCGAAAGCTATTCAAGAATAAAAGGATACGGTTTAAGAATAATCATCAATAGAATACCCGCCAGTCCATTCAAGTCATTGTGCAAGATAAAATTCTTTTTCAACGCCATCTTGCGAAAAGAAATTACCAAAATTTGAAAGTACTAAAATCTCGTTTTGATAAGTGATCTTAACAAGAGCCCTGAGTTTTACCTAAATCACTAAAACAAGGATTTTTGCTGGCAAAAAGAAAAAATGCAATAAATTCTTGCTCTTGTAATCGTCCGGAATTTTGCTTGAGGGGGCTTAATCAATTGTTTTTAAATCAGAGTGGTCCCGCATTGAATTAATTGCAATAAGTGGTAATTGCTGAAACTATCCCCTGCCCTAAAAAATATCTATTTTTTTAATAGAAGTTAATCCTGAATTGCTTCTTGAACTACTTGTGATCTGACAATGGATTTATTTTCCTTTTCAGCACATCTATATCTGCAGAATCCTTTTCGAATCTTTTTTGTATTGCCTCAAATTGCTTCGTTGTTTTTCCTTTTTCAGAGTGGAGAAGATAGAGTCCAACAGCTAAAAACAAAACAGGCAAAGATAAATATTTTAAAGATTTCTTAAAAAATTTCCACCCGTCCTTTTCACTTTGATATTGAATAAGAATTATTATATAAAAAAATAAATTAAATAAAAAGAAACATGCCGCAAGCCCAAGTATGATTCCAAAACTTTCTAAAGATGTCTTGTTGTCAAATATTTTTACATTTATCAGTACAAATGTTGCTATTGAAACAAACATCGCAACTATTTGTACTAGTTTGAACTCGTTCTCCTTTATTTTTTTCTCTGCGTTATTAAGATTTGATACGATGATTGATTGATTAATAGTAATATCAAAGGCATCTTTTAAGTGGCTCAATTGTGAAGGTAAAAAGGATTTCCAAAAATGGATTTTGTTGGACAATTTTTCAAAATTATTGGGGTGTATATATGAAGACCGTAAAAATAATTCACCAGGTT
>OEIV010000429.1_pt1 | contig 23134 bp, 19 predicted proteins | sample 1539231 | NCBI WGS metagenome assembly OEIV01 (sample SAMN03794762, study PRJEB22550) | activated sludge metagenome | feature: wastewater treatment plant; material: activated sludge; isolation source: Wastewater treatment plant of a petroleum refinery complex | place: Argentina: Buenos Aires ... | reverse complement strand
TTTTTTCTTTCATTCAAATCACAATTCTATCTCAATGCAAAATAGAGGTTATTGTAATATCTTCAATTCCCAAAGATCAAAAAGTTTTCATAGCTGGTAATAAACCTGAATTAGGGAACTGGAATCCTGATCAAATATCACTGAATAAAATTAATGATTCTACCTGGTCTAAATTATTTGAGTTTGGAACGGGGGAGGTTATAGAGTTTAAGTTTACAACAGGAAGCTGGGAAGAAGAAGCATTAAATGAAACGGGTAAAATATCTGGGAATACAATCGTTAAAGTGTTAAATGATACTTCTCTGATCTTTAAAATAGATAAATGGGGTAATAATAGATCAAGTTTTACAAGACAAATAACCGGAAATGTTCGCTATCATAAAAACTTTAAGGGGAGAAGTGTTTTACCACGCGATATTATTGTCTGGCTTCCGCCAAGCTACGATTCTTTTCCCAATAAATATTACCCCGTGCTGTATATGCAAGATGGACAAAATGTCTTTGATCCATCTACATCCTCCTTTGGGATTGATTGGCAAATAGATGAAGTTGCTGACAGCCTGATAAGAACTAAATTAATTCAAGATATAATAATCGTTGGTATTTATAACACTCCTTTACGTGGAGTTGAATACAATAACACAATCCTTGGTTCCTATTATATGAACTTTATCATAGAGGAGCTAAAGCCTTTTATTGATAGAGCTTATAATACCTTACCGGATCGACAAAATACTGCAATCGGTGGTTCATCCAGCGGTGGATTAATTTCTTTTATTATGTCTTGGGAACATTCCGATGTTTTCTCAATGGCGGCATGTTTATCTCCGGCTTTTAAAATTAAAAAGATTGATTATGTTGCTCCAGTTAAATCTTATTCGGGAGCACGCAAAGATATCAAGATTTATATAGATAACGGTGGAATCGGTCTTGAGGAGCAGTTGCAACCCGGAATAGACGAGATGCTTTCAGCACTTAAGGTAAAAGGGTTTGTTCAGGGCGAAAATATACTTTATTTCAAAGATTCATTCGCAGAACATAATGAATCGGCTTGGGCTAAAAGAGTCTATAGATTTCTTGAGTTCATGTTTCCAATAAAAAAATGATTATCAATTCTTCTTTTCAAAATGCTGATAATCCTTTGAACTTTTCCATCTGCCGCCCCATTGCCAGCCCCGTTTTACAAATTCTTTTACAAGTTTAGAATCTCGAATGATTGTTCCACTCGCATTAACATTATATTTACCTTTAGCAGGTTGAATCACTTTTCCTTTTATATGAGGGTTTTGAAGCGGATTAATATCAATAGCCATTCCGTATGAATGGGCAGACAACACTTTTGAACCTTTTACTTTTCTATAGTTGAAAGCAACTGTATTATTCTCGTTCATTGAGGCATCATCATCCCAGTTAAATTTTACGGCTGGAATTACTTTAGCGATTGGAAATTTTGATTCTTTTATAAAATTAAAAATCTCCTCAATATCCTTTGCCGCTTTTTTGTTTACAACTAATTGTCCCTTATGCAATCTATCATCAAATGAATAATATTCCACACTAATTAAAGTAAGTTGTTTAGAAATTGAATTAGGTATTTCAATTCCTTTTATAGCCTCTTCAAATGTGTAATTACAATCCAGTATAATTTCCTCTTTATGGTTAGTTTTTTCAAAATTTACCTGGTAATTATTTATATGGATGAATAAGTAAACCAGTATTATCAAGAATTTCATATTAAAATTTATCTATGTTTTATTTGAATAAATGGATATATTCGACCCTCAATTTAAAGGAAAATTCATGAAAAGTATTCTTATTGCACTCTTTAGTGTTATGTTCATTTTCGGTTGTTCAAACAGTCCTGATTTTGTAACCCTTAAATCAGGTGTTAAATACAATGATGTAAAAGTCGGTACCGGTGCTGAAGCTAAAAATGGAGATCTGGTTGAAGTTCATTTTAAGGGCTGGATTATTAAAGATTCCTCAAACCTTTTTAGTGACTGGGCAGTAGATTCTACAAAAAAAGCTGATCTTATAGCTGATTCCTATGCTATGAATCAACCAATGAAATTTGTACTTGGTTCTGAATCATTTATAAAAGGTTCTGAAGAAGGTATAGTTGGAATGAAAACTGGCGGACAAAGGACTATTGTTATTCCGTCTAATTGTGCTTACGGCCCTGAAGGCATGGGACCAATTCCTCCAAATACAAGCATAAGGGTTTTAGTTGAATTAGTTAATACTAAAGAAGCAGTTAGTGCAAAAATGTGGGATGTCGATTCCACTTTGTTTAAAACAACTGCATCCGGATTAAAATATGCTATTATTAAAGAGGGTGAAGGCGAACTAGTTGCTAAAGAAAAACAACTAACCGTTCATTACAGCGGATTTTTATTAGATGGAACCAAGTTTGATAGTTCTGTTGAACGTGACGAACCTTTTACTTTTGTGGCTGGTGTTGGTCAGGTTATTCCTGGTTGGGATGAAGGTGTTCAGTTGATGAAAAAAGGAAGTAAGGCTAGATTAATAGTCCCTTCAACATTAGCGTATGGTGAACGTGATTTAGGTAAGATTCCCCCAAACTCAACTCTAATTTTTGATGTTGAAGTTTTGGATGTAAAGTAATTCCTCTAACATTTAAAATTAAAATGTCAGGTCTTCCGTAACAACGGATTAGTAAGCCTGACATTTTTTATTTTAAATAAATTTCTGCCGACAAATATTTTCCGAATGCATCTCAACATATCTTCCGCTCCACCAAAACATTATTAAATATAAAAATTTATCAAATCGACTGCTTGATTATAATATCCGCTACCGAATAAGTTCAGATGATTTAGTACATGATATAGTTTGTAAAGATTTTCACGATAAATGTAACCATCATTTAAAGGATTCTCCTCAATGTATGCCGAATAAAATCTAGGATCGAAGCCACCGAATAATTTTGTCATGGCAAGATCTGCCTCACGATGTCCATAATAAACAGCAGGATCAACTACGCAGGCATTTCCTAAATCATCTGTTATAAAATTACCGCTCCATAAATCACCATGAAGTAAACTTGGTTTGGCATCACAATCATTTAGGATAATATTAATCCTGCTTTCCATCAAAGAAAAGGCTTTATGTAATTCTTTATCAGCGTAACCTTTATTTTCTGCAAGTCTATATTGATATAACAATCGTTTATTAAAATAAAATTCAATCCAGTTTGTTGCTTCATTTGTTGTAGGAATATTTAATTGTCTAGTTGAGCCGATATAATTGTCCTCGTAAAAACCAAAACACTTACTTGTAAACTTGTGAAGCTTCCCAAAATCTCTTCCAAAATTTTCCCAGAACATTTTATTTTTTGTTTTTGGTGCTATGTTTTCAAGTATTAAAAAGTCGTCTGCTGCATAAATAACTCTAGGAACATGAATAACATTTGCCTTTGCTATTTCAACTAGTCCATTTGCTTCCTTTAGAAACATATCTTTTGGGGAATTGCTGTTTGTCTTTAAAAAATAAGATTTACCTGATTGAGTTGAAATAATCTCTGCATTGTTAATGCATCCCCCCGAAACAGGTTTTTGAGATATGATTTTATCAGCTATTACTGATTCTAGTTTATTCTTAATCGTTTCTCTCAAGATCATCTTTAATTTTTGTTAAGAGATTTTTTGATCCGTCTTCAAGTAAATTAATAACGAATTCAAACCCTTCTGAACCACCGTAATATGGATCCGGGACTTCCCTGACATTCTTATCAGAAATAAAATCAGCCATCTTTAATATTTTGTTGCTGTATTGATTTTTATTATCCAGGTTTGTAATGTTTAAATAGTTATCATTATCCATTGTAATGATATAATCAAAATCAATAAAATCTTTCTTCGGATTAAACTGCCTTGCACGACTATCTAAATTATATCCTCGTGTTAATGCATGTTTTTTCATTCTGGCATCTGGTAACTCACCCGCATGGTAGTCAATCGTTCCTGCTGAATCAATGGTGATTTGTTTTCCCAAATTTGAGTTCTCTACAAATTTTCTAAAGATTCCTTCTGCGGCAGGGGATCTGCAGATGTTTCCCATACAAACAAATAAAACTCTAACCATCATTTTCCTTCTTTGATTATAATGTGTAAAGATAGTCTTCATCTAATATAAAATAAAGCATTTGTCATTTATTGTACTTCATTTAACATTAAACGGCAAATTATCTTAATGCAAGTTGAATTATCAAACCTTATGGGTTTGAAATATAACCACCTTAAAATAAATCAGGTATAATCGGAATTCTTTTTCCATTTTATTCTACACATAGATGTTTCTTTAAAGCTACATAATAATTTTCGAAGTGTTGTATGATTAAAAATTCCATTATTTATTTGGCATCTAAGTTGGCTTCTACATATATCATTTTAAGGTATAATTATGAAATTCATAATGGTTATAGCTGGATTATTAACAATAAATATCCTTCCTCAGTGGAACACAGGAGCAATAAAACTTGGATATTTTAATCCGTCTGCAACAGACGGAGGTTTCATAATTGGTTTTGAAGGCGGAAAACATTTTGATAAGTATATGAGCTGGACCTGGAGTGTTGATTGGTTCAATCGTAATTATGTTGATAAAGAATTGTTTGATGAATTGAATCAGTATTATCCTGGTGCTTTCGGCGAAACAAATGAATTACGTGCATCAACTAATATTCATGATTTTCCTGTTATGTTTGGTATCTCAGCCAGATTTCCGATTTCAAAACGTGCACAATTTTTTGCCGTTGGTTCTGTTGGGGCAGAACTACTAATTATCAATTACAGGAATTTTCAAAATCCAACGGACGATGAGTTTGAAGCTGCATTTGATTTTAATTGGAGAGTTGGTATTGGTGCAGCTTTTGCTATTGGTCCTTATACCGAATTTTTTGGAGAACTAACTTACCACGAATCTCATCCAAGCTGGACGTACGAAGATGACGAGTTCTTTTACCCAAATGCAGTATTAGAACGTTCATATAATATGAGCGGATTTATGACGAGAGTTGGAATTAGATTCTTTTATTAAAGTAATTTACAGATAGGTATTTTCCGGAAGCTCTTATTTGCTACTCTTTCCCATAAGGGCAGGAATTATAGTATTCTCATTAATTATTAACGAATCGTTGTTTATACTTCAGCATTAATGGTGATCACAGCGTTCCTGCTGCCGCCATAATTTCTATGTTCGCATAGATAGATGCCCTGCCACGTTCCTAAATTTAATCTTCCATTTGAAATTGGAATTGTAATTGAATTACCGAGCAGGGAAGTTTTTATATGTGCTGGCATATCATCTGCACCTTCAGATGTATGTGCAAAATATTTTTTATTCTCCGGAACAATCTCATCAAAATACTTCTGCATATCAAACCTAACATCGGGATCAGCATTTTCATTTATTGTTAATGATGCAGAAGTATGTTTTAACAGGATATTAATTAAACCAATTTTAATCTCCTTGATTTCAGGTAAGTAAGACAAAATTTCGTCTGTTACCAGATGAAATCCCTTACTTCGGGATTTTAATGTTATCTCTTTCTGTATCCACATATATAAATAATTAACGCAGACTTTAAGCCTGCGTTTTTAAAAATTTCATTAAATATTACTAAACAGATTTACTAACTGCTTCTTAATACTTTATCTTGATCCCAGCTCAATCTCAATCGTTAAAACTTCTTCACCACGCTTTACTAATACTTTTACTTTATCACCCGGAACATAATTTCCCAGAGCATACGTAAAATCATAAATGTTTGAAATCTTTTTCTCACCAAACTGTGTAATAATATCACCCGCTTGTAAACCGGCTTTAGCCGCAGGGCTTCCATCCGTTACACCGCCAAGTTTGTAACCATCAACTTCGCCCGCAAAATCCGGAACGGTTCCAACATAGACTTTTGTACCAGTCATTTTACCGGTGTCTTTTCTCTCTACAGAAATATAATCAGGACGTGTTTCTGAGTTAGCTATAGTTAATGCTACATCATAAACATACTTTAATAATTTTTCCTGTCCAGCTAAATTTATTTTATCTGCATCGTCTGATGGTTTGTGATAATCCGAATGTGTTCCTGTAAAGAAAAATAAAACGGGTACTTTTTTACCGTAAAATGATGAGTGATCACTAGGACCAAATCCTTCGTCATTAAAAGTAAGATTAAAATCATAATCATTTTTATCATCAAGAATATTTTTCCATTTCGATGAGGTTCCTGTTCCATAAACAATTAAATCGTTTTTATCATTCAATCTTCCTATCATATCCATATTAATCATTGTTATGTCATTCTCAATTGGAAGAGGGAAGTTGTTAACCACATAACTTGAACCAAGTAATCCTAACTCTTCACCGGAGAAAGCGATGAAAACTATTTTTCTGTCTAACTGATTTTTTATAGAAGCAAACTTCTCAGCTAATTCTAATAACCCTGTTGTACCGGAAGCATTATCATCAGCCCCATTATGGATTGAAGGCTCACCCATATATAGCGAATTATCTCCGCCCCAGCCGAGGTGATCAAAGTGTGCCCCTAAAACCAAATACTCATCTTTAAATTTTTCATTTCCAGCCTCAAGAAAAGCTCCCACATTTATACTCGTTCCTCTGACTTCATTAACTTCAGTTGATATTTCTGCATTAATTCCTGACTCCACTAAAAATGATCTTGGTGTTAGTGTCGAATCAATTTGATTTTGAATATCTAAAAGCGAAATAAAACTAAAGCATTCTCTCTTTGCACTTAATGCGGATATACCAGTTATCTTAGCCGCATTATCGTACTTAAAATCAACTAAAACGTCTTCTTTATTGTCTTTGGTATTTATGAATATTATCCCGATTGCTCCTTTATCTCTGGCAGTTGTTGTTTTATATCGAAGACTCGAATATTGATCAAACTTCGAATGCGGCGTTTTCATATCAGGATGATTTCTAAACACGATTACTATTTTATCTTTTACATCTATATTAGCGTAGTCATCATAATTTAGATCTTTTGCTGTAATTCCATAACCTGCAAAAACAAGATTTCCTTTAACTTCTTTATTGTCTGTAAATCCCAGCGCTGTAAAATCCTTCGAAAGTTTAAAACTTTTTTCTGTCCCATTTATAACGATTGTCAGCTCATTATCACCTAATTCAAGTTTTTCCATAAATGGAAATTCCTGGAAGTAGCTGCCGTCAAACAATGGTTTTAATCCGTAACTCTCAAATTCTTTTTTTAGAAAATCAGCTGCTTTATACAACGCATCAGTTCCCGTCATCCTTCCTTCAAGTTCGTCAGAAGCAAGATAGGTAATATGTTGTTTAATTTCTTCTGCAGTTATTTCAGGACTATTCTGTGCAATAATAAAAGAACTTAATAAGGCACACACTAAAAAAATATTTTTCATTTACATTCCTAAAAATTTTTAATTCTAAATTCTAAATTACTCGCTAGTCAACCCATTCAGCGATAAAAATATTTGTATCAGTATCTTTTTTATTGAACCTGTTCGATCCAAAAACAAAATATTTGCCATCGGGAGAAAACATTGGAAAACCATCAAACGTAGGATTGTATGTTATTCTTTCTAAACCAGTACCATCAAGATTTATCATAAATAAGTTAAAATCTCTTGGATTATCTCCTTCATAATTAGAGGAGAAAACTATTTTCTTTCCGTTTGGATGAAAGAATGGTGCAAAACTAGCTTTACCAAGATTCGTAATCTGTTTCATATTTTTTCCGTCAGAATCCATCACAAATATTTCAAGAGCACTTGGTCTCACATAACCATTATCAACAAGGTCTTTATAATCTGTCATTTGCTCTTCAGTCTTAGGTCTGCTTGCACGAAAAACTATCTTACTGCCGTCTGGTGAAAAGAATGGTCCGCCGTCGTATCCTGTTTCAAATGTTAATCTTGTTTGCTCACTGCCGTCCAAATTCATTGTATAGATTTCAGGATCACCATTTCTTAATGATGTAAAAACTATTTTATCTCCGTTAGGCGAAACTGTTGCTTCAGCATCGTAGCCCGGAACATCAGTTAATTGCTTTAACTCTTCACCATCTTTCAAAAAAATATCAAATGTTTCATAAAGTTTCCACACATAACCTCTGGAACGATCGGGCGGGGGAGGACATTTTTCGTCTGATTGATGGGTTGAGGCATAGATAATTTTTGTTTCATCAGGATAGTAATAAGCACACGTGGTTCTTCCGTTTCCTGTTGAAACTAATTTACGGTCAGTACCATCAATATTCATAGTAAAAATCTGATCACATTCCATTGAATCGAATGTAGCCTGAAAAACTAATTTATTTCCATCGAATGAAAAATAAGCCTCTGCATTTTCACCGCTGGTTGTTAACATTTTAACATTCTTAAAATGCTTTTCACCTTCAAATAAATAATCAATATCCTGTGCTAAAACTGTTATACTGTGTGTAATGATAAATATTAAACTAGAAATAATTACTTGTTTCATTTATTCTCTTTTATTTATTGCTTTTATTTTATTACTTCTTACATCTATCTTTTTACTTTATACTTCTTGCTTCAATCCTCTTACTACTAAAAGTTTTCGCCTCACTACTCAAAATTATCTTCCTGCTTCCGCATGTTTACTATTTTTATCTTTTCCCCTTTTTCTTCTTTCATTTTTCTTCTACTACTTACTTCTCCGGTACGTGTACAAGAAAATATTCTTTAGCAGATCTGCCGATTGAATTCGCCTCACTTAAAGTCATATGCATATCATCCGGAGTATCATCATCATGCCCGGCTTCCAGTATTGCTAAATCAGAACCTTTAGCATGCTTTACCAAATCTTCACAATAGGCGGTATCGCCGCCGTAACATATCTTTAAATTATTAAATGTAAACTTGAATCCAAGTGAAGGCACCTGACGGGTAGTTTTATTATCTGATAAATATTCTTTATGTATAACAGGAAAAGGTTTAACCAAAACTTTTTTACTTGTAAATGTTTTATCTCCGGTTATCTCTTTTAAGATTATATCGTAAGTTATACTTCGGCTGTATACTTTCATAAAGGCATTATAGATGTGAACAATTTCCAGACATCCTTTAGGATAATGTATCACCAATGGTGTCTTCTTGTTCATTACTCGCAGGTACGTTAGTAATGACCAGACTCCGCCGACATGATCGTGATGACCGTGCGTAACAAATACGTCTGAAATATTTAAAATATCTTTAATCTTTAGATCTTTATTCAGATCTCGTAATATACCATCACCGGGATCTACAATAAAATGTGCATTATCTGCTTTTATTAAAATCCCTGTTGCAATATTGGGTATAGAGCAGAATATTTTTATCGAAAAATTTTCTTTAGCCCAGCATATCGGATATTTATTTTTTTTCATTTGTTAACGGACAGTATTATTGATAAGAAACTATTTTCTGTTCTTGCATTCTTTTTGATTTTTGCATCTCGCAAAAATATTAAAGGAGTAACTATCCATTTCAAACCCTAACTTATCACTTACCTCCTGGGGAATCTTGCTTAATCGCGGATCAGAAAACTCAACTATTTTTCCACAATCCACGCAAATTAAGTGATCGTGAGTTTGTCTTTTGTAATTACTTTCGTATCTATTAAGGTTATCGCCAAAATTTCTTTTACTTAAAAGATCACATTGAGCAAGAAGTTCGAGAGTATTATAAACAGTTGCACGGGATACTTTTGACTTTAAATTCTTTAACTGAATGAATAAATCATCTGCCCCAAAATGACCATCATGTTCAAGCGCAGCATCCAGAACTTCAAACCTTTCGGGTGTTATTCTATTCTTGCCTCGCTTAAGAAATGTCCTGAATACTTCTGCTGCTTTTTCGTTTCTCACTTTTTTACTCGCTTCTTACTGCGTTAAAATAAATTCATACATAACTAATATCAAGAATTAATTTCTCCCATTTTCACTTTATCTTTTTACTTCACTCTTTTATCCTATCACTATACTCTTTTGTCTTCACTTAAATACTTCTTGCCTCTTACTTTTCACTTTTATCTTTTTAATTTACTCTTTTATCTTATCACTTTACCCTTTTATCTTCACTTAAATAATTCTCGCTTCTTACTTTTACTAATTAAAACCCCGCCAGGTTTAACACATTCACAGTTATCAGAGAAAACATGTATGCGATAGATGTAAAAATAATTATTTGTAAAATTGGAATGCGCCATCCGCCGGTTTCTTTTTTAGAAACCGCCACTGTGGAAAGACACTGCATTGCAAAAATAAAAAATACAATTAGTCCTACTATTGTGGGTACAGTAAATAAAGGTTTACCAGTCTCTTCATTTACGGCATCCTTCATAGCAAATAAAATAGATGATTGCAGGTTATCTTCATCAGTTACTTTGAATATCATCGCAAGCGAACTCACAAATACTTCACGCGCAGCAAAAGCAGCTATTAATGATACACCAATTCGCCAATCCATACCAAGCGGACTCATAACCGGCTGAATTATTTTTCCAAGATCTGATGCGTAAGATGTAGAAAGTCTTTCTGCTTTTATCAAATGCACTGCTTCTTCCTGCGATAAACCATTTGTGTTTACTTCCGGACTATGATTCGGGAAGTATGTTAAAAACCATATAGCTATTGAAAGGACAAGTATTATTGGTCCTGCTCTGTATATATACTGTTTAGCATTTTCAAATGAATTTCTTATAACGTTCTTTATTTTTGGCACACGGTAAGCAGGCAGTTCAAGTATAAAGGATGAACTATCAACCGCATTAATTATTTTTTTATTAAACTTATTAATAAATGCCGCTACTATCAATGATCCTATAATACTTGATATGTATACAACTGCCAGTGCTATCCCTGCAAGCCATGCTTTATCAGGAGGAGTTAGAAAAGCAATTAGCAAGGCATAAACTGGTAATCTTGCGCTGCAGCTCATAAGAGGAATTATAAAAATAGTAAGCAGCCGTTCACGCCTGTTTGAGATAGTTCGTGCAGCGAGAATTGCAGGTATAGCGCATGCAAAACCTGAGAGCATAGGTACAAATGATTTACCGTTTAAACCTATTTTTGAAAGCGGCTTATCTATCAACATGGCACCACGTGCCAGGTAACCAGTGTCTTCAAGTAAACCAAGTATTAAGAATAATATCAATATCTGCGGAAGAAAAACGAGTACCGAACCCGTTCCGCTTATTATTCCGTCAGCAATTAAATCACTGTACCAAGTGTGTCCCAAAAATCCTGCCGCTGTGGTAGATAAATATCCGAACAATTCATCCACAAGTTCCATAAATGGATTTGCCAGCCAGAAAATAGAAGTAAATGTAAACGCCATAATCAGAAAAAAGAAAACTAAACCCCAGCGCCTGCTCAATAAATACTTATCTATTTTAAGTGTTAGTTCATCAGGTCTGTTGCTGCCGTATTTTAATGTCGGATTTAATATTTTTAATTTTTCATTCGCCTGCATTAGGTTAGGTTCATTGTTGTTTTTAATCTCAACAATTACATTCTTTTCAATTCTCTCAATCTCTTTGTAAATACCAAGTAGTTTTTCCTTGCTGATATTTTCAAATACTTTATGCGGAGAATTTCGTTCTTTTATTTCATCATCATTCAGTTTTGGTTTTACACAACTGAGCAGTTTATCTATACCTCGTCCGCTTCTTCCGTCTACCTTTATAACTCCGCAGCCTAATTCTTCCGCTAATTTATTCTCATCAACTTCAAATCCTCTTTTTGCAAGGATGTCATTCATAGTTATTGCAACTATAACGTTAAAACCTGATTCAATTAATTGTTTTGCCAGCAAAAGATGTCTGGATATCTGGCTAGCATCAACTGTGGTTATTAATAAATGCGGAGATCCGAATTCAGGGTGATTGTATAAAGAGTTTATTGATACTTCTTCATCTGGAGAGTTAGGGTTCAAACTTATTATGCCCGGGGAGTCCAATACATCTGCGTCTATTCCGAATTTACTTTGAATTTTACAGGTTGAGTATTCTACAGTGGAACCGGGGTAATTTACTGTCTTAAAATTTTTTCCGCTAAGCTGATTGAAAAGAGTTGTTTTACCGGAGTTTGGAGGACCAACAAGGGTTATTAAATGTAACTTCTGCAGGGAAGCAGTTTTCATGATAATATGATGCAGTCAGCTTCGTGTTTTCTTATTGCTATTAATGTTCCCCTTAATGCAAAGGCTAACGGATCATTAAACGAAGATGAATTTACCAGCTCAATTTCCTGACCCGGGGTAAATCCAATCTCTAATATTCTCCTGAATGATGGGTGTGAATTATCCACATCACTTATTATTGCACGTTCACCAAAATTTAATTCTGAAGCTGTTTTCATAACTTTCGCATATTATTTAGATTTAGTCTATATAAAATTACTCTAAGTTCTTGTAACTGTCAAGATATTTATAATCATTTCTTTTTGAAAAGTGAGACGCAAAAGGTTACCGAATGAATAAGAACCACTTACTTCTTATTCCAAACTTTTATCTTTTTCCTTTAGTCTTTTATCTTAAACAAACGGTAATTCCTTCTTAAGACTGTAAAATTATTTACACGTTTACACTTTTTACTTACTTCCCAGCTCGAATTATTAAAAGGTAGATATGGCAGGAAAATTTTGGATGCTATTTTTCTATTATTCTTTACTCTTTAAAATACCTGTTTTAGTTAACTAATTAGAACTTTAAACGTCATTTTTGTCATATCCTCTATTTGTTTTTTTTACATTTTTACTGTTTTTCTGATTTATTTAGTCAGCGTCAATCTTGTCAAATAATGGCACTAATCTTGAAAAATAGTTTCTGCAAATAATTCTTTAACATTATGTAATAATCGGAGAGATAAGATGGAGATCGCAAAAATAGCATTCCTTGAAACCTATACACTAAGTGAAAACGGTGGTGTTATGGGCGCCATTTTGGTAACTGATGCTGAAACTAAACCTTTGGAATTTAGAGTTACCGCACCTATTCGTCCTACAAGTTTCCAGAAAACTTTGTATGGTGATGTTTTACTTGAACACATCCTTGTTGAATTAATTTCTGTTCCGCTGCTTAATGCAGTTAACGAACAGATAGATCTTATTGTGGTTAAGGACCCTCTATTCCTTGGTGCTAATAATAAACAGGGAATAAGAGTAGTACGCTTGTTAAGTGATGAAAAACAAAAATCCAGAAGCAATACCGCAGTTGAACTTCTTAATACCCCTCTAAACGGTTCTGCAAAAGGATACCTGGAAACTTCTCAAAAGTTCGGTGAAGAACTTAAAGGTATTAAAGAACGTCTGGAAAAAATTGCTGAATCAAGAAATCTTTCTGAACCGTTTGAAAGACTTAAAGCAGCTTGTGAACAGGTTCAATTACAACGCACTAACGATTAATTATAGTTCAATTAAATGATCCGCAACGCCAGAGAAAAAATAGCTTCTAAAGTTTCTAAGTTTGAAGCCACCGATGAGTTCGTTTTTGCAAAGTGGCTCCGTGTTCCCAAAATTACTACTGCAGATGTTAAAGAATTGTATACTGTGGATGAACCGGAGAATTTTCCTGTTGAACAATTAAATATTCCAAACGGAATTAAATTAAAATTCCGTCTTCAGGTACATAAAATACCCGAGATAAGACAAAGCTATATTATTGATAAACCAAAAGCTTACCTTATTTTCTTTGGGCTTACTAAGCCGCAGCTTTATGTTATGAAGGAAAAGGTTCTTGCAGAACCGGAAGTTATAAATCTTAATTCAGCACTTCCTCAAATACCCGAGATTTTAGATCAGTCATCTATTTTTATTGCTCAGCAGCCGGCTCTATATGATAAATCATCTGTGTTCATTGCTAAAGCACCGGAATCATTCGATCATTCAGGCTTATTTGCGGTTGATCCTGTTGCATCATTTGATCAGAATGTTGGTTTTATTGACGTTCCTGTTAACGAGGTTCCGCTCCTTATTACGCCTCCAGCTGTTACCGATGAACTTGCAAACCTTATTCCTGAAATTTTTAATATCGAACTTCTGAATATTGAACAGTTTGATCATACATCGGTTGATTCTATAGGCTATTTGATCGATAAACTTCCTCAAACAGTTATTAATAAAATTGATGTGCCCGGAATTGATGATATTCTTAAGAGCAGTACAACGTCTTTTTCTGTTCCTATTGATGAAATGCTTCAGGCTGATGTAAAGTTTTATTCACCTTCTTTTGAAATTGCACATCCTGTTTTTAAAGTTAAAATTGATATTCCTAAAACAGTTGTCAAAAAAGTAGTTATCAAACAGAAGAATCTTGAACCTGTAGTTATTGATACACTTAATGATGACTCTGTATCTGAATCGGTAAAAAATAATATTCTGTCGTTATTATCTTCTTTCCGTGAACTCGGCTGGGCAGAGTATTCTAAAATGATTAATCCTCTTTCAGATATGCAGCTTCAGTCATCTGAGTTTCTTAGTGCTAATAATTTTGCAGTGCTTAATGACGAACTTGGTTATGAAAAGTTTGATCAGACATCGGCTGCACTTGGCTACCTGAATAAAAAGGGAAGTATAAAATCTGTTTTACTTTTAAGCGATAAAACACGGTTTAATGAATACTGGACCCCTTCTTTAAAGTCTTTTGTAAAGGATCTTAAGATTAAAAAAGTTGAACCAGGCACAACTAAAAAAGTAAAAGGTTCCTCCGTTATATGGTTTCTCGATGTAAATGATATAGGAAAAACTGAAATTAAAGATTTTGATAAACTAGATCTTATTCTGTTTGATGAACTTGTAAATGTTAAGTCTGCTTCAGAACAGATTGATGCTCTTGTTAATAAAATTGAACCGGCTTATATCTGGTTCTTAACTCCTGTTATAAATGAAAAAGCAGTTAAAAAGTTTTTAGAGGAATTCCCGTTCACTCAAAAAGTTGAATTTAATACCTTTGGAAAATCTCTTTCTGAAATTCAGGGTGACGAACCCGTTACTACTATAAAAGATATCTGGCTGGATCTCGATGAAATGCAGGCATTCGAATATTCGGAAGCTCTTAGTCAGGCTAAAGAGGAACTTACCGAGTTATTCGACAGCCCTAATCCTTTACGATTTCAATCTAATATTTTTACAATTATCCATAAGTTAAAGCAAATTCTTAATTTTTCAGCTTTCCGTAATATCAGTCCTAAAGCTAATCTGCTTATAGAACAGGTTGAAGCAATCGCTAAAAATAAAAAGAAAGCAATGGTCTTTACTCAATATGATGTAAATGGAATGAAGAAGATTGAGAAAGCACTGGAGATGAATAATGTTAAGTTTGTGGTAGGCAGAAACGGAATGTCCGCTGAAGAACTTAAACATACTCTATCTTCGTTTTATGATCGTCATGATATTACCGTATTCCTTACCAATCTTAAACCATCGCGTATAAATATAAATCTTAAGAAAGTGCCTTTTATCTTTAATTTCGATCAATGGTGGAACCCTGTTACACAATGGCAGAATGATGATGAAGTGGGTATTAACGAAATAGTTCACGAACCTGTAGTTGTTTATAATTATCATATTAAAAATACTTTTGAAGAAGAGCTTAAACGCTTAATGAAAGAAAGGGGTCTGGATAATCGCTATCTCTTTGATAATCTTAAAAGTGAAACGCTCTCTGAACTTATTACTATGGAAGATTGGCTTTATATCTTCGGTATGAATGATCAGTTTATAAAAGTATTGAATAGTGAACGTACAAAGATTTTTAAACAGCTTCAGACTATTGATCTTAACGGCTTTAAAGGACTGATGAAATTTTTCTTCAGCTACCTTGGCTACCGTGATTTAAGTGTTATGGATATTGACGATGATCCTATGTTTTACATAATCGGATCTGGAAGAAAAGGAACAACACCAGTTAATCTTCACGGTAAATGTTTACTAACAACTGATCTCAAAAAAGAAGATTACGAAGAAGTAATACACTTCAAACCTGCTGCTAATGAAATCAAAAGAAAATTTGTTATTACCAACGGCGACTTTGCCGAAAGAGTAAAAAACGGTACAATGTACATTGATTGCAAAGACCTTGCAAACTTCATCCTAACACTCGGCCTTAAACAGCACCTTTCTAAGAGTAAAGATAAAAGTACAAAGTAAGAAGTACTGCAAATAAGTGTATTTTATTCTTTAGTCTTTTTACATTAATCTTTAGTCCCGTTCTAACCTTTCATTTTTTTACTTTAGTCTTTAATCTTAATCTACACTTTAATCTTACTTTTAAAATACTCCATTGTTTTTCTCAGCCCTTCGTTACGTGCTACTTTGGGCTCCCACCCTAGAACAAGCCTTGCTTTTGTAATATCCGGCTGTCTAACCTGGGGGTCATCAATAGGCAGCGGCTCATAGATTATCTTACTTTTAGAATTTGTTATCTCAATAATTTCCTCAGCAATTTGTCTTACAGGTATCTCTTCAGGATTACCGATGTTAACAGGCTCCTTTTCTTCTGAGAGTAATAATCGATAAATTCCTTCCACTTCGTCATCGATGTATATAAAACTTCTGGTCTGACTTCCGTCCCCAAAAACAGTAATAGGTTCATTGTTTAATGCCTGAGAAAAAAATGCAGGTATAGCACGCCCGTCTTTTAATCGCATACGCGGACCGAAAGTATTAAATATCCTTACTATCCTTGTATCAATATTATGATATCGCTGATATGCCATTGTAAGCGCCTCGGCAAACCGCTTTGCTTCATCATACACTCCGCGGGGACCAACAGGATTAACATTGCCCCAGTAATCTTCTTTCTGAGGATGCATCAATGGATCACCGTAAACTTCTGATGTAGAAGCAAGTAAAAATCTTGCACCTTTTTCTTTTGCTAATCCTAATGCTTTATGCGTTCCTAAAGATCCCACTTTTAATGTTTGTATCGGCAGCTGGTGGTAATCAATCGGACTGGCAGGGGAGGCAAAGTGCAATATGTAGTCTACTTTTCCTGCAACATGTATAAAATTTGTTACATCGTGATGTATAAATTTAAATTTAGGATTCCCGAATAAGTGCTGAATGTTATCCAAACTGCCGGTTAATAAATTATCGATGCAAACTACATCCATTCCTTCTTTTAATAACCTGTCGCATAAATGCGATCCTAAAAAACCTGATCCGCCTGTAATTACCACTGTTGCCATTAAGCTTCCTCTAAGTTCTAAGTTGTTAGTAATTAGTGATCAGTTTATTATATACTTCTTACTTTAAACGTCTCACTTCTTACATTTTTTTATAAGTAAAATTAAATAAATCTTTTGTAAGTAGTAAGCAGTAAAGATTAAGTAGCAAATAATTTTAAGTGATCAGTAATTAGTAAACAGTGATCAGCTCATATTAATCAGCGTTAGAAGTAAGAGGTAAGAAGCTAGAATTATTTTACGAAGTTTAAATTAAGTACTGAACAGTTAAATTTTAGAAGAAATTCTAAATTGCACTCAGTGCTTAGTTACCTCTCTCGTCTCACCTCTAGCTTCTTAACTCTTCACAGTTGATTGCTTACTGTCTAATGTGTACTGCGGACTTCCTGCTGTAACCTGCATTTTGCAATTACCGTTAAATAATCCGCCGTCCTCAATAACAAATGCTTTTACAATTATATCGCCGTTTATTTTTCCTCTTGATGTAAGAGTTAATTTTTCTTTGGCTTCCAAACTGCCGGTTACTGTACCACCGATAGATATTATCGAAGCATTTATTTTACCATTAACACTACCAGATTCACCAACAGTGATGTTATTTTCAGAAATTATATCACCCTTAATCTCTCCATCAACCCTTATATTACCATTAGTTGTTACCGTGCCTTCTATTTTTACACCGTTGCTTATAATTGTTGTTTCATCCGATTTTACAGCATCACCATAAATTGATTTCATTTTAATTATCCTGTTTAATAATTAATAAAATAGTTTTTCTGATAAAAACATAACTAGATATTGATTTTATACATAAACAAAATATTTTTTATAATCACTATCAATATATTTTCAAATAAACGATTAAGCGTAATTTTTAATGGGTATGAATTTCTGACTGACAGGATTGACGGGTAAAAGTTGTCCTTTGTTTGGATTGCTTACTGTTTACAATTACGCTGCTTGCATCTTTTTGACAAAATTATTAACAAATCATGACATCCTAAACTCCTAAAGACCATATCCTTACATCAGAACTTGAATAAAAATTGCACTCACTATTAGTAAAGGAGAATATTATGAAACCTTACATTTTAAGTATTGCACTAAGCGTGCTCTTGGTTTTAACAGCCTGCGATATGGAAGTAACCGAGCCCATTATTGAAGATCCACAGGATACTCTTATCCAGAATCTTGAATTTTCAGTTGATACAACGTATCTTGATTCCAATGGACCACGACTTGTGGCAAAAGGTACAGTAACTAACAGAGGAAGTGCTAAAGTGGTGACTCCCTGGTATCTTGAGGCACAGTTTTACACAACAAAAACTGGTAACGTTAAACTTGGTGGCAGTAATACCCAGATTGGTGTTCCTTTAAACCAAAACCAGGCTGCAGTATTTACCTTATATTATTCCTCCGCCAACGTCGATGTGAGAAGCTATCCTAATTTTGGTGTGAAGGATTTCAGGGGGATTTATAAACAATAGTGATGAGTGAGCAGTAATTAGTGAACCGTAAGATGTCAGAAGTCCTAAATTTAGGGACTTCTGACTTTTAAATCTTTCACAATATTAAAATGTTAATTACTTAACTTTTTCTCTAATTATATTTGCTTCATCAAGAGAATTATAATATCCAACTCTAACCCGATACCATATCCCATCAAGCTCCGGCAATTCTGCAATCACTATAAAAGCATTATAACCCTCTGATTGAAGGCGCTTAGCTTCGCTTTCTGCTTTACCTCTGGCACGCCAGGAAGAAATTTGAATACAATACAGATATCCGTCAGTAAAAATCATCTTGCCAACGTTTCTCTCAACGGCATTATTATACTTTGGTGATTCAGTCGGACTGGTTAAATCTTTAGCTTTATTTTCGTTATCTGAAATTAATACAATTGCAACTCTTCTGTTCAAAGCTTTACCTGATTCAGTAGAGTTATCTGCTATCGGATATTCAGGGCCATAACCATTGTATAACAGCCTGGTAGAGCTTATACCATTACTAACAAAATAATTATATACTGATTTAGCTCTATTAATTGATAATTCATTATTCAGCTTTATTGAGCCTGTGTTGTCTGTATGTCCTTCGATTTTCCATTTAGTTTCAGGATAATCTCTCATAACCTTTAAAACTTTGTCAAGTTCAGGATAAGCAGCATTTAATAATTCAGCTTTACCGGTTTCAAAATTTATTCCTCCGCTTAAAATAAATTCTGTTTTCTTAATTGGTTCAAATACTTCCTCATCAACCGGGCAGCCCCATTTATTTACTTCTGTTCCCACAGGGGTATTAGGACATAGATCCTTATAATCATAAACACCATCATCATCAGTATCCAAAGGACAGCCGCGTGAATCAACCGCAACCCCTAAAGGAGTGTCGTTGCATAAATCCTGATAATCATGTACACCATCACCATCTATGTCCAGCGGACAGCCGTCTAAATCTACAGGAATATTTTTAGGTGTATTGTTACATTTATCAAGATAATCGGGCACACCGTCTTTATCTGAATCCACAGGACAGCCAAATTCATCAACCTTTACGCTTGGAGGTGTATCCGCACATAAATCATCTTCATCCTTAACTCCATCATTATCACTGTCTGAAATACCTCCGAAGTAAAATGAAAGACCGGCTCTGGCAGTAAAAAATAAATCATTCTGAGTGCCGTTTGAAATTGAATTATCAACATCATCAAGATTATCAATTGGCAGATAGTTGTAAGTCATTGCCAGATTAATACTAATTGAATTCGATACAAATAATCTGCTGCCAAGTTCACCGATAATTGACCAGGTAATATTGCCATATGCATTTTCTTTGTTGCGGGGCAGCTCAATTCCATCAACATCCTTAGGATTGAAATACAAATAATTAGCACCAAGAAAAGCATATGGATAGAATATTTCTGAAGCATTAATTGTATAAGTTAAACCTGCACCCACCGATGCAATTTCAGTTAAATACTCCGGAATAGTTGGATATGAAGAATTATTAGCGTATGTCCCGGATCCATTTAATTGACCATAATAACTGAATCCTCTTAAACCAAATACACCCATAGTTCTGCTTGGAAAAAAATAATCAACAGATAACTGACCAATGTAACTGATTTGATCATCGCTGAAATCAGTTCTGGGATAAGTTGCACCGCCTTCAAAATTTATTGCAAATCTGTTTGAAAGAGGATTGAACATTTTGTTTTCAACCGACTGCGATAAAATATTTTGAGTATTCAGAATAACAATTAATGTTAATAATATCGTAATTGTTCTCATAACCTTTACCTACTGAAGTGGATAAAATTAAAAACCATAAGAAATAGTAATCCCAAAATAATGATTATCTGCTAATTTATAATCGAGTGTTCTTCCATCAAGCTCATCAGTAATACGCATAAAGGAATAATATACTTCCGCGATTACCGGATGCCACGGGCGGAATTTAAGTCTCATATCAAAACCATACTCGTATCTTTTTTCACCGTATAAAAATTCCGGATATGGCGTAGTGTATTGTTCATCCGGCAGCTCATTTTTACCTTTCCTAAAGTACCAGGTATTTAAAGTAAATTTAAGTGAGCGTGTTAAATATTGTTTGTAAAAAAATGATATAATATCACCATTACTGCCGATCCAATGACCGAGATTATAACTATCATTTGTAAAGACCTGCGCATCTACTGAATTCATATAGACAAATGGATTAACCCTGGTGTATTCAATTCCAATAGATGAATTATTGAGTAATAAATCAGCAGACTCGATACCTACTGTGTAGCCAAGAGCAGATAAATTTCCACCTTCAAAAATACTATTGAAAGATAATTCATCAACGAAAAGTGATCCGTAAAACTTAGATTTTATTGATGCATTTGTATACGAAGCATCAGCAAAAAGCTGTGCATTGCCGGATGCAGATCCATTATCTCTGCTTAAATAATGATCTGCAACACGGAAGAACATAACAGGAATTAGATAAATCGGCTGTATAGTTTCACTGTAGACAATTGATTCACCAAGAGTGAATGAAAAATTATCTGAAGGATAAAACGATAATGTATGAAATGCCATGAACTTAGGTATATCTGAAATTGAATTTCTATCTTCAACCTGGCTGTAACGTAAGGTTGAGGAATCAGGTACGTTTGAAACAAGGAAACCGTGAAAGTAAAAAAATCTTAACCAATCCACTGGTTTATAATCCAATCTTATAAAAGGAAAGGAGGGAGATTTATCATTTAGAATAATGTTTCCATTTCTACCATTTCCGATATTAAAATACTCCTTGCCTAAAGATATCGATCCATTACTCCAGTAATATGCAGCCGATGCGTTTACCTGATCATACTCAAAAGAATTTTCTTTAATTTTTGTAACAGAAGTGCCTCTATCCGGCGTAAGATCTTTTGTTATATCCAGATTATTACCTGATTCCTCATTGTCAAAAAAGTTTAGGCTGTAAGCCCAATTATCCAGAGCGTATCCGTAAAAAGAAAACCCGTTTCTTCTTACAAAAAGATTTTCACCTGCAATTGATTGTAATGAAAGACTTAACATGGGATCAGCTAAAAAAGAAAAATCTTTACCTGCATATTCAAACAAACGAATCCGTCTATCTTTATCAGCAACTAAAAATTCAGGTATAATGTCAGATCTAAAATCATTTTGTATAAGATTTATTTCGTGCTTAAAATCCTGAATATAAAAAGTTAAAAGTTCTTTGTCTATTTCTGTCATGCGAAAAGTTTGTTTATCTACTTCTATAAGTTTTTTAGCCAATTCGATTCGAAGCAATGGTTTAATTTCATTATCAAATTTGACGATACCTTTAATGGAAAGTGATTCTAAGAAACTATAAATATCTGAATCAGAGTTTTCATAAATCCCCTGGGCAAAATTAATTATACTTAATGCAAGAGTTATTATTATAAACTTCATAGCTTAAAATAATGATTTTATGACGGCAATAGCAGAGACTATAAATGACAGGTAATATAAATAAAAATGAGTACGGGGATTAATTATCACAATTATTTTATAGAATAAAAACACCAGATAACTTCTTAACATAATATCGCTGATTCTGCATGATTCAGGGATATTGATAAATTGAACAGCTATATAAATAAATAGTATCAATACGGCCAGTATAATATCAGATCCAGCAAGGTACTGCTGCTTATAATTAGTTATCCTTTCTTTTAGCAATACAAACAGCACAATCATTACGGACAATAAGATAATAAGCAACTGGTTAAGATTTATCTGCACTATTAAAGGTACACTGTACTGAACATAAAAGAAATTATTTAAACCTGTAAGCGTAAAGAATAGTATAAGATTGAATAAAACAAGCAGTTCTGCATAATAATCATTCTTTCTTAATGTAATAGCAGAATAAAATAATGCACCAATCAAAAGCATCAAAAATATCTGGTACAATGGTTGAAACGTATTTGATCGTGTAATTAATATTGTTATAAATAATGCTACAACAATAACAGAAGCCGCAGGCACCAGGATACGTCCATAAATTTTTGGTGATAATTTTGGAATACTCTTGTAAAACCTTCCGTATGCAAGAAGATTATCAGTACGAATAATAAATTCCACTATTTGTTTCGTAAAAAAGAATGCCGTTATCAATACACCAAAAATAAATACTGCTACCATCTGAGATACTTTTGCATAATAAACTGCCAGCAGTACAAATGTGATTACAAACAGGTGTATAAGCATCACAACGGTTTTGTGTCTTATTTTCTGACTATACAATATATGGTGTATATGATTACTATCAGCCATAAATGGATGTTTACGATTCTTTAACCTGACTAACAAAACTCGTAATGTATCAGCTATCGGTATTGCAAAAACTATTATAACAAATGTAAGATCCACTGTGTTGGAAA
>OEIV010000428.1_pt1 | contig 23134 bp, 23 predicted proteins | sample 1539231 | NCBI WGS metagenome assembly OEIV01 (sample SAMN03794762, study PRJEB22550) | activated sludge metagenome | feature: wastewater treatment plant; material: activated sludge; isolation source: Wastewater treatment plant of a petroleum refinery complex | place: Argentina: Buenos Aires ... | reverse complement strand
TTTAACAGGAACTCCGATAACAGGCAATGGAGAGATCGCAGCAACCATTCCCGGTAAATGGGCAGAACCTCCTGCACCAGCAATAATAACATTTATACCTCTTTTATGTGCGTTCTCAGAAAATTCAAATAACCTTTTAGGCGTACGGTGAGCCGAAACAATTGTAATCTCGAATGGAATGTTAAATTCTTTTAAAACTTTTCCAGCTTCCTGCATAACATTCAAATCTGAATCTGACCCCATTATAATACTTACTAACGGATTTACCATGATACAATCTTCATTTTTTGTTTAACAAAATCTGCCTTTCTTTTTGCTTCATCTATTGTTGGAGCCAAAACGGTTACGTGTCCCATTTTTCTAAATGGCTTTGTTGTTTTCTTTCCATATAAATGAATTTTTACTCCTTCAATTTCCATACACTCACTAAGTCCTTCATATCTAACTTTGCCTTCATATCCCGGGTCCCCTAACAGGTTTATCATTACAGCAGGCATTTTTAGTTTTGTGCTGCCAAGAGGAAGATTAAAAATTGCACGAAGTAGTTGCTCAAACTGCGATGTTATTGCGCTTTCGATCGTATGATGTCCACTGTTATGCGGGCGCGGTGCTATTTCATTAACCCAGATCTTGTTGTTTTTATCAACGAACATTTCTACAGCAAGTAAACCGTAAAGATTTAATTCAGTAATAATTTTAATAGCGATATCTTCTGCTTCATTTTCAATTTCTCCAGGTAAAGTAGATGGGCAGATAAGTTTCTCAACAAGGTTTTCTTGTGAATTAAATTCCATCTCTACTGTTGGATGACATTTAACTTCTCGGCGTTCATTCCGCGCAACTATTGCAGATATCTCTTTATCCACATCAACAATATCTTCAACCACAGAAGCACCATCAAGCAAATTATTCAGATCATCCTTAGAACGAATTATTGAAACACCTTTTCCATCATAACCTCCCTTACGAAGCTTTTGGACAAACGGGATGTTTAACCTTCCTGATTCAAATGCCGAAATAATTTCCTGCTTGCTATTAAAAAGTGAAAATGATGATGATTGAACTTTTATTTTTTCGTAGAATTGCTTTTGTAAACCTTTATCCTGGATAATCTCAAGTTTATCCGGATCGGGATAAATTCTTTTACCTTCCAGTTTTAACTTTTTAAGTGCATCGACATTTACATTTTCAAGCTCGAGAGTTAAGACATCAACAAGCTGACCAAATTGATAAACATCATCATAGTTCAGTTGATCTCCCTTAAAGAAAAACGTGCAAGAGGAAGAAGCGGGACAGTGATCCTCTTTGTCAAGAACGTAAGTTTTAACATTCCAATTGCTTGCTGAAAGGACAAGCATTTTACCTAATTGTCCGCCCGCAATTATTCCAAGCTTAACTTCTGATGTTACTAATTTTTCCATTACGTAAACGAATTAACTAATGTAAAATAAAGTGGAATTCCAATCGTGATGTTAACTGGAAAAAAATTCCTAATGCCATAGGAATATATAAACCGGGATCTGCATCAGGTGCAGCTATTCTCATTGCAGCAGGCACAGCAATATAAGATGCGCTTGCTGAAAGTATTGCAAGAATAAATCTATTACCAATATCCGGAGTTAAAAATTGACTTAAGTAGGCAACAATACAGCCATTTATAATTGGTATGATGATAGCAAATAATGATACAAACCAACCATATTTTGTAAATGCTGAAAATCGTTTTGCCACGACCATTCCCAGTTCCAAAAGAAATATTGCAAGAAAACCTTTAAAGATATCATTTGTAAAGGGTTTAATTCCCTCTGCTTGTTTTGTGTCCGCAATAAGCCCAATAATCAGGCTTCCTAAAATCATCACAACACTTCCATTAGTAAATGAATGCTGTATTATTGATTTCCAATCAACAGCTTTGCCGGATTCTTTTCCAAACTGCATCATTAAAATTACACCAATTACAATTGCGGGAGATTCCATCAATGCCATTACCGCAACCATATGACCGCCATAGGGAATCTGCTGCATTTCAAGAAAAGAAACAGCGGCAACAAATGTAACAGCACTTACTGATCCGTAAGCAGCAGCTATTGCCCCAGAGTCGCTGGCACTAAGTTTTCTCTTAAGTATGAAAAATTGTATATAAAGGAATAATCGAAGCCACAACAACACCCCAAAGAAGAGTATAAGTTATTTCAGCGGTGTATTGACTGTTTGCTAATTCCTGCCCGCCTTTAAATCCTATTGCAAATAAGAGATAAAGCGAAATAAACTTGCTGGATGATTCGGGAATTTGCAGATCACTTTTAATAATAACTGCAAGAATACCCAGAATAAAAAAGAGCAGGGTGGGATTGGTAATGTTCGATATAAGTATTTGAAAATCCATAATGAATTTTTACCAGACTATTACTAGACTAAAATTGATAATTTCTTTGAGATTTTGCAATTAAAATATAAAAAGTTAGCCTATTTTAAGACATTAAGTTGTGGCAATTTTTCAGGGCGCTTGGCTGGTAAAATACTTTAATGACTTTAAGATTATGATTAATAATCTTTTAAATAAATAAATCAGAAGCAGAGATCTCTGTGGCAGAATATTCTCCGCTTCCAAGTATTCTACTTTAATATTCTTAATTCAACAAAAACTTTCTAACCAATTCTAATTCTGTATTGCTTATTTGATTATCCATTAATGAATTTTTTACAGTTGTAATAAAATTCTGGAAGTTCTGAAAATCAATTGCAGGGTTATTGCTTAATTGATCGAAATACTGTGTAACAAGATTTTTCATTTCGTTTATATTCGTACCGCCTGTAAGCGGAGTCAAAATTGCAGTTAGGTCTTCCAGCATAAATGAACTTGCAAAATCACGGACATAATTGAAACCTATCTCAAAAAGTCCTGGAGCATTTGCAAATAAGAAACCAATTATTGCCGAAGAGAAGAAAACAATGCCTATAACACCAAGAACAGCAATAAGCATAATGCCTGCTCCACCAATCAGCACAATATTTCTTAATCGTTTCTTAAATTTATTATCAGTTCTGATCCGATAATGGATTTCATCTAAATTGAGTCTCATAGTTTATATCCAGCTTTAGGATTATTGTAAAACAGAATAGCTAATTTTTATCTTGCTAAGAAATTCTTCGCACTTATCCCAAAGTTTTCTTTCATCCTCGGGATTATTGAACTTACATTTCTCTTCCTTTCTTTGATTGAAAAAGCCTCCGTTGCTTCCCGTAATCTTATCTGTTGATGCAAGCCACACAATTGTATCAGCACCCTGTTCAATGGTTCTTCCTTCAATCAGTGCAAAAACTTTTATTAAGAATTTGCCAACTACATTTTGCTCTCTGAATAATTCAGTATCGGGAATAAATCCAGGCGTCATCGAATAAACAGAGATGTTATCGTTTTCTAATCTTCTTGCCCATTCACGGGTAAGCATTCTGTTTGCCTGCTTGGTTTGTTTGTATGCATGTGTTTCATTGTAATTTCTTTTATCAAAATTGATGTCATCAATATCAAGTCCGCCGGCAAAATGTGATGCAGTATTTATAATTCTTGACGGCGCCGCATTTTTCAATTCATCAAGGAGTAATTGAGTTAGAAGTTGATGACCAAGGACATTTACAGCAAAAGTCTGCTCAACATTTATGTCCGTTAATTTTTTTACTTTTGTCCAGAGACCCGCATTGTTAATAAGCACATCAAGTTTAGGTTCTTCCTTTTTGAACTGCTCAGCAAAATTTATAATTGAATCAACAGAAGCAAGATCGAGATGTTTTACAAAAATATTTTGATTGCTTGATTCTTTAATAATTTCATCTCTTACCTGGTTTGCAGAATCAAGTGATCTGCAAGCCATATAAACTTTAGCACCAAGTTTTGCAATTTCTTTTGCTGCTTCTTTACCGATGCCTTTATTAGCCCCTGTTATAATTACTACTTTATTTTTCACTTTATCCTCTTTTTCTAATGTTTTGTTTTTTATTCAAAACAATAAACCAGGTTAATTCGTTCCTTTATAGAAGGTGGGCTTTAATATTGGAATCAATAAAAAAGCCGCAGTATTTCTACCACGGCTTTGAATTTAATTATTGATGGAGAATTCACCTCTTCCCAAACAATCCGCCGAGCAAATCAATTCCTTTACTCATAATATCATCTTCAGTAACCTTACCATCAGGGGTTAATTTATCTACAACATCAGGCAGAAGATTTGAAAGTTGAGAAGTTAATGCATTTGAATCCATACCAAGTTTAGAGGCTATATTTTTAATTGCATCGTTTCCCAGAACGCTCTGAAGCTGATCAGGAGAAATAGGAAGATTCTTTCCTGTGCTTACCCAGGAACCAATAACATCCCCTAACCCTTTTGCACCAAACTGACTGATTAAACCATTTAATCCACCTTGCCCGCCAAGCAGACTCATAACTGATGACATAAGATCATCTTTCTTATCGCCGCCACCAAGGGCTGATTGAATTGTGTTTAGAATATCCATTTTTAGCTCTCTTAAATATATTTATAAAATTTTATAATTATCATTTGGTATAATAAATACAATAAATTCTGCACATCATTTTCTCAGAAGCTTTTCTTCCATCTTAAGTATTTGTTCTTTTAAAAGGTTAATATCGTTTTTCAATTCTTCTTTTTCATCTTGAATGATATTTTCAATTTTCTCAACACTGGTTGCTGAAGTTTTTTGCTGAACTTCGCTCATTGTATTTACTACAATTGCAATAAAAATGTTAAGCGTTGTATATGATGCAAGCAGGATAAATATAATGAAGTATATATTAGCCAGAGGAAATTCTTTCATAATTTCTCTAGATATTTCAGCCCATCCTTCAAGTGTCATTATCTGGAATAATGAAAACATTGAAGCCCCAAGATTACCGAACCATTCCGGATAAGCAGCACCAAAAAGTTTTGTGCCAATAACAGCAAATACATAGAAGACAAGAGCAAGTAAAACAAATATCCAGCCCAAGCTAGGCAGCGAGTGAAGAAGGGCTTCAACAATAAACCTTAGCTTTGGTAAGTTTTTAATAAGACGTAGAGACCTAAAAATTCTTAACGATCTTAATACAGCCAGTGCTCCGGAAGCTGGCAGCAAAGCAATTGCCACTATTGAAAAATCAAAAACATTCCAGCCGCTTTTAAAGAAACCGAATCCATATGCATAAAACTTCAATAAAATTTCTATCACAAATATTACAAGTATAATTTTATCTATAAGCAGGAGAATATTTCCAAACGAGTTCATTATTGCGCTGGAAGTTTCCATACCTATTGTAATCGAATTAAAAATTATTAAAGCGATTATGAAATTTTGTATTGAATTCTTTTCTACAAATTGTTTTACTTTTTCCTGATTCATTTCTACAATAATTATTATTTAAGACGTTTTAATTTAATCAATAAAGCATTATGTAATCAATTTCCGCTTTGAATTCACCAGCCTGTTTATCGCCAATCAACAGAGATATTTCTTTGATATTGTTTAGCCGAATTTTTTTGTTCGAGTCAGTTTCTTTTCCGAAGTAATATAGTTTGAACTGATCAAAAGGAATTTGAATAATAATCCATTCATCCTTCTTTGATTCAAATGAACTGGTGTAAAAATATCCCTCAAAGTAAGTGGTTTCTTTCATAGAAACACTATAACGCTTTCCATCCCCTTTGATTTTAATTTCAATGCCTGAAAACTTTTCAAAGTTGTAATCTTTTACCGGACTTCTGAGTGAAGCAAATCCGCCGTTATTTTCCAATGAAACATTTCCACTGAAAACTATTTTACTATCATTATTAACAATTGCTTTTGATGAGCTTAATCCGCCCATAACGCCATCGTTTACAATACGCCATTGGTTCTCAGTTTTCATTAATGATGCATTGATTAAAACGTTGTTTTCGTTTTGTTGTACAGAGTTATTTATAATTATTGCGGCAAGTGTAAAGGAAAGAAAATTCATTTGTTGCTCTTTCTGAACGTATTATAATAATTTAAAGTTTAAAGTGTAACAGAAATAACAAGAATTGGACAAGAAGGTTTCAAATAACTAGTGGAAAATTAATATTACGGAAGAATTAACGAAAGATATGTTCATCTATAAAGATCTTTTTCAATATCTTTAACAACTTTCTTGAGATATTTCTTTCTTTTATCCTCAGAAACAAAAGGTACAGACCAGAATTGGCGTGTTTTGGTTCTGAACCAACCGAACACAAACGAATAAACTCCCATAACAAGTCTTAGTTTTACTGAGTTTACATATAACGTAAGCACAGGCAGGGCCGGAGCTCCGTGTGTTAAATAAGTTCTTACTTTTTTGTCTTTTAAAAACGGCTTAGGAATACCTAATGATTTTGTAATTGGAACAAATTTATAAGCGAATCCAGGACTTAATACCTGATCGAAAAATGATTCCAATAACGGTGTGCATCTAAACCACCAGACCGGTGAAATAATATATATACGATTTGATTTGGTGATTAGATCTTTATATAAAATTGTTTTTTCTTCATCTCCGAATACATTAAATTTTTCTTCATATAAGTCTATCACATCAACATTTTCTTTATTATCAACCAGTGTATTATAAATAGTTTTGAAAATACCATTATGGCAAAAACTTTGTTTATCCGGATGCGCTATTATTATTAAGTTGTTCATAAATTCATTTTAAAGTTAATAACATTTTCTGCCATTCCATTAAAGACAAAGTAGTGAAACGGTAATACTGAATACCAATACAATCTTCCCAATAATCCTTTTGGACGGAAGGTTGCAGTTTGCTGTAAAAAGTTTTTCCCATTCTTTTTAAATATCTTAAACTCAAGCCACGCTTCTCCGGGAAGCTTCATTTCGGCATAGAGAAGTAATCTCTTGTTTTCTTTATCGGCAGCCAGCACACGCCAAAAATCGAGAGTATCACCGGTGTGGATTTCTGTTTTACTAGTTCTTCCTCTTCGTAACCCTACGCCACCGAAAAGTTTGTCTAAAAATCCTCGCAAGTGCCAAAGCCAATCACCGTAATACCAACCACGCTCACCACCGATTGACCAAATGTTGTTAACAACTTGATCAACGTCTGATTTAATTTCTTTTTCTCTTTTATCTGTAAAGCAACCATTAATCGGAACATTGATATGTTCGAACAACGAATTATCAACGTAACTTGATACAAGAGAATCTTTCCAACTTGATACAACATTATTTTGTTCTATCTTTTGAAATGCAAGCTGTACAGCTTCTTTGTAAGATATTGGTTTTATACCAAGCATATTTTCAAGCTCGTTATTTTTTGCAACAACTTCTATCTTCATACTGTTTACAAGATTTATTGCTAGCATATATGAAGTTGATGTAACAAAGTAAAGCCAGTAAGATGATAGGCGTGGAGTCATCACAGGAACGGTAAGAATAAGTCTTTTAAGTCCGCGCACTTCTGCTAATTGTAAAAGCATTTGTTTGTAAGTTAAAATATCCGGTCCGCCAACATCATAAGATTTATTAAATGTTTCGCGCTTAAGTAAAACCCCGGTTAAGTGTTCTAATATATTTCTGATGGCAATCGGTTGATGTTTTGTATTCAACCATTTCGGTGTGATCATCAAGGGAAGCTTTTCCACAAGATCACGAATGATTTCAAACGAAGCGCTTCCGGATCCAACAATTATTCCTGCCTTGATTGATGTTAGCGGAATGCCGCTTGTTGAAAGAATTTTTTCAACTTTTTTTCTTGATGCAAGATGTTTGGACAGCTTTTCTTCATTTGCAATTCCACCAAGATAAATAATTTGCTTTGCAGATGTTGGTTCGACAAGTTTTATAAAATTGTTTGCAGATTTTTCTTCCAGCGAACCGAAGTCTTTTACATTAGAACTCATTGAGTGAATTAGATAGTAGGCGGCATCAATATTTTTAATAGTACTTAAACTCGAACCTGAACTATTAATGTCCTTCAGAAAATCAATTTCAATCAAGGATACTTTTGGATTTTTATAAACTCCATCTTTGGGAAATCTATTTTTATCGCGTACACAACAAACAACTTCGTGTCCTAATTCAATCAAAACAGGAAGAAGTCTTTTGCCTATGTATCCGGTTACACCGGTCAAGAGAATTTTCATAAGTCCTTATTATTTACCACTTACAACATCAACGTAACACAAATAATTCAAAAATCTGCAGAAAACATTATATTATAATTTTAAGTTACCATTTTTCAAATACCACTTGATTATTTGCTATCAATTTGATATCATTACGATAGCAAATTTATTTAGGAGTGCAAAATGGACAAAATAACTGAAAAAACAGCTAATAAGACAAATGGTTTTATTGCTTTATTTATTGTAATCGGGCTTTTCGCTTTAGATGTTTTTCTATTAGCGACTGGTATTAGGACTGAAGATACCATGATTCTGTGGTTTTTCTTTCCACTCGTATTTATCTCTTTCTTAAGCTTTGGCGGATTTATGGTTATTCAACCAAACGAATCTAAAGTATTAATTTTATTTGGTAAATATACGGGCACAGTTAAAGAATCTGGTTTTTGGTGGGTAAATCCGTTTACTTCCAAAAAACATGTTACTCTTAGAATTAGAAACTTTAACAGTGAACGACTAAAAGTTAATGATCTGCATGGAAATCCCATAGAAATTGCAACTGTAATCGTTTGGCGAGTAGTAGATTCAGCCCGTGCTATTTTTGATGTTCAGAATTACGAACAGTTTGTTGCAATACAAAGTGAAACAGCAATTCGCTCAATGGCATCAGAATATCCGTATGATGTTGATGATGATAAACCATCCTTACGCGGCACTCCACTAGAGATTGCAGAAAATCTAAAAAATACTTTGCAAACAAGATTAGAAGTTGCCGGGGTTGAAATTATTGAATCAAGAATTAGCCATTTAGCTTACGCCCAGGAAATTGCCCAGGCAATGCTAAGAAGACAGCAGGCTCAAGCTGTTATTGCAGCAAGAGCAAAAATTGTTGAGGGTGCAGTAGGCATGGTTCAGATGGCTCTTACGGCTCTAAGTGAACAAAATATTGTAAAACTTGATGAAGATAAAAAAGCAACAATGGTAAATAATTTAATGGTTGCACTTGTTTCTGAAACATCAACTCAACCTGTTATTAATACAGGTACGCTGTATCAATAAAATTAATTACACAGAGATGACATCTGTAGAAAAGATGTCATCTCTCTAAATAAAATTTATTAAGGCTAAAAAATGCGTTTGCTTTCAAGTTATATCGGTGAAGATCTGATACTTCTTCAACCTTCTTTCTTTAAACGTGAATACGAGTTCAGATCTTCGAATGAACTACTGGCAAAGATGTACTTTCCAAAATTCTTTAGCTTAACCGCGGTGATAGAAGGTTTTGAAGAAAAGTATGAGATAATAAGACCAAGTTTTTGGAAATCAGAAATAGCGATTCGAAAATTTGGTTATGATTTAACTTTTGCTTCATTAAGAACAAACTTTTTTAAAACTAGGGGATCAATCGATATACAGAATGGAAAAAAACTGAATCTTAAATTTGGTGCATTTAAAAAATCCTGTCAGGTGTTTTCTGAGGTAGATGAATTGCTATTAATGTTTCAAAATAAATTATCACTCAAAGAAAAAAATGTTGTAACAATTCAAAAAACTTCTTCACTAATTGATGAGAATCCTTGGGTTGTTATGATTATATGGTACTTGATACTTGAGAATAGAAGAAATGGTACAGGAAGTTGAAATTAATAATTATGAAGCCAATTGAGACTTGATATGAGTGAAAAGAAAAAATTTCTGTTAAGAATTGATAGTAATGTTTATGCCGCGCTTGAAAAATGGGCGGCTGATGATTTACGCAGCATAAATGCGGAGATAGAGTTTTTACTTACAGATGCGTTAAAAAAATCAGGCAGACCCATTCCAAAGGATTCTTTACCTGAAAATGACAGTCCTAAAACTGAATATGAAAATTTCGACAATTAGCACCCCGGTAATTATAGTGCATACCCAAAATCGTAAAATCCGCTAGTATTAGCACAAATTTCTTCAATTTTGGTCTTTCGAGATGCATATGGATTTCTTAAGTTTACATTCACGATTTTACTATGGAGAGAAAATGAAACACATAAAATTATTTTTAATATTTATATCAATCACTCTGCTTGCAGCATGCTCTTCTTTGCTACTAGAACCAGCTCAGTTTAGCTGGCCGATTGAGTCAGTACTTAAAGTAGATAAAGACGGATTTGTTAAGGAAGACAGGCATTCGATAAATTTTAATACAAAAGCTTTGTTCTTTGATGAAACACAGGATTCATTATCCTATGCTGGTAAAACTCTTCATCTTATTAGAAATAATGAAGGCTTTTATTTTATGACAGCTAACGACTTTAAGAATGTTTATGTTTTTTCTGTTCAAAAAAATGCCTTTAGTCTTCAAAATAAAATTCTTGTAAAAGAAACCGGTTTACTAAATCCTGCTTTCAATCAACGAAGTTCATTTATTGAGCTTATAGATGATGGAAAAACTTTTAAACTTACTTCTGAGGGAATTGAGGAAGGTGTAAAATGAAACGATTAATAATAAAATATGTAATACTTTTTTTATTTCTTTTAACGGCCACATCTATTTTTGCGCAGTCAGATTATGAGATGGTGCAAAGTTTTAAGGAAAGATATCAAAAACTTTCAGATGGAATTAAACTAGCAACAAACCTAGAAGATCTAGATAACTTATCATTAGAGATCGATAACCTTAAGCGTGATTTTTCTGCAAAGAGAGGCATTTTGGATGAAAGTCTTTATCCGGAAAATTTTAATTCTGCATTTGAAAATCTTGCTTCTTCGCTTGATCTGAGGCGAGAAGATTTTACATCAATAACAGTATTGCAAACAGAAGTTACAACATTAAAATCTGAAGTTGATCTCTTAAACAGAAGGAATAATGAATTAATTAATCAGATTACGGTTATAGAATCTCAGCGTAAAAAGGATGCCGCAACAATTGAAAAATTAGAAAAATTAGTTGCTGATTTAAGAACAACAATTTTAAAACGTGATCAGTTAATTTTTAGCATTGTGGATAGTTTAACTCCCAAATTAGCCGGGGATGTTTCTACAATGACTCAGCAGGATAAAGAACAAGTATACTCACAGGTTGAAAAAAATAATTTGCTGGCTGTTGTAAAAAAATCTTTAAGAGATAACAGCAGATTTCTAGAAGTTACTTCACTTAAAGCGAGTGACCTAGATGCAGTAAAAAATGAACAGCAAAATTTTGTTACCATGTGGCGTAAAATAGGTCCTAAGCTTGTTGATGTATATGCAACCAAGGGAGATAAATCTGCAGAATTAAAAGACATTGATAATCTTTTTAATGTTTGGTCAAATCGTATAAGAAAAGAAGCCTGGGAATCTATAAATGAAGAGTTTTCTTTAAATAATATCAATCTTCAAAACTTTAATAATGGTGATGATTTTACTAATGTTTTATCCCAGTACATCGCTGATGAAATAAAAAATTATGGCGTAAAAAGCAAAGAGGATTCAGAAAACGCGTATACATTGTTTGCAGATAGTGTTTGGTTTAAAACTATTTCATCGGAGTGGATGCCTTATTTGATTGATAACAAATTGTTGGCAACTGAACAAAAAGATGTGATTGAAAAAAAGATATCTGAATGGAAATCTGTTGTATCACCACAAAGCCTTACCTGGCTGTATGCAGTGGCTGGTCTTGCAATTGTGTTTATAATTGGATTGGTGATTTTACTTAGAAAGAAAAAAACACCAACAGATACAACTCAAGTATAAAGTTAAAGTTTAAATAGAAATTAATCCTAATAAAAAAGCTCCGATTAATTCGGGGCTTTTTCATAAGAATAATAACAATATAATTTAATGTTCTAAGAGTAATCCTTTATTCATCAGCTCACTTGCAAGTTGCAGATAAGCAACTGAACCACTCGACTTAACATCAAACAACATTGTAGGTTTACCATAAAACTCAGCTTCAGTTATGGTGGTGCTTTTGGGAATTACAGTATGAAGGATATCATCTCCAAAATTTTCAAACAGTACTTTTTTAGTTAATCCCCAGGCTTTTGTATTGGGCTCAAACATAGTCAGTAAAATTCCTTCAACAGATAATCTTTTATTAAGATTTTCTCTAACCCACAAAATATGATTATACATTTTCTTAAGTGCTGAGATTGAAAATTGTCCTGCGCGGATTGGAACCAGAACTGAGTCTGCAGCAGTTAATGCAACAGTGGTTAATCCTTTTAAATATGGAGGACAATCGATTATTATATAATCATATTGCTCAAGGGCATATTGATTAAGAATGTTTTCAAACAAATAAATATTTCTTGTAAGCCTATTAATTCGTTCTTCAATTTCTCCGGAGTTGATGCTGCATGGAATAAAATCTAAAGTTGGTAACTCTGTTTTATGAATAACAGAATCAATGTGCTTAATAAAACTGATTACCTGAAAAATATCACCACGCAAAACTTCATTTTCAAAACCGAGAGATACAGAGCAGGCTCCGGAAGGATCAAAATCTATTAGAAGGGTTTTCTTTTCTGCAATTGCTAAAGCAGCAGCAAGGTTTACAGCGGTTGTTGTTTTGCCAACTCCGCCTTTAGGAACAGCAATTGCAATTTTCTTGCCCACAAATACCTTTAATGTGGAAATAAAATGTTTTTATTAAGATACTATTCTGAATCTATAAATTTGTTTTTGCTTAAACAATATGGAGTTTATTTAATCTGGTGTGATAATTATCATAAAATCAAATAAGAAAAAGAAAGTGAATTTATATTATAAGTTTATTGTTATATGTTTATGCACAATAAAAATGGTTGAGTAGTTTTAATTATTAATAATATTTAAAAAGTAAGGAGGCAAGGTGAAAATTGGAATATTAGGTTCTGGAGTTGTAGGGCAAATACTTGGTTCCGGATTTATAAAGCATGGACATCAAGTTAAGATAGGAACAGGGAATCCAAGTAAGTTAAATGATTGGTTAAAAAACTCTGGTCCTAGCGCTTCAGTTGGCTCCTTTGAACAGGCAGCAAATTTCGGCGATATAATAGTGCTTGCTGTTAAAGGTACAGCAGCATTAAGTATATTAGAAAAAGCGGGCAGTAGTAATCTTTTAGATAAAACAATTATTGATGCAACAAATCCAATTGAGGAAACTCCACCCGTTAATGGTGTGCTTAAATTTTTTACAGATCAGAATTATTCTTTAATGGAACAACTGCAAAGTAAATTCCCAAAATCTAACTTCGTAAAATCATTTAGTTGTGTTGGCTCAGCTTTAATGGTCAATCCAGATTTTGGTGGAATTAAACCAACAATGTTTATTGCGGGGAATAGCGATAATGCAAAATCACAAGTGAAGGGTATCTTAAATACTTTCGGTTGGGAAATTGAAGATATGGGTAAAGCTGAAGCAGCACGTGCAATTGAGCCCCTTTGTATTTTATGGTGCATTCCTGGATTTTTAGAAAATAGATGGATGCATGCATTTAAACTTTTGAAAAAATAATTTTCTATTGTATTACTCTGTAAAAAACTTTGTGATTCTTTGATATGGATTTAATATTCATACGCGGAGTTATACTGAGAAAACACGGAGTAACACTGAGAATAATAAATAAGAGATTAAAAATGAAAAATATATTAAACATAACTTTTATTTTATTCATTATAGCCATAATCTCAATCGGTTGTAATGAAAGTAAATCTGAAGCAAAACAAGAAATGAAAAATATTATGAATGATAAAAATCCAAAATTAGAAATTGCAACATTTGGTTCCGGTTGCTTCTGGTGCACAGAGGCAATTTTTGAAAGAGTAAACGGAGTTATCTCAGTTGTTTCAGGATACTCTGGAGGAAGCGTTAAAAATCCCACCTACAAAGAGGTTTGCGATGGAACCACAGGACATGCAGAATGCACACAGATAACTTTTGATCCTGCTCTAGTTACTTATGATGAACTTTTGGAAATATTCTGGAAAACTCATGATCCAACAACTCTAAACAAACAAGGAAATGATATTGGAACACAATACCGATCTGTAATCTTTTATCACAACGAAGAACAAAAACAAAAAGCAGAATTTTATTTAAACAAGTTAACCGATGAAAAAATCTGGGTTAAACCAATTGTAACAGAGATATCTAAGTCTGAAAATTTTTATCCTGCGGAAGATTATCATCAGGAGTATTATGAGAACAATCCAAACCAGGGTTACTGTGCATATGTTATTACACCCAAAGTAGAAAAGTTTGAAAAAATATTTAAAGATAAGTTGAAGAAGTAGAATTAAACAAAGACGAGCAAAAATTGTCATTCCCCCGAAAATGGGAACCTATTTTTTTTATTGGAATAGACTCCCGTTTTCACTGTAATGACAAAAAACATCTTTAATAAAAAAATATAAAAACATTAACGTAAGCGTGCTTCTTTAAATCTTTGCATTGCCATTTATTGTGCAGTTATCACAATTACCGCAAGGCTGTTCACCAGGGAAACCAAAATAATCTGAAATAAAAACTCTGCGGCATTTTTCACCTCTAAAATAATTTACTACAGAAAGAAGTTTTTTATTATCATTTAAAAGCTTTTCTTTTAGATAATCTTCATCCTGTAAAATATCAGGAAGTTCACTAACGATTTGCAAGTTTTGTTTTTCAACATCGCCTTCTGTAACACTGTAGCGATCTAACATAGCAAGAGCAGTCTCAACTCTAAAATCACTTTTATTTTTAAAACTTATTTGTTCCCGGATATAATCAACTCCGCTGGAATTAATTAATCCCGTTTCTCGTTTTAAAATATCATACATTGCGGAATAAAAATTTGCATCCGGGTTGGACCATTTAATAAATTCCATTTGCGTGTAAAGATCTTCCTGATTGTAAAGCAAAAGGCAAAGTGAGTCATTACCGTCTCTTCCGGCTCGTCCTATTTCCTGATAATAAGATTCAATTGATGAAGGAACCTCTGAATGAATTACAAATCTTATATCAGCTTTATCTATTCCCATTCCAAAGGCATTTGTTGCCAGGATTAGTTTTTGTTTTCCGTTAAGAAAATCACGCTGCATACCTTTTCTTTGTCTGTCTTCCAGCTTGCCGTGATAAACCCCATGCCTGAATCCTTTATCGCCCAGGATTTCGGAAAATCTTTCCAGGGTTTTGATTAAGGAAAAATAAATTATTCCGCATCCATCATACTTTTCAAGTGTAGAAATTATTTCTTTAAGTTTTTCTTTGTCATCAAATACATCAACAGCTTCTAATCTTAAATTTGGGCGTTCAATCCCTTGATGGAAAATTTTAATTTCTTCTTTGTTGATATGAAGTTTTTTTATGATGTCTTCCTGAACATTGTGTGTTGCTGTTGCCGTTAGAGCAATTGTAAGCGGATTGCCCATTAATTCTCTGAACTCACCAATGCGGGAGTAATCAGGACGAAAATCATGCCCCCACTCAGAAATACAATGTGCTTCATCAACAGCAAGCAAATCTATTTTAGTTCTTTTTATCTGTTCAATAAAATCAGGTTTACGGAATCTTTCCGGAGTTACGTAAAGCAGTTTAATTTTGCCGTTCGTAAAATCATTCAGTCTTTTTTCTCTTTCTTGTTTTGATAGAGTTGAGTTGATAAATGCTGCTGGAATATTTTTCTTTCGCAAAACATCAACCTGATCCTGCATTAGTGCTATAAGCGGACTTATTACAATTGTACTGTTATCAAAATAAAGAGCCGGAATTTGATAACACAATGATTTACCGCTGCCAGTTGGCATTAAAACAAGGGAATGTTTTTGTTCATCAACAATTCTTTTTATGATAGATTCCTGCTCACCACGGAATTCATCGTAACCAAAATTATTTTTTAAAATTTCAAAAATTTTATTCATAAATCAGCCAAACAATCTTTTTAAATTAAAAAACGAAAAATCATGGATATTTGTCTTAATTATTTACACATTTAGATCGATAATAATAAAACACTTTGTTAACAAAAATATTCATTTGTTTTATAATATTTAGTTTTAGAAAAAACGGATGGGGAAAAAGGCATTACTCTCAAATATCAGGGAGAAATAATGATTTCAGAATCTAAGAAAACCATTCTTCTTGTTGAAGATATGGCGATTATTGCGATGGCCGAAGCAAGCACTCTCAAAAAAAACGGCTACAGTGTTATAATTGCCGGAAATGGAAATGAAGCAATTAAGATAGCTTCAGAGAATTCCAATCTTGATTTGATCCTAATGGATATTGATTTGGGCAAAGGAATGGATGGAACTGAAGCCGCCCAGATGATTCTTAAAAACCAAGACGTACCTATCGTTTTTCTCTCCAATCATACCGAAAAAGAAATAGTTGAAAAAACCGAAAAGATAACTTCCTACGGCTATGTTGTTAAAAACAGCGGAGAAACTGTTTTAATGGCATCTATAAAAATGGCCTTTAAACTTTTTGATGCACATCGGTTAAGACTTGAAAGTGAAAATAAACTTTTAGAAAGTGATCGAAAATTTCAGACTCTGGAAAAACAAATCGATGATGTTATCTGGACTATGGATATGAACTTTCGATTTACATATGTAAGTCCATCAATAGAAAAAATGCATGGATATACAGTAGATGAAATGCTGAAACTCAATCTTCAGGATTTTCTTACCGAAGAATCATCAAAAAAAGTTTTTAATATTTTATCGGAAGAAATAAGTTCATATATCAAAAATAAAAAAGAAGATAATAGTGTTACGTTTGAACTGGAACAGATAAAAAAAGACCGAACAGTTTTTCTTACTGAAATAAGAGCAAGATTTCTTTTGGATAAGGAAAATAACCCAATTGGAATTATTGGTGTAACCAGAGATATTACACGACGGCTTTTATCCGAAAAAGCGCTAAGAGATAGTGAAAGAACCTTAAACCTTGCTTTAGAAGGAGCGCAAATTGGGCTTTGGGATCAAAACTTTAAAACGGGAATTGTTAACAGAAGTGATAACTGGGCAACGATGCTTGGTTACGATCCTGAGGAAATGAAGAATAACCTGGATTTCTGGAAATCAAATATCCATCCGGATGATATAAAGACGGCATTAAACGAAGCAGAGAGACATGAACAAGGGCTAACAGAATTCTATAAAGTTCAGCATAGATTAAAATGTAAAAACGGAAATTATAAATGGATATTGAATTGGGGAAAGATTTCTGAAAGAGATGATGATGGTAATCCACTTAGAGCTGTTGGAATACACCTTGATATTGATGAAAACAGAAAAACAGAAGAAAGTTTAAAACTTAGCGAAGAAAGACTAAGATATGCTCTTGAAGGAAACTCTGATGGAATTTGGGATTGGAATTTAAAAACCGGAGCGGTTTATTTCAGTCCGCGTTATTATACAATGCTTGGTTACAAACCAAATGAGTTTAACCCTAGTTATGAAAAATGGAAAGAGCTTTTACATCCTGATGATTTAATTAAGTCTGAGACTACCATTCTTTCAGCCATTGAGATGTTAAATCCTTTTTCTGTTGAATTTAGATTAAGAAAAAAAGATGGGAGTTATTGCTGGATTCTTGCGCGAGGTAAAGTTGCCGAAAAAGACAGCGATGGAAAAGCATTACGAATATCAGGCTCACATTCTGATATAAATGAAAGAAAACTTGCTGAAGAGGTATTGAAAAAGAATGAAAACAAATTAAATAGCATATTTAAAGCGGCACCAGTTGGTATTGGAATGACATCAAATCGTGTTTTATTAGAAGTAAACGATACAATGTGTAAGATGCTTGAATATAATCGCGATGAACTAATAGGTAATAGTGCTCTTATGCTTTATCCAACGGTTGAAGAGTTTGAATTAGTTGGAAAAGAAAAATATAAACAAATAGAGCAGTCTGGTACAGGCACTGTCGAAACAAAGTGGGTTTGTAAAAACGGAAAGATCATTGATGTGCTTTTAAGTTCGACTCCATTAAACTTACGTGATATTTCCGGAGGTGTGACTTTTACAGCCCTTGATATAACGGAGCGAAAAAAAACTGAGATTGCTCTAAAAGAATCACAACAAATGCTTCAAAATGTCCTTGATAAATTTCCAGGTGTTGTTTTTTGGAAAGATATGAATTCAACTTATTTAGGATGCAACCTTGCCTTTGCAATTGGAGCAGGATTAAAAAATGCAGACGAAATTATTGGTAAAACCGATTTTGATTTACCTTGGGCAAAAACTGAAGCTAAAAAATATCAAGCAGACGATAAACAAGTAATGAATAGTGGTGTTGCAAAATTAAATATTATCGAAACACAGCATCAATCAGGAAATAAAATTGCCTGGTTTGATACAAATAAAATTCCTTTAATAAATGATTTAGGTAAACTTTATGGGGTGCTTGGAACATCAACAGATATAACTAATCGAAAAGAAGCTGAAGAAGCATTAAGAATAAGCGAAGAGCGTTATTCTCTTGCACAGAAGGCAGCGAATATAGGCAGCTGGGATTGGAATATGCTTACTGATGAATTATCCTGGTCGGAACTTGTCATTCCGATGTTTGGTCTTAAACCAGGAGAATTTAAAGGCACAATGGCAGAGTTCTGGAAACGATTACATCCAGATGACATTCCGCTGATTGAAGAAAAAATAAAAGCTACAATAGAAAGAAATGAAAATTACAGAGTAGAGCATAGAGTTGTTCACCCCGATGGAAATATAAGGTGGGTGCTTGAAACAGGAAATGTATTTAACGATAAAGATGGCAAGGCGTACCGTATGCTTGGTATGGTACAAGATATTACAGAACGTAAAATGGCTGATGAACTTTTAAGAAATTCGGAAGCAAATTTAAATTCATTAGTCAATAACAGAAATGAAGCTATTTGGTCAATAGATAATAACCATAACTTTATTTTTGTGAATGATTTCTTTAAACAAGAATTTCTTAAAGCATTTAACGTTGAATTAAAAAGGGGAATGAACGCTTTAAGTATTCTCACGCCTGAAATGAAAGAACTCTGGAAGCCAAAATATGATGCAGTATTATCTGGTGAACAGTTGATGTTTAGATTTTCAAATAAACTTGACAATGAGCTGAAGTTTTATGAAGTAACATTAAGCCCGATTATTTCTGATGGCAAAGTTATCGGTGTTTCTGCATTAAGCCAGGATATAACTGGTCGTAAAAAAGCCGAAGAAGAAATTCTTCAGAGAAAAGAAGAACTTGAACGCTTTGAAAAAATAGTTGTTGGACGTGAATTAAAAATGATTGAACTAAAAGATAAAATTTCGGAACTTGAGTTGAAACTAAAGGAGTTAACATAGTATGCAAAATGACTTTTCCAAACTGCGAAAATTTCTTGTTCCGGAATTTGTTTTTGGGGAAGGTGCGTTACATTTAGCAAGTAAGTATGTTAAGAGATTTCAAGCATCAAAAATCTTTCTTGTTACCGATAAAGGTATTGCTGATGCCGGTTGGTTAAAAATTCTGGAGGAGAATCTTAAATCCGCAAACCTTGACTATGTTTTATTTGATACAATTACTCCAAATCCCAAAGACAACGAGGTAATGAGAGGTGCAGAAATATTAAAGTATGAAAAATGCGATATTGTACTCGCTCTTGGCGGTGGCAGCCCAATGGATTGTGCAAAGGCTATAAATATAACATCTACGAATAATGTTAATGTTACAGAATTTGAAGGTATTGATGAAGTTAAAATACCAGGACTACCATTAATCTGTATTCCTACAACTGCCGGCACAAGTGCAGATGTTTCTCAGTTTGCAATTATTAGCGATAGCTTACAGAAAAGAAAATTGGGAATTGTAAGTAAATTAGTTGTGCCCGATATAGCATTGATTGATCCCGAAACAACAACAACAATGGCTCCAGAGTTAACTGCGGAAACCGGAATGGATGCATTGGTTCATGCTATTGAGGCTTATGTTTCGAATGCAAGTTCTGCAATTACAGATATTAACGCTTTAAAATCTATTGAATTGATTGTTGCAAATTTACCAGGAGCATATTCTGAACCGCATAATATGAATTATAGAAATAATATGATGATGGGAAGCCTATTAGCTGGTTTTGCATTTTCAAATGCAAGCCTGGGTCTGGTTCATTCAATGGCTCACAGTCTTGGAGGCTCATTTGATTTAGCTCATGGTGAATGTAATTCACTGCTGCTTGAATCAGTAATTGATTTTAATTTTGATGCTGCTCCTGAAAAATATTCAGATATTGCAAGGATTTTTAGTCCTAAAGTAAAATTCAAAGATCAAGATGAAGTAAAATCAATTTTAAAAAATGGAATTAGAACACTGAAAAGCAGTATTGGAATAAATTATACATTAAAAGAAATTGGGGTTGAGAAAAAAGATATAAAGATGTTATCGCAAAAAACACTTATGGATGGCTGCTTAGCAACAAATCCTAAATTGGTAAGTTTAAAATCAATAGAGGAGTGTTACCGAAATGCACTCTGATATAGAAAAAAACCTTGCAGAAATTAGAAATAAATTTTTGGGATTTGAGGAGAAATCTTCTGTAAAGAGCTATTATCCATTGCTTAAAGATAAGATAATTGAGCTTGAAAAAAGCGAAAATTTTTTAAAGGACAAATCAGTAGCATTACTTAATATCCTGGAAGATCTTGAAGCCGAAAAGAAGAAAACGCAAGAGAGTGAAGAAAAATATCGCCGCTTTTTTGAAGAAGATTTAAGCGGGGTTTTTCTATCTACTCCTGAAAGCGGCCTAAAAACATGCAACCAGGCTTATGTTAATATGATGGAATATGAAAGTATTGAAGAACTTTTAAAATCAGATCCGGTTTCTCATTATTCTCAAGCTCAGCAAAGAATTGATTTTTTAAATCTAATCAGGAAAGAAAAAAAATTAACAAACTATGAGGGCGAAATTATTACAAAATCCGGAAAACACATTCAAACTTTAGAAAACATTATTGGCGTATTTGATGATAAAGAGAATCTTGTTGAATTCTGGGGATATGTTAAGGATATTACGGATCGAAAAAGGGCCGAGCAAATATTAAAGAATGCCGCAATGGAAAAAGAAGCACTGCATCGTGAGCTTCTGCATCGTGTAAAGAATAGTTTTAATTTAATTAAATCACTTATGTATCTTGAGCGGGAAAAACTGGACAACAAGGAGGCAAACAAGATATTAGAGAATCTGGAAATGAGAATCGGAACACTTTCCAAAATGTATTCTTTGCTAAATTTAAGCGGTATATCACAGAAAATAGATCTTGGCGAATACTTAAATCAAATAACCAATTCACTTGCAGAATCTTATTTAGAAGATGCAATCAGAATTGAAATTAAATCATCTTTTGATAATATAGAAACATCACCCAGAACAGCTTCTTCAGTTGGCTTAATAGTAAATGAAATTTTAACAAACTCTCTTAAGTATGCTTTTCCCAATCATAAACATGGAAACATTTACGTTAGTCTAAAAAAAACAAATGAAGAGGCAGTAATTGAAATTGCCGATGACGGTGTTGGTGTTTCAAATAATTTTAATATTAATGAAGCAAAAGGTATGGGGTTACAATTGATAAATATGCTTACCCAACAGCTAAGCGGTACCTTAACCGTTGAGTCTAATCACGGTACAAAATTTAAAGTAGTTTTTCCGTTGGACCAATAGTATTATAGTCTAGTATTAATAATTTTAAGATAATAAATCATTTGGAGTTTATGTGTTAAAAAGTTTTTTAATTTATTTTGTCTTGATTTTTACAATCGCCTGCACACAAAAACCAACTGCTGATCCGAACTATATTAAAGAAATTAACGAATGGGATGTGAAGCGAGTTAACAGGTTAAAAGCTGATGATGGCTGGCTTAATCTTGTTGGAAGATTCTGGTTAAAGCAAGGGGAAAGTACATTTGGTTCTGCAAAGGATAATGATATTGTTGTTGAATCATCAAAACTGCCGGAACATATCGGCTCATTTATTTTTAAGGATTCCGTTGTAACATTTAGAGCTTTAGATGGTGTTGATGTTATGCTTGGCGATATGTCTGTTAAAGAAATTGTTTTAGTAGATGATCAGAAAAGTGATGTAACGGTTTTACAAATTGGTTCTGTAAAATTTAATTTGATTGTAAGAGATACTTTGTATGGAATTCGTTTTCGTGATTTGAATTCGGATCTTGTAAAAAACTTTAAGGGGGTTGAGAGATATCCTATTGATGAAAGCTGGAAGATAACAGCAAAGTTTGAAGCATATAATCCCGTTAAGGAAATTGATGTACCAAATGTACTTGGACAAATAAGTAAAGAAAAATCCCCGGGCGCAGTTGTGTTTGAACGTGATGGAAAGACACACAGGATAGATGCCGTTGATGAGGGCGGAGATAAATTGTTTTTAATAATTGCAGACCAGACAAGCGGCGATGAAACTTACGGCGGCGGAAGATTTATGTATGTTAATAAACCGGACTCAACAGGAACAATACTTTTAGATTTTAATAAAGCCTACAATCCGCCTTGTGTATTTACTAAATATGCAACGTGTCCTTTGCCGCCATTACAAAATTATCTGAAGCTAAGGATTGAAGCAGGAGAAAAAGTTTATGGGGAAGGGCATTAGGGCTTTGGTTAAAGGGCTGGGTTTTTACATGTTAACAAGGTTAGGCAACAATTAGTAAATTTTATACTTATATGGTTCCGAGTCTTTATCTTTTTCACGTAATTTCCCACTTGGTGGAAATACTGGTGATCTTAAAATTTCATCATCATCTCTTACTTCTAATTCAAGACTAGTTTTTTGAGAAATAGTATATTTTATTGAAAATATCATTGGGAGAATTGCATAAAGAAAGAAAGAAACAAATGCAAAAATGGTTATTAAAGTTTCTCCATTTTGTAATCCAAGTAATAATATTGTTGGCATAGAAGTAACAACAAAAAAGGACAAAGCAAATATTAATGCTTTCTTCCTTCTTTTAGGAAAAGGGATATGAACGGCGTGTTTTACATTTCCCGAACCAATGATGAAACCATCCACACCTATTGACCAACTTGATTTGC
>OEIV010000427.1_pt1 | contig 23143 bp, 11 predicted proteins | sample 1539231 | NCBI WGS metagenome assembly OEIV01 (sample SAMN03794762, study PRJEB22550) | activated sludge metagenome | feature: wastewater treatment plant; material: activated sludge; isolation source: Wastewater treatment plant of a petroleum refinery complex | place: Argentina: Buenos Aires ... | reverse complement strand
AGGCCTCGTTGTCGTAGCAGATGTAGAGCACGTCGTCGTTGCGCTCGAACATGCCTGAGAGGCAGGCAAAGCCGATGTCGACGGTGCCGCCGTCGCCGCCCTGGGCGATGACGCGGACGTCGTGGCGTCCCTTGACGCGCATGGCGGCGGCCATGCCGGTGCCGACGGCGGCGGCGTTGGCGAAGAGGGAGTGGAGCCACGCGACGCGCCACGAGGATTCGGGGTACGGCGTGGAGAAGACCTCGAGACACCCGGTGGCGTTGGCGACGACGAGCTTACCGCTCACGGCGCGCATGGCGGCGTCGAGGGCGTAGCGGGCGCCCAGCGCCTCGCCGCACCCCTGGCACGCGCGGTGCCCGGAGTTGAGCGAGTTGTTTCGGGTGGTGTCGGACTGCACGCTGCGCACCGAGACGTCGAGCAGGCGATTGCCGACGGTGAACGTGCCGGTCTGATAGAACTTGACGCGTTGCGGACCGCTCATGGAGAGTCCTTTAGTGGGCCGTCGCGGGTGCGGCGGAGAGGTCGCGGAGGATCGCCTCGGCCGCGGGGCCGGTGCGACGGGCGAGGCGTTCGCGCTCGAGCTGGCGCTGCACCACGCCGAGATTGAGGTCGAGGAAGCTGACGGGCTCGAGCAGGCCATCGATCGCGGAGCGGAAGACCTTCTTCAGGCTGGCGCGGGTGATGGGGCGCCCGCCCAGGCCGGCGATGACGGTGTAGACCGTGGTGTTGCGATCGGGGAGGGCCATGCGCAGGTTGTGGGAGACGTTGCCGCCGATCCCGACCGAGAGGCTCTTCTCGATGGTGATGATGCGCTTGGCCTTGCCCAGGGCCTTGTTGAGTGCGGCGGTGGGGAAGGGTCGGAAGGAGCAGATGCTTACGCCGCCGATCTTCACGCCGTCGTTGCGCATCTCATCGACGACGTCCTTGATCGTGCCGTTGACCGAGCCGAGCCCGACGACGATGGTTTCGGCGTCGTCGGCGCGGTACTCGCGGATGAGGCCGCCCGAGTCGCGCCCGAACTTCTGCTTGAACTCGCCGGCGAGTTCGGGGATCCGTTCCAGCGCCTGGAGCTGCTTGGCGTGCGCGAGGTAGCGCACTTCCATGAAGGCCTCGGGGCCGACCATCGCGCCGATGGTGACCGGATCATCGGGGTCCACGACCTGGCGCGGCTCGTAGGGCGGGAGGAACTGGTCGACCTGCTCTTGTGTCGGGATGTCGACGCGCTCGTAGGCGTGGGTGAGGATGAAGCCGTCCATGCACACCATCACCGGGACCGAGAGCTCCTCGGCGAGCTTGAAGGCCTGGATGTGGAGGTCGACGGCTTCCTGGTTGTCCTCGGCGAAGAGCTGGATCCAGCCCGCGTCGCGGAGCGCCATGCTGTCGGTGTGGTCGTTCCAGATGTTGATGGGCGCGCCGATGGAGCGGTTGCCGACGGTCATGACGATGGGCAGGCCCAGGCCGCCGGCGTTGTAGACGGCCTCGGCCATGTAGAGGATGCCCTGGCTGGCGGTGGCGGTGTAGGCGCGGGCGCCGGCGGCGGAGGCGCCGATGGCGACCGACATGGCCGCGAACTCGCTTTCGACGTTGATGTACTCGCAGTTGGCGAGCTTGCCGCTCTTCACCAGCGAGCCGAGCCCCTCGACGATGTGGGTCTGTGGGGTGATCGGATAGGCGCAGATGACCTGCGGACGGCACAGGCCGATTGCTTCGGCGACGGCCTGGGAGCCCTCACACTGTTTGAGCATGGGCCCGTGCTCCTTCCTTCTTGATGTCGACGGTGGTGAACATGGCGAACGCGTCGCGGGCCGCCGCGATGTTCTTGTCGCCGACTTCGCCCTTGAACTTCTGGCGGATGGCGGCCTCGATCGAGGCGAGCTTGAGCTTGCCCGTCATCGCGCACAGGCCGGCCAGCAGCACGGCGTTGGGCACGGGGCGCCCGACGTGGCGCAGCGCCAGGTCCGTCGCGGGCAGGCAGGCGGCGTGCCCGCGCGGGAGCTTGCCCACGAACTCGCCGATCCCGAGCTGGTCGAGGCTCCGGCTGGAGTTGATGAGCACATAGCCCTCGGGGGACAAGCCCTCGAAGACCTTGACCTGATGGAGCAGGGTCGGGTCCTGGATGATCACGGCGTCGGGAGATGTGATGGGCTCGCGCGACCGGATCTCGCGCTCGTTCAGGCGGCAGAACGCCACCACCGGCGCGCCCATGCGTTCGGAGCCGAAGCTCGGAATCGCCTGCGCCCAGTACCCCTCTTCGAAACCGGCGATCGACAGCATTTCTGCCGCCGTCACCACGCCCTGGCCACCCCGCCCGTGGATGCGAACTTCAAACATGGCGGTCCCCTTGGCGCTTTGCGCCGTTGGTCCTCCGCTGCAAACCACGCGCCATATTGAGGATGTCTGAGTCCAAAAGTCAACAAATGGGAGGGAAACGGGCCGATGAATCGGGGGATGGGCCACTGGCATGGACTTGCGCGGCGTCAGGGCCAGCGGCCCGACGCGAACGGCGTGCGTACGCGCGACACGGACGGGCGCGCGATTATCAGAATTGGGAATATCGGGCGTCGCGCAATCCCGACTCAGAGAGGCTTGTCGCCCGGGGTGTTGACGTTGGCCAGAGCCCGCGGATCGCAGGGAACGAGCACGACGCGATCGGCGGGAAGGGATGAGTGGAGCGCTCGCTCATGGCGAGCGAGTTTGTCGCGCAGGATGGGGAGAGATTCGGCGCGGTAGATCGCCAGGGTCGGGTGCGGCGCGGGATCGCCGGCAAACACCGCGAGTGCGGCCGGGTTGGAAGCAAACGCCGCGAGCAGCGCGTGGATGGTGGCGGCATCCATGTTGGGCATGTCGCCCGCGGCGACGAAGACGGGGGAGTTGACGCACGCGAGCGCGGAGATCACGCCGCCGATCGGTCCGACGCCGGGGTGCAGATCGGGGATGACGCCGTCGGCGAGCGGGAGGAGCGAAGGGTCGCAGTCACCGACGAGCATGACGCGCGGGCCGAAGACGGAGCGGAGCGCGTTGATGGGTCGCTGCACGAGCACGCCGCCGTGGAGGGGTTCGCGGAGCTTGTCGCGCCCGAAGCGGGAGCTCTTGCCGCCCACGAGGACGATGGGCTGGATGGCGGGTCGTTGATCTTGCTGAGCATGCATGGCGGAGTTCGGATGAAGACACCGGCGGGGAACGCCGGGCCATCCAGGGCGAGCCGGCGTGGATTGCGCGGGCGCACGGAGCTGGTCAGCGTCTCTAGCGCTCGTGATGGATCACCTTCGCGCCGGGGGTCGACGACGGCGCGGCGTCGGGACGGCCGTCGTCTTTCACTTCGCCGCGGAGCGTTTCGATCGCGTGGGGCAGGATGTCGAGGATCGCTTCGAGGTTCTCGGTTGAGCCGCGAAGCGAGCCGGGGAGCGTGAGGATCAGGGTGCGCCCGACGGTGCCCGCGACGCCGCGCGATAGGAACGTTCGCGGCGTCTTGCTCATGCAGCGAAGGCGGGCGAGCTCCATGAGCCCCGGGTGCTGGCGCTCGATCACGGAGAGTGCGGCCTCGGGCGTGACGTCGCGCGGCGCGAGCCCCGTGCCGCCGGTGCTCAGGATCAGGTCGATGGCTGCGCCGGCCCGGGACCATTCGACAAAGCACGCGGCGAGCTGGTCCTTTTCGTCGGGGAGGCAGCGGGTCGCGACGACGGTTGCGCCGAGCCTGGTGCGCAGGAGTTCGCAGAGCGCGGGTCCCGAGGTGTCGACGGCCTCGCCGCGTGAGCAGCGATCGCTGACCGTGAGCACGCCGGCGCGGATCGGATTCGTCGCGCTCATGGTGTGCCCTTCGCCGGAGCGCTGTAGGTTCCCGATCGCCCGCCGGACTTTTCCAGCACGCGGATGCCCTCGATCACCATGCCCTTGTCGATGGCCTTGCCCATGTCGATCACGGTGAGGCACGCGACGGCGACCGCCGTGAGCGCCTCCATCTCCACGCCGGTGCGCGACTGGGTTTGCACCGTCGCGGCGATCCGCACGCGGTCGTCGAGCAACTCCGCGCGCACGTCGACGGCGTCGAGCGGGAGCGTGTGACAGAGCGGGATCAGTTCGTCGGTACGCTTGGCCGCCTGGATCCCCGCGAGGCGCGCGACCTCCAGCAGCGAGCCCTTGGAAAGCGTGTTCTCGCGGATGCGCGCGGCGAGTTCGTGCGAGACGCGGACGAATCCCTCGGCGGTGGCGGAGCGCGCGGTGATGGGCTTGTCGCCGACGTCGACCATGTGGGCCGTGCCGTCGGGGGTGAGGTGGGAGAGGGGATTGGGGCGGGCGTTGGAACTGGTCAAGGTATGTACCTCTTTCAAGAGCCTAGCGAGAGACGAGCGGACGCCACGCTTGGTCTGGCAAGTTCAGCCCAATCAAACCACGAACCAATGACCGTGGCGATCCAAGTTGCCGAAGTCGGCAATTTCATCCCGCGGCGTCGATCAGGCCGATCCGCGGGGCTTGATTCAAGGCCACCGTCCTCTATTATGGATACGCGCGTCAACTATCCGTGTTGGGACGTGGTGCCTTCAATTGAGTTCGCCATCTTGAGGAGTCTTTCATGCCCGGTACGGCCCAGCCATCGGCGTTCAAGGGTTTGCGTGGTCGGCGCTTGCAGTCGCTGAAGCGGCCGGTTCCATCGGACATCGCGATCGCGCAGGCCGCCGTGCCGCGTCCGATCGCGGAGATCGCGGAGGAACTCGGCATCCTCAAGAGCGAGCTCGAGCCGTACGGGCACACCAAGGCGAAGGTCCATCTGGAGATCCGCGATCGGCTGGCGGCGCGCCCGACGGGGAAGTACGTCGTGGTCACCGCGATCACGCCCACGCCGCTGGGCGAGGGCAAGACGACGATGACGGTGGGCCTGTCGCAGGCGCTGGGCGCGCACCTGGGCAAGAGCGTCTTCACGTGCATCCGCCAGCCCTCGATGGGCCCGACCTTCGGCATCAAGGGCGGCGCGGCGGGCGGCGGTTACAGCCAGGTGATCCCGATGGAGGACTTCAATCTCCACCTCACGGGCGACATCCACGCGGTGACGGCGGCGAACAACCTGCTGGCGGCCGCGATCGACACGCGCGTGCTGTATGAGGACACGCACCCGGATGATCGCGCGAACATGGCGGCGCAGTGCAAGAAGGACGCCAGTGGCAAGCTGCTCTTCTCCGCGGTGCATGCGCGGCGCGCGGCGCGGCTCGGAATCAAGGCCGTATCGCCAGAGGAATTGAGCGACGCGCAAGTGCGCGACGTCTTCCGTCTTGACATCGACCCGGACTCGATCACGTGGAACCGTGTGGTGGACGTGAACGACCGGATGCTGCGCCGCATCCAGATCGGCCTGGGCGCGGAGGAGAACAGGCCGCGGACCACGGGGTTCGACATCGCGGTGGCCAGCGAGGTGATGGCGGTGCTGGCGCTGTCGACGGGTCTTGAGGACATGCGGAACCGTCTGCGGAAGATGGTGGTGGGCTTTGATCGCAAGGGTCGCCCGGTGACGGCGGACGACCTGGGTGCGGCGGGCGCGATGACGGTCCTGCTCAAGGACGCGATCATGCCGAACCTGATGCAGACGCTGGAGGGCACGCCGGTGTTCGTGCACGCCGGGCCGTTCGCCAACATCGCGCACGGCAACTCGTCCGATCTCGCGGACCAGATCGCTCTGAAGCTCGCGGACTATGTGGTGACCGAGGCGGGGTTTGGTTCGGACATCGGGTTTGAGAAGTTCGCGAACGTGAAATGCCGGAGCAGCGGACTTCGCCCGTCGTGCGCCGTGGTGGTGGCGACGGTGCGGGCGCTCAAGATGCACGGCGGCGGGCCGAAGGTCGTGGCGGGCAAGGCGCTGGATGATGCGTATACCAGCGAGAACCTGGCGCTCTTGAAGGCGGGGCTGCCGAATCTGGTACGGCACGTGCAGAACGTGCGTCGCTACGGCGTGCCGGTTGTGGTCGCGGTCAACACGTTCACGACCGACACCGATGCGGAGATCCAGTTGGTGCGTGAGGCGGCGCTGGCGGCGGGCGCGAGCGCGGCGTGCCGCACCAGTGTGTGGGCCGACGGCGGCGCGGGCGCGACGGAGCTGGGCGAGGCGGTGGTCGCGGCGTGCGATCGGGCCGGCGAGTTCAAGTTCCTGTACCCGCTGGAGGCGACGGTCGAGCAGAAGATCGAGGCGCTGGCGAAGTCGTATGGCGCGGTGGGCGTGGATTTCGCACCCGAAGCGCAGGCAAAGATCAAGCGATACACCGAGCTTGGCTATTCGAACCTGCCTATCTGCATGGCCAAGACGCACCTGTCGTTCTCCGACAACCCGGACCTGAAGGGCGCGCCGGAGAACTTCCGCATCACGATCCGCGACATGCGGGCGTCGGTGGGGGCGGGATTCATCTATCCGCTGGTGGGAACGATGCGCACGATGCCGGGCCTGCCGCCACGGGCCGCGTTCATGGAAGTTGACATCGATCCGGCGACGGGCCGGGTCGAAGGGTTGTTTTGAGGCGGGCATCGGGCGGTCAATTCGGGCGTGGGCGGCGGAAGATGAACCAGTACGCGCTGCCGACGAGGACAGCGCCGCCGATGACGTTTCCGATCGTGACGGGGATCAGGTTTTTGAGCACAAAGGTGTCGGGCTCGACGTGCGCGAGCGCGTGGGGCGTGAGGCCAAGGTCGGTCCAGTACGCCTCGGGCGCCAGCACCTTGACGAACAGCGCTGCCGGGACGAAGTACATGTTGGCGATCGAGTGCTCGAAGCCCATGGCGACGAAGGCGGTGACGGGGAAGAGCACGGCCAGGAGCTTGTCGCCGGTGGATCGGCACGACATGCAGAGCCATACGGCCAGGCAGACCAGCGCGTTGCAGAAGACGCCGCGGAGCAGCGCGGTGTCCCACGACAGCGAGCATTTGGCCTCCGCGATGAGGAGGGCCTGTCGCCCGACCTGTCCGTCGCCGAGAAGGTGGAGGCCGGCGGCGTACATCCCCGCGGCGGTGAGGAACGCGCCGATGAGGTTTCCGGTGTACACGAGAACCCAGTTGCGGAGCACGCCGGCGGCGGTGACCTTTCGGCTGGCGTACGCCATGATGAGCAGGTTGTTGCCCGTGAACAACTCCGCGCCGCCCACGACGACGAGGATGAGGCCCAGCGAGAAGGCCAGGCCGGTGAGCAGGCGAGCCACGCCAAACGGTACGGCCTGGGCGAGGCCCGTGCCCACGACGGTCGAGAAGGCCGCGCCCATCGAGATGAACGCCCCGGCGAGCACCGCCAGCGCGAGCGTGGTGAGCGCGTCCTGCGCGCTCTTGGCGACGCCGGCGTCCTCGGCCTTGCCCGCGATCTCGCGCGGGAGCAACGCGTCGAAGGGCGATCTAGAATCCATGCGTGGTCCTCCTTCGCTCGAGTTGCCGGAGCGTAGCGCACGGCGTCGGGAGCGGGGCGTCGCTTCTCGGCGGGCGGAGAGTCAGGGTGATCACGGGTCACCGTCGAGAGGCAGAAAGATCGAGGGCGTCAACGGCGGAGGAACGCCATGAGCACGAGAACCAGGGCCTATCGCGCGACGCACAAACCCGACGGGGCGCTGGAATCGGTGATCCCCGAGTTTCATGCGGTCGCCGGGGAACAGGGAAAGCTCGATCAGGCGGCGGTCGCCGAACTGGCGCGACGCGTGTCGCTCCCGGTCGCGGCGGTGCGCGGCGCGGTCTCGTCGTACGACGATTCCAACGTCAATCCGAACGCGATCCGCGTCTGCACCGGGACGTCGTGCGTGCTCTCGGGCGGCGGCGAGGTGCTGCGCGAATTGCAGAAGCACTACCCGTGCCACGGCACGTACTGCCTGGGCTATTGCGATCGCGGGCCGGCGGCGATGACGGCGGACGGCTATATCGTGCCCAACTTGCCCATGGCGATGGTGAACGTGTTCGCGCAGGGCGGGCCCCTGCCGCACCCGGCGCCGCCGTCGATCCGCACGGTGTCGCGCTACGCGATCGTGAACGCTCGGATCGAGAAGTCGATCGACCCGCGAGGCGCGGCCCCGGAATACACGGGCCTGCGCGCGGCGCTGAAGCTCACCCCCGAGCAGGTTGTTGAGGCCGTGCTGGTCTCGGGCCTGCGCGGGCGAGGCGGCGCGGCGTTCCCGACCGGCAAGAAGTTCCAGCTCGCGGCCCGTGCCCCGGGCTCGCCCAAGTTCATTGTCGCCAACGGCGATGAGGGTGATCCGGGCTCTTTCATCGACCGCGAATTGATGGAGCGCGACCCGCACTCGATCCTCGAGGGCATGGCGATCGCCGGGCACGCGGTCGGCGCCTCGCGCGGCATCGTGTTCATCCGCTCGGAGTACCCCGTTTCGGTCGACGTGATGAACACCGCGATCAAGCGAGCGACCGACGCGGGCTTCCTGGGCAAGGACGCGCTGGGCAAGGGCAAGGTATTTGACATCGAGGTCGTGCGCGGCATGGGGTCGTACGTGTGCGGCGAAGAAACCGCGCTCCTCGGCGCGATCGAGGGGATGCGCGGCGAGGTCTGGCCACGTCCGCCGTACCCGATCGAATCCGGCGTGTTCGGCAAGCCCACGGTCGTCGACAACGTCGAAACACTCAACAACCTCCCGTGGATCATGGAGCACGGGGCGGCGGCGTTCGCGTCGATGGGCACCGCCGACAGCAAGGGCACCAAGGCTCTGTGCTTCAATAAGGGCTTCGCCAGGCCCGGCATCGTCGAGATCGAGTTCGGCATGTCCCTGCGCGACGCGATCGAGAAGCTGGCGGGCGGCGGCGCGGGCGGCGTGGAACTGGAAGCGGTGCTGGTCGGCGGGCCGATGGGGAGCATCGTGACGCCCGATCAGTGGGACGCGCCGATCTGCTTCACCGCGATGGTGAAGCGCGGCATCAACCTCGGGCACGCCGGCATCGTCGCGATCCCCAAGCCCGCGGACTGGGGTGCGATGCTGAAGCACCTTCTGGCGTTCATGCGCGATGAATCCTGCGGCAAGTGTGTGCCGTGCCGGCTCGGATCGACACGTGCGTACGAGATGGCGATGGGCGGGCTTTCGCGGCGCGATCTGCCGAATTTCGAGCGAATCCTTGGGCTGATGAAGGAAGCCAGCCTGTGCGCCTTCGGGCGCGAGACGCCGGGGCCCGTCAAGACGATCCTTGAAAAATTCGGCGATCGCATTTTCTCGGAGGGCGGGCGATGAGCTCCACCGATCGAACCACCGCGACGATCAACGGGAACTCGGTCGACGTGCGCCGCGGCGACACGATCCTGGCCGCCGCGACGCGCGCGGGGATCGAGATCCCCACGCTGTGCGCCGGCGACGGGATGGAGGCCGAGGGCGGCTGCCGCATGTGCCTGGTCGAGATCGACGGGCAGGGGGTGCAGGCGGCGTGTCACACGCCGATCTCGCCCGGGATGAACGTGCGCACCGCGACGCCGCATCTGAAGGGCATGCGCCACGATCTCCTGGCGCTCATGCTCTCGACCCAGCCAAAGGACGCGTGCGTCCCCGACGCCAAGGGCACGAAGTTCGAGCGCCTGCTGGCGGAATACGGCGTGGTCGACGCGACATTCGGCAACCATGGCACGCACACGCCCCTCGACGACAGCCATCCCTACCTGCGCTTCGACCGAGACAAGTGCATCACCTGCCGCCTGTGCCTCAACGCGTGCGAGCAGGTGCAGGGACAGTTCGTGTACGCGATCGAGGGCCGCGGCGGGCGCTCGCGCCTGGTCTACGGCGCGACGGATCGATTCGCGGACAGCGGGTGCGTGTCGTGCGGCGCGTGCGTGGTCGAATGCCCGACTGGCGCGATCACGGACCGCGACCGCATCGAGCTCGCGCCGTCGCGCGCACCGCTCCACGCCGCGGGCAAGGCCGCGACACGCGAGCACGTTCACCCGGACCATGCGGCGGATTCGGTGTGCGGCTACTGCGGCGTGGGCTGCCGCGTTCACATCGAGGCCAAGGACGGCGTGGTGCTCCGGATCAACGGCGTGGACGGCGCGGCCGTCAACGATGGGCACCTGTGCGTCAAGGGACGCTACGCCCACGGCTATCAGCGTTCGTCCGAGCGCCTCACCAAGCCGCTGCTCCGCGACGCCTCGGGAACGCTGCGCCCCGCGACGTGGGACGAGGCGATCAACTTCACCGCCAAACGTCTGGTGGAACTCCGCGACACGTACGGGCCCGATGCGTTGGGAACGATGACCTCATCGCGATCGACCAACGAGGCCGCCTATCTGCTGCAGAAGCTCTTCCGCTCGATCATCGGGACCAACAACACCGACTGCTGCGCGCGCGTGTGCCACTCGTCGACGGCGGTGGCGCTGGGCATGACGACCGGCACGGGCGCGGCCACCGCGTCGTACGTCGATCTGGACGAAACCGGGCTGATCGTGCTCTCGGGCTCGAACCCGACCGAGGCCCACCCGGTCATCGGCGCGCGGATCAAGCAGGCCGTGCTGCGCGGCGCGGCGTTGGTCGTGATCGATCCGCGCTCGATCGAGATGGTCAACTACGCGGCGGTTCACCTGCAGCTCTGGCCGGGTACCAACGTGCCGCTCTTCAACGCGCTCGCCAAGGTCCTGATCGAGGAGAACCTCTACGACAAGGACTACGTGACGTCGCGCTGCGAGGGCTTCGAGGAGTTCAAGTCGTTCCTGGCGGCGCAGTCGCTCGACGATCTCTCGCGCCTGACGCGTGTGCCGGTCGAGCTGATCCGCAAGGCCGCCCACGTGATCGCGCAGCGCGGCCCGGGCCTGTTCGTCAGCGGGCTCGGCCTGTCGGAGCAGACGCAGGGCGTCGGGAGCGTGATGGCGTATAGCAACCTGGGCCTGCTCACCGGGGCGATCGGCAAGCACGGCTCGGGGATGCTCCCGCTCCGCGGGCAGAACAACGTGCAGGGCAACGCCGACATGGGCTCGCAGCCGTATTCGCTCACGGGCTACATGAAGCTCGGCGACCCCGCGGTTCGGGCGCGGCTGGAATCGATCTGGGGCAAGGCGCCGCCGGTCGAGGCGGGCAAGACGATCCCCGAGATGTACGCGTCGGCGATCGACGGCAAGCTCAAGGCCCTGTGGATCCAGGGCGAGGACGTGGTCCAGAGCGATCCCAACACCGAGCACGTGAAGAAGGCGCTGTCGAGCGTCGATCTCCTGATCGTGCAGGAGATCTTCATGACCGAGACGGCGGAGATGGCCCACGTGGTCTTCCCCGCCGCCGCGGTGCTCGAGCAGGAGGGCACGTTCACCAACGGCGAGCGCCGCATCCAGCATGTGCGCCCCGCCGTGCCGCCGCCGGGCATCGCGCGCCCCGACTGGGAAGTGATCCGCGACGTCGGCGTCGCGATGAAGGGGCTTGGCTCGCGCTGGAAGTATGAAACGCCCGGCGACGTGATGGACGAACTCGCCAAGGTCGTGCCGCATTTGTTCGGCGGCGTGTCGTACGAGCGGCTCTCGGGAGACGGGCTGCAGTGGCCCTGCCCCTCGCCCGATCACCCGGGCACGCGCACGCTGCACCGCGACACGTTCGTGCGCGGCAAGGGGCTCTTCATGAGCGTGGACTACAGCCCGCCCATGGACAAGCTCTCGCGCGAGTTCCCGCTGGTGCTCATCACGGGCCGCGTGCTCGATCACTACAACGTCGGCACCATGACGCGCCGCACACCCAGCGCCCGCATCGTCGATCGTGACGTGCTGGAACTGCACGCCGAGGACGCGGCCAGGCTCGGGATCGCCGACGGCTCGCGCGTGCGCGTCAAGAGCCGCTGGGGCCAGACGGTCGCGCCGGCCCGCATCTCGCGCCGCGTGATGCCAGGCACGAGCTTCCTGACGTTCCACTTCCCCGAGACGGGCTGCAATCTCGTGGTCGGGCCGAACTGTGATCCGACGAGCAAGTGCCCGGACTACAAGGTCGTGGCGGTGGAATTGACGCCTGCCTGAGGTGTGGTTTTACGCTTCGATGCAGCGTGTGAGTCCGGCCAAGGGCACAAGCCTCGCTCATCGCGGGCCAACGTGGCTTGCTTACGCCGTCGCGGGCTGGGCCTGCGGCGCTCGCGGCGCGGGCTTGGCGAAGGCAGGGCGCTTGAGCGTGTGCCACTGCGCCGCCACGCCGAGGAGCGAGAGTGTGCCCCAGGCGATGAGCCAGTGGCGCGGCTCGGCGTTGAGCACGCTCGTCACGCTCGCGGGCAGGTCGGCGCCGAAGATGTTGACGAGCGAGCCGCCGCACGCGAGCACCAGCCCGGATCCAAGGATCGCGGTGATGAGGGCGGCGGAGCGCTTGGGGGCGAGGAAGCCGAGCAAGAGGCCGAGCACGCCCGCCGCCAGGCCGCCTCCCGCGATGCTGGAGCGGCTGCGCATCGGCATCGAGGCCCAGCGGGCTTCGAGGTCTTTGGACATGGTGTCGCCGACCGATCGCCAATCGCGCGACGTTGCCAGCGCCAGAATCGAGCTCTTGGGCGCGCTGCCCATCGATGTGTTGATCTGGGGATCGCTCGGCGAGTACGTCGAGTTGTTGAGCGCCTGCTGATACTCCGCGACGATCGAGTCGACGTGGGCGCGGACGGGGTCGGTGGTGCCGAGCGGCTCGCCCAGCGCGCCGGGCTGGCCGGCGAGGGAGGCCGCGACCGCGAGCGCACCGACGCCCGCCAGGGCCGTCGCGCCCGCGGCGCCGACCACGAAGCGGAACGCGGCGAGCCCCAGGACCAGTCCGATCGCGCCGCCGCCGACCATGCCGCTGAGAACGGGCGGGATCGGGATGTTCTGGAGCGGGCCGATCTCGGGCGCGATGTTCGCGCCCGCCACGCCGCCGAGCAGGAGGCCGGCGGTGGCGATCATGGCGCGGCAGAGTTTTCCACCGACCGCCCACAACGACAGGCCGACCAACAAGCCCACGACGGCCAGTGCCCAGCCGGCGATGGGGGTCGAGACGGCGCTGCTCGCGGCGTCCTGAAGCCAGGCCGGGGGTTGAGCGGTGGAGGGGTTCACGGGACGCGCCTTTCGAGGGGACAGGAGATCGAGCAGGCCGGGCCGAACGGATTTTCCGCGCGGTTTACGAGCCACAGTAGTTTTCGGATCGCCGAACGCCCGATTTCGGAAAGTCCGAGAGGTTGGCGGACGATCCGTCAATGATCTCACAGTTGATACAGACGGAATACTAAACAAAGACCGGCCAAAGCGGCCGAGATTGACAGGGGCGACCGATGGCAGGCAAGGGCGGCAAGAAGAAGTCGGGCAAGGCGTCTCCCGGTCGCCCGCGCGGCAAATCCGCCGGGAGAAAGGCCAAGCCGGCCGAGCCGATTCTCGACAGGCGGCCGACCCTGAGCCAGTCCAAGGCCCAGGAGGCGCTGGGGAAACTCCGCGTCGGGATCAGCGGGCTTGACAAGAAGCTGGTGAGGCTTCTGAACGAGCGCGCGGAACTGGTAGTTGAGGTGGGCAAGGTGAAGCGCCGCGCGGGATTGCCGGTGTACACGCCGCACAGAGAGGCAGAGGTGATCGAGCGCGTCATCGGCTACAGCGGCGGGCCGCTCCCTGATCGCACGCTCGAGGGTGTGTATCGTGAATTGATGTCGGGGAGTTTCCAGTTGCAGCAGCCGCTCCGCATCGGGTACCTGGGCCCGGCGGGGAGTTACTCGCACATGGCGGCGGTGAAGCACTTCGGCTCGAGCGTGGAGTTCGAGGACCTGCGCGAGATCGCGGGCGTGTTCACGGAGGTGCAGCGCGGGCACGTGCAGTACGGCCTGGTGCCGATCGAGAACTCGACCGGCGGCGGGATCGTCGAGACGCTCGACGCGTTCCTGGACGATCGGACCAACGTGAACATCTGCGCCGAGGTGCAGATCGCGGTGCACCACGCGCTCCTGGCGAACTGCGCGCCCAAGGACGTGCGGAGGATCCACAGCAAGCCCGAAGTTTTCAGCCAGTGCCGCGTGTGGCTGGCGACGCAGTACCCGCAGGCGGAATTGATCCCGGGCGCGAGTTCGAGCCGTTCGGCCCAGACCGCGGCGGAGGAGTGCGCGACGGCCCTCAAGATCGGCGCCACCCCCGGCTCGGCGGCGATCGGCTCGCGGCTCGCCGGCGAGATCTACGGGCTCAACGTGCTCTTCGAGAAGATCGAGGACAACCCGAGCAACATCACGCGCTTCTTCGTGATATCGCGTCACGCGGCCCAGCGCAGCGGCGACGACAAGACCTCGATCATGTTCACGACGGCGGACAAGCCCGGCGCGCTGGTGAGCGTGCTTTCAGTCTTCCACCACGCGGGGATCAACCTGTCGCACATCGACAAACGCCCGAGCGGGCGGACCAACTGGCACTACACGTTTTTCATCGATGCGATCGGGCACCGGGAAGACCCGGTGCTGGCCGCGGCGATCAAGGAGGCCGCCACGCACTGCGAGCATCTGGCGGTGCTCGGGAGTTATCCGCGCTCGAAGCGGATTCTGTAAACAAAGGTGTGGGCGGCGCGGGAACACGGAGGGGGATGGCCGCGTACCACTTTGTCAGCCCGGAGTGCGCGGGGCTTGGGGGGTTTGCGGGACCGAAAGGTCCGGCACCCGAACGCCTTACGATCGGAGTACGGCCCGAGTGAAGCTCGGGCGGGGCTCAGCCGGGGCGCGGCATGCGAAAGCGTGCAATCCAAGACCTGAACCATGCAGGGTCGCCTTGAGGAACGGCGTGCGGTCGTGTACGTTGTGTCTTCCGGGCGAGCCCTTGCGGAGTGCGGGGCTCTGGTGGCTGCTGGCGCGAGCCGGTGTCCACGGGAGCCTCAGGGCCGCCGGAGCGTCGTGAGCGGGTTCGGATCAGGGTGATCCGAGGCCGCGGGACGCGACATGGGCATGCTTCCGATGCGGGGGCGTGGCGCGTGCTTGGGGCGTGGGCCACAGGCGCGCGGCGCGTGATGCGCGTGGGAAGAAGGCTCGCGGATCGACGCCGCGTGCGGCGTGGGTATCGTTTCGACCCTGCGCGGAGTGCCGCGCGGGGAAGAGGCGTGCCCGGGACTGTGGTCTGCTTTGGGTCTTGTGTTGGGGCGCGAGGGTGGCGGACGGGGCGCGGGATCCGGAGTTTGGAGCGGGCGAGGCCTTGGAAGCCCGGGCAATCTGATCGGCGATCAGGGACAGGTGCAGGAGTCGTCATGAGCATTTCTCGAAGCGTCAAGAAGTCGCTGGCCCGTTTCATTCAGCGTTTCCGCGGTGGGAAGCGGAGCGCGTCGGCGCGACTGATGGCGGCGGCGGGGAGCGACGGGCGTCCGGTGATGGACATGCTCGAGCCGCGTCAGCTTTTGTTCACGATGACGATCACGGACAACGACCTGGTGACGAACGGGATCGGGCAGGTGAGCGCGTTCTTCGCGTACACCGTGCCGTATCTCAATTCACCGGCGGAGTTCCAGGACAATGAGGACGAGGTGGTCGAGGAGAACTTCGACGACGAGTTCCCGCCGGCGCAGGGCCAGCCGTTGCCGCCGGTGCAGAATCTGCCCAACGGCCAGCGGCTGCTGGGGTCGAACATCCGGGTGCGTCACAACGTGACGCAGGCCAACAGCGTGCAGATCGAAGCGCGGCTGAACGAGCAGGGTGAGCCGGACTCGGATCGCCGCGCGCGGGTGCGGCTGAACGCGGGCGAGTTCTTCTCGTTCCGCCCCGAGAACGCGACGGGCACGCGGATCGCGGTGGGTTCGATGTCGTTCGACGTGGAGCCGGGCGGGTTCTCGACGGTGGGCATCAACGCCGCCAACATGGCGGTCCAGTTGTATTTCCGTGGCGAGTTGATCGAGCAGACGACGGGCGCGGCGCTGCTGGCCAAGAGCAGCACCGGGCTGGGTGTGGGGCGGTTTACGTTCAACGCGCCGACGGGATTCGGGGCGTTCGACGAGGTGCGGATCGTGGCCCTCAACGGCCCGAACGATCCGTTCTACATGGACAACCTGCAGCAGACGATCCCTTCGGGCGATTATGTGGAGATCGTGCAGGGTCGGGTGCGGGGCGCGGAGATTTGGCTGGCCGGGCCGGTGGGAACGTCGCTGACGATCTCGGACCTGTACGGGCGTGACATGCTGCAGACGCTTGCGCTGGGCAAGCCCGACGGCTTGAACGTGACGCTGGTCGACATCGACGACAACGGGATTCCGAACTTCAACGACGGCATCGGCAAGATCGTGATCAACAACTCCGACTCGAGGGTGGCGGTCTCGATGTGGGGCGGCTCGGTGACGGCCTATACGGGTCAGGTCGACCCGGACGCGGAGTCCTTCGGGGGCGGCTTCCAGTACATCCGCTCGGAAGCGATCGGCGGCACGCTCGATGTCTTCGAGGGTGCGGGCTTCGGCTATATCTACGACGCGGAGGCCAACGCGGTCGGCGGGCTTCCCGGGGCGGGCGGGTCGCTGGTGATCGGCAGCCCGTTCATCCGGCCGCTGGACAACTACAACGCCGACGGCCTGCCCGCCGGCACGGGGAGCGTGGTGACCGCGGGCTTTGTGAATCCGAATCAGGGTATCTTCGTGACGGGCGGGAGCTCGATCGGGAGCGTGTTCGCGCACGCGGTCATGCACGGCTCGTCGAATTTCACGGGCTCGGTGGGGAGCGCGAACATCGGATACCTGGTGGGATCGATGACGGTCGCGGGTGATCTGGGCTCGCTGGTGGTTCAGAGCGAGGCTGGACGCTGGTCGGCGGAGATCGGCAACCCGACGAATCCGCACCGCAAAACGGGGTCGCAGCTGATCGTCGGGCGCACGCTCGGCGAGGTGGTGATCGGCGGGCGATCGCTGCTGGACATCACGGTGTCGGGCGACCTGACCGACCCGACGGGTCGTCCGGCGCGCGATATTTTCAATTACCAGGAGTCCGAGGCGCCGTTCGCCATCGATCCGGCCAGCACCGAAGGGCCCGAGGCGGCGATCCAGGCGAATCTCGCCAACACGGGCCTGGCGTCGCAGACGGGGCTGTTCGGGCTGCGCGGGGCGGCGCAGGGCCCGCTTCTGGGACAGGGCTTCCGGCGCAACGACTCGCTGCTGTCGGCGGAATGGGTCGGCAACGGGGGCACCGGCGTCCGCATCACGGGCGATCTCTCGGCCCGGGACACGATCAACACCGGCGACGACAACGTCGACGTGTTCGCCTTTGCGACCGACGGCGTGACGCCGATCACGGTGCAGGTGCAGGACACGGTCTCCGCGACGAACTTCACATATTTCCGTCTCGTTGATTCGCGCGGGCGCACCGTGGCGACTCCCGGGAACGTGCGCGGCGTGGGAGATCTGACGTTCGTCACATACCAGCCGAGCGCGCCGGGCGTGCTGTATCTGGTCTTGGGCGATCCCAACGACTCCAACGGGGCCGACGACGGCTTCGGGTTCAGCGACTACACCGCGACGATCCTCGGCATGGCGCCGAGCACGTTCGGGTCGTATCGCACGGTCAACGCCTCCGGCGCCGCGGGCGGCACGGACAACAGCAACACCAACATCGGCCTGTCGCAGAGCATCAATCTTCTGAACGGAAGCGTGGGTTCGATCCGCATCGGCACGGGGATGATCTCCAGCGCCGGCGCCGAGGTCTCGGCCCAGGACTATGTGAATGTCCCGGACGGCGACCAAGATTTCCTGAACTGGGGCGGCGGCACCTGGGGCATCGCGGGCGGGGTGTGGAACATCACGCTCGGCTCGGACATCGACGGCACGACCCTGGTGCCCTTGACGCTGACGATCGGCGGCGACCTGGGCCAGCTGGTGACGGGTCTCTCTCCGCAGACGGGTGTCGGTCCCACCGAGGGCGACATCAACTTCATGAACATGAACGTCGGCGGGCGGATCGGAATGCTCGACGTGTCGGGCGGGATCGGCATCGACCAGGACGCCGAGCCATTCGCCGACGTCGTCGGCTCGCCGAACTTCCAGGTGAAGACCGGCCTGAAGACGGGCAAGGGCGACATCGGGATGATCCGCCTGGGCTCGTACATCTATGGAGACGCGCTGTCGCTCACCACGCCGACGGGCTCGATCATCGGCGCGCTGCTGGTGAACCAGGATGTGGCGCCGACCGGGGCGGCCCGCGAGGGCATCTACTGGGGCGACGACGGCGTTCCGATGAACCTCGGGGCGGGGTCGGACGTGCGCTTCGTGGACACGCCGCGGATCGACCTGCGGTCGACCGTGGACGCCGATTTCGACCTGTTGCCCAACGTGGCGCAGGAGTTCGTGGACGACGGCGGCGGGACGGTGCGGATCAGGCTGGTGTCGGGCGCGACGCAGGTTCCGACCGGTCGCGTGATCGCGCTGCCGGTGAACGGGTCGCAGGGCGTGGCGATCGCGCAGATCATCGTCGACCTGAGCAACGGCGGGTCGCTGGAGATCGACAGCGGCTCGACGGGTTCGGCGGCGGATGTGATCTCGATCGGGCGGATCGTCGTGGTGGGCGCGGCGGCCGATTCCAACATCACGATCAAGGGCAACGTGCAGGTCGACGTTCTGCGGATCGAGTCGGCGGCGGCGCTCAACGCGATCAGCAACAGCACGCCCAACGGCGACATCGTGGCGATCGACGTGGTGGGCCTGCTGGCTCAGACGGGCGCGGCGCTGGAGATCACCAAGGGCCACCTGGGGCGGACGGAAGTGCCGGCATTCGGGCCGCAGCTCTTCGGGCCGTTCATGGGCCTCGCGGGCACGGGGTCGGGGAGCACGATCGCGGCGCCGGCGGTGACGGGCACGTTCAGCGCCGACTACAACGGTCAGGGTCTGCGGCCGGTGACCGATGCGAGTTCGGCGGCGGGCAACGCGTACCTCGACGACATCGGCTCGCCGTTCGATCCGTGGCTGAACGGCCTGCTGGTTCGCACCGGCAACGTGACGGGCGAGGTGCGGGTGGCGGGCAAGATGGGCGACGTGCTGGTGTTGGCGGGCAACCTGGCCAGCCGGGTCATCGCCAACTATGACGCGAGCACGGGCGTGGGCCAGTTCGACGGGATCGTCGGAACGATCTACGCCTCCGGGCGCGTGAACGAGGTGGACATCGGCGACGGGCTGGCGGCCAACACCGGCGGCGCGCTGGCGAGCACGGGCATCTTCGCGGGCAACGACATCGGACTGGTCCTGAACAGCAAGTCCAAGGTCGCGGACATCCGCGGGCCGATCGGCGCCAACAACACGGCGATCGATTTCCCGCTGGGGGACGGGGTCGACGGGATCGGCGAAATCCGCCTGACGGGCGGCGGGGACATCGTGGGCGCCTACATCGGCGTCATGAACATGGACAACTTCTGGTCCAGTTTCCAGTACGGGGATGACAGCCTTTCGACCGGCGAGCTGCGCCTCATTTCCGGCGACAAGGCCGACCTGCTCCGCTCCGAGGTGCGCGGCGCCAGGCTGACCACGATGACCCTGCGGGACGGCTACTACGACGCGAGCTTCACGTCGTTCACGCGCAGCATCGGCACCATCACGGCCAAGGGCTACCGCAACTCGACGCTGGTGGGCGGCGACCTTGAGTTCCGGGTCAACACGATCCAGACCGGCCTGGATCTGGGCTCGCTGCTCACGCAGGACGCGACGGGCGAGATCAACGATCTTCTCGTCGACGTGGTCGGTTCGGTGACCGGGCGTATCAGCGCCAAGAACATGTCCCGCGTCGAGCTGGAGGTCGACAACTCGATCGCCCAGTTCATGCTCTCGGGTGACATGCGGGCCAGCTCGATCAACGCCGGGCGCCTGCCAAGCGTGGCGATCGACGGCGACCTGACGGCGTCGCGCATCACGATCGCCGGCGCCCTGGACAGCCTCACCGTGGGCGACAGCATCGTCAACAGCGAGATCGCGGTCAACGGGCCGTTCGGCAAGATCGTCAAGGTGACGGCCAAGAACGGCATCAGCGGGAAGATCTCCTCGTCGGGCCCGATCGGCTCGATCGAGGCGACCGGCGGCGACATCGACGCGACGATCACGACGATCGGCGCGCTGAGCAATGTCACGTCGATCAAGGCCGGGCGCGACGCGATCCTGGCGACGGACATCGCGGGCACGGTGGATTCGATCGTGGCCGGGCGTCACATCGGCAAGAAGGGTCGGGCGGAGGCGGTCGTGATCCGCGGCACGCTGAAGGAAGCGACCGCGGGTGGGGCGCTCTACACCGACCTGCGCGTGGGCCAGGAGGTCACCAAGGTCACGATCGCGCGGGTCTCCAGCAAGCCCGGCAACAACCTCACCTCGACCGGCTCGATCATCGCCTTCGGCGCGATCAAGGCGATCAAGATCGAGGGCGATTTCGACGGCGACATCATCAGTTATTCCAACAACATCGATTCGATCATCATCACCAACGGCTCGTTCCTCCCCGGCAACACCATCGCGGCGTACGACGGGCACATCAACGGCGTGACCATCGACGGCGGCAACCTCTACGGCGACATCCACGCCGACTGGATCCTTTACGGCGTGAGCGTGCTGGCCTCGTCGGACGGCGTGTTCGGCGACGTGGGCGTGAACGCGGCCATGTCGTCCAACGTCTCGGCGGACGCGTTCCGCAACCAGCTCCCGGTGGGGGTGGCCGCGACCGTGAACGTGGACGGGCCGCGGATCAGCGCTGGCTGGAACGTCGGGCGCGTGTACCTCTCGGGCGGCTCGATGTTCGAGACCCAGATCATCGCGGGGCGGGCCATCGGCTTTGTCGAGGTCCACGGCGCGATCGGCAACGATCCCTTCACGACGACGATCGGAACAAACATCGTGGCGGGCGACTCGATCTACGCGATCGGGGTGGTGGGGAACGGCTCCGAGGCCGGGAATATCTCGCTGGCGATCATCGAGGCCGGCGCGACCGACCTGGGCGCCGACGGGATGCTGATGGGCACCGGCTCCGACGCCGACACCGTCAAGTCCGGCTGGATCAACGACGTGTACGCCAGCGGCGACGCCTACGCGTTGGTCGTGACGGCGGGCATGCGTCCGGGCGCGGACGGCATCTACAACACGGGCGACGACCGCGTCGCGCCGGGCGTGTCGTTCATCAACGTCGTGACGCTCTCCGGCACGGCCGAGTTCGTCAGCGCGTTCTCGGATTCGTTCAGCCTCGCGCTGCTGGGCGACAGCCGCATCTTCAAGGCCGGCCCGGCGCTGCAGCTCGCCGACTCGCGCATCTGGGACGGCTGGACCAACCCCGGCGTGGCGATCACGTCGACGGGCCTGGCCTTCACGAACGGGTCGAACACGGGCACGCTCTACTTCGCCGGCCCGGGCGAGGCCTACTGGAACCAGTCCACGCAGCGCGTCACGGTGGTCAACGGATCGCTGGCGACGGCGCTGACGGTGCTGGTCGACGGGACCAATCCGACGCTCAACAGCTTCGACATCGTCACCAACGACGACTGCTCGATCGGCGCGATCTTCATCGGGGCCAACCTGGCCGGCAACTCCGACATCATCGTCGACGCGTACGTGCAGTCGATCACGGTCGGCACCATCTCGGGCACGGGCGAGATCAACATCGGCGGCGACTTCGGCACGCTTACGAGCAACAGCTTCAGCGGCGGGACGCTGACCGCCAAGCAGACGGCCTACATCAACATCACGGGCGACTTCGGCGCGGCGAACTTCGCGACCCGTGGCGAGGCGACCCTCAATCTCCTGGCCGTCGGCTTCATCAACATCACCGGCGCCGATCGCGGGCGCGTCAACGTCGAGCGCGACCTGACGAGCTTCGTGGTGGGCGGGGCGATGGAGGGCGCGACGGTCCGCGCGGGTTCGTCGCTGGGCGACTTCCAGGCCGGCTCGGTCTCGCGTTCGTGGGTCTCGGTCAATGAGTTCTTCGGCTCGATCAAGGTCACGGGCGATGTCTTCGACTCGTCGATCATGGCGGGCGTCGACCTTGGCTACGACACGGAGTTTGGCGGGAGCGGCATCAACGCCGACAAGCTCTCGTCGGGCTTCATGGGCGACGCGACGATCGGCGGCAACTTCTTCGAGAGCGACCTGATCGCGGGCCTGATCCGCGGCACGGACGGGTTCTTCGGCACCACCGACGACCGCATCGCCGAGGGGCGGAGCACGATCGGCAAGGTCACGATCGGCGGCACGGGCGTGGGCTCGACGCGCGACAGCGAGTCGTACCGCATCGCCTCGACGGGCACGCTGGGCGCGGTCAAGATCGGGGGCTCGAACGGCACGGATTCGGGCAACTTCAAGATCGATCGGAAAATCCTGCCGCCGGCGCCGTTCCAGGTCGCCGACCTCTCGACACAGGACATCGCGCGGGTGTCGACGGCTAAGCTGGTGTTCAACCAGTCGGTCGACTCCAGCACGCTGGCGACGGGCCTGTCGATCTATCAGGTGCGCGGCGAGTCGGGCGAGCAGGAACTCCGCCTCATCAACACGGTCGACTACGCCATCGAATACGACGCGGTCAACAACACCGCGATCGTGCGCTTCTCGCGCGAGCTGACCAGCCGCAACCTGCCCGAACAGGCCGGCATCCCCGGCCCGGGCCTCTACCGCTTCAAGCTCGATGCGTCGATCATCCGCGCGACGCTCGGACGCACGTACCTGGACGGCAACGCCGACGGCGTGCTCACGCCGGGAGACAACTACTCGGACGACAACGTGGTGGGCGACGCGGGCGACAAGCTGACCAGCGAGCGCGCCATCGTCACCGACCCCGATACCAACCAGCAAGTGCTGACCGTTGACTTCTACGCCCCGGTCAACCTCAACGTGCTGCTGGACGACAACCGCACGCCGGACGGGCTGCCCGACGCCAACCGCGTCTTCACGCTGCGGGGAACGATCGGTGATCACCCGGACAACGACTCCAACTACTTCCGCTTCGCGGGCGATACTGACGTGTACAAGATCACGCTCCAGGCCGGGCAGATGCTCCGCCTGGGCGCCCTGAGCGGTTCGGCCTTCCTCACCAACGCCTTCCTGGTGGACTCGCTGGGTGCGCCGGTCAACACCACGCAGATTCTGGCGCTCCCGGTGAACTCCAGCGACATCACCGCGCAGACGTTCGAGCAGAACATGCTCGTCCGCCGCACCGGAACGTACTACATCATCGTCGGCAACGCCGACGAGAACGGCGGGGGGGCCCACGCCCCGCCCCGGGCCCGTCCCAAACCCCGAGGCGGGCGGGCCCCCCCCGGCGCTGAAACGCTCACGGGCCCCGGGTTCGCCCG
>OEIV010000425.1_pt1 | contig 23297 bp, 25 predicted proteins | sample 1539231 | NCBI WGS metagenome assembly OEIV01 (sample SAMN03794762, study PRJEB22550) | activated sludge metagenome | feature: wastewater treatment plant; material: activated sludge; isolation source: Wastewater treatment plant of a petroleum refinery complex | place: Argentina: Buenos Aires ... | reverse complement strand
ATCCTGATCGTCACCCACGACCGCTACTTCCTCGACAATGTCACGGGCTGGATTCTCGAACTCGACCGCGGCCGGGGCATTCCCTACGAGGGCAATTACTCCGCCTATCTCGGCCAGAAGGCCAAGCGTTTCGCCCAGGAGGCGCGCGAGGACGCCGCCCGCCAGAAGGTTCTGGAGCGCGAGCAGGAGTGGATCGGCCGCAGCCCGCAGGCGCGGCAGGCCAAGAGCAAGGCCCGCCTCAGGGCCTATGACGAATTGCTCAAGGTCAACGAGGAGCGCACCCGGTCCAACACCGCGCAGATCATCATTCCGCCAGGCGAGCGCCTGGGTTCGGTGGTGATCGAGGTCGAGGGCCTGAACAAGGCCTATGACGACAAGCTCCTGATCGAAAACCTGTCCTTCAAGCTGCCGCCCGGCGGCATTGTCGGCATCATCGGACCGAACGGCGCGGGCAAGACCACATTGTTCCGTATGCTGACGGGTCAGGAACAGCCGGACAGCGGCACGGTGCGCGTGGGAGACTCGGTGAAGCTCGGCTATGTTGACCAGAGCCGTGACGACCTCGACCCCGACAAGACCGTCTGGCAGGAGATTTCCGGTGGTGCCGACGTGATCTATCTCGGCAAGCGCGAGATGAACTCGCGCGCCTATACCGGGGCCTTCAACTTCAAGGGCGGCGACCAGCAGCAGAAGGTGGGCACGCTTTCAGGCGGTCAGCGCAACCGGGTGCATCTGGCCAAGATGCTGAAGTCGGGGGCCAATGTGCTGCTGCTCGACGAGCCGACCAACGACCTCGACACGGAAACGCTGGCGGCACTGGAAGAGGCGCTGGAGGATTTCGCGGGCTGCGCCGTCATCATCAGCCACGACCGCATGTTCCTCGATCGCCTGGCGACCCACATCCTGGCCTTCGAGGGCGACAGTCATGTGGAATGGTTCGAGGGCAACTTCGAGGCCTATGAGGAAGACAAGAAGCGCCGCCTGGGCGAGGACGCGGTCAATCCGCACCGGGTGAAATACAAGAAATTCGAGCGCTGATCCCCGCCTTGCCGGCACGGGAACACTTTCCTCGTCCCGGCGTTTCCTCCCTGGAGGCAGGGGCAGGACATGGTGAAGCGAGCGGTAAAAAGAGCGCCGGTCAAAAGGCCGGTCAAGGCGGCAAAGGGCAAGGCGGCACCGGTTGCGGCAGGTTCGGCCCTGGTGCTGATCAACCGGGGTTCCGGCACGGTGCGCACACGCGGGCCGGACGCGATTAAAACCGTGGTGGAAGAATCCCTTGCGCGGCATTTCTCACCTCTTTCGGTAAGGTTTTTCGAAGGTGATATCGGGGCGGAGATCGCGCGCGCCCTGAAGTCCAGGACGCCGCCCGCCGTGATCATTGCCGGGGGCGGCGACGGCACATTGGCCGCGGCGGCGCAGGCATTGGTGGGGTCCGACACGGTCATGGGCGCGCTGCCGCTGGGCACCATGAACCTCTTCACCCGCTCACTCGGTTTCTCCAGGGTGCTGGATGAGGCGCTGGCGCAATATGGCGAAGCCACGCCGGATGCGGTGGACGTGGGCCTGGCCAATGGCAAGGTGTTCCTGCATCAGGTGTCGCTTGGCCTGCAACCGCGCATGGCGCGCCTGCGCGAGCGCATGGGTTATTCCAGCCGCTTCACCAAGATGCTGGGCGCGGCGCGGGCCTTTCTCATTCTCGCGGCCCGCCCCCGGATGGTGCGGGTGCGGGTGGAGGCCGACGGCGCGGCGCGCAAAATCTCCACCCCCATGCTGGCCGTCACCAACAATGAATTGGGCGGGGCGGGCGACCCCTCGCTGCCGGCGCGGCTCGATCAGGGCATCCTTGCCGCCTATGTGCTGGAGGGTCTGTCGTTTCGTACGCTGTTCGGGCTGGCGCGGGATTATCTCTTCGACCGGGTGAAGGACAATCCGGCGGTGGAGACGATGACCGCCAGGGAAGTGATCCTGACGCAGCGGCCCAGCCGTCTGCTGAAGCGGCGGCGCAAGGGGGTGCTCGCCTCGATGGATGGCGAGGTCATGGTGCTGGAAAATCCGATAAGGGTTGAGATCAGGCCGAAGGCGCTGAAGGTCTTGCGCGCGGCGGCGGCGCGCTCAGACGGGATGTGACTTCTGCCGCGCCAGCCGCCGCCGTTCGCGGCGGTGATGCATGCCGGTGAGTCCCATGCGCACCAGCTTGTAGCAGATGGCGGCAGCCATGAGCCCCAGGGGAATGCTGCCGATGGTCATGGGCATGAGATAGGGACCAAGGGCCCTGGCTATGGCGTGGAGGGTGGCGCTGGGACCGTCGCTCCACAGCGATGTGCTGTGGGGGGTGAGATCGATGCTGATCGAGCTGAGGTGCGGACGGCCCTGGATGAGGGCACCGAGGTTATAGGTCGCCAGAAAAATGGGCGGAAAGGTGAGGGGATTGCCCACCACCGTGCCCGCCGCCGAGGCAAGAATATTGCCGCGGAGCGCCAGCGCAATCAGCGCCGCCATGATGAAGTGCAGTCCGAGGAAGGGGGTGAAGGAAACGAAAGCCCCGGCGGCAAAGCCAAGTGCAATCTGATGATCGGAGACCTTGATGCGGTGCAGGCGCAGCAGGATGAAATGCCACAGGCGGCGCAACCCCATGCGCGGCCAGATGAGGTCGCGGAGGTGGTGGTGGCGTGGTTTCGGGTTGCGGCGTTTGAACATGGCGGCAAATCACTGCGGCCACAGTGCCGCGACAGTAGTTAATATCGCCTCAAATTGCGCCTGCCCTATGGCTGAGGTCACGGCTGCTCCGGCAGTTTCCAGTCAATGGGTCGCTGGCCCTGCGCCATCAGGAAGGCATTGGCGCGCGAGAAGGGCCGCGAGCCGAAGAAGCCGTTATGCGCCGAAAGCGGCGAGGGGTGGGGCGAGGCGATGACCAGATGGCGCGTCCGGTCCACGAAACCCGCCTTCTTCTGGGCATAGGAACCCCAGAGAATGAAAACCACCGGCTCGGTCTTTTCATTCACCAGGCGGATGACGGCATCGGTGAAGCGCTCCCAGCCCTTGCCCTGATGGGAGGCGGCGCGGTGGGCTTCCACCGTCAGCACCGCATTGAGCAGGAGAACGCCCTGCTGGGCCCAATGTTCGAGATTGCCGTGGCGCGGCGGGGCAAGCCCCAGATCGGTCTGCATTTCCTTGTAGATGTTGATGAGCGAGGGCGGTGGCGTCACGCCGGCGCGCACCGAAAAGCACAGGCCATGGGCCTGACCGTCGCCATGGTAGGGGTCCTGACCCAGGATGACCACGCGCACCTGATCGAGCGGGGTCGCATCGAGCGCGTGGAACCATTCCGAGCCCTTGGGGAAGATGTTCTTTCCGGCCTCGCGTTCCGCCACCAGAAAGTCGCGCAGGGCCGCCATGTAGGGTGCGTCGAATTCGGGTTTCAGGGGCCCAAGCCAGCTTTCGTGCAGTTTCACCATGGCGGAAGTGTGCGAAACGGCAGCACGTCTGTCCATGGGCCGGGACGGCTTTTCCGCCGGGTCTTTTGCGAATCCCGGAAATGATTATCCTCCCGCCCACGATGGCCGACTGGAATCCCGCCCTTTACCTGACCTTTGCCGATGAACGCGCCCGCCCGGCGCGCGACCTCTTACAGCAGGTGCCGGTGAAGGATCCGAAGCTGATCTATGACCTGGGCTGCGGGCCGGGCAATTCCACAGCGCTGGTCTATCGCGCCTTTCCCGAGGCCACGGTGATCGGGGTGGACAATTCGCCGGCCATGCTGATCGAGGCCAAGTCGGCGCTGCCGCATCTGGAGTTCGACAAGGCCGACATCACCGATTGGCGCGCGCCGCCGACCACCGACCTCCTGTTCGCCAACGCCACCTTCCAGTGGCTGCCGGACCATGCCGGACAGATGCTGCGCCTGCTGCGGCAGTTACGCCCCGGCGCGGTGCTGGCGGTGCAGATGCCGGACAATCTGGGGGAGCCGTCGCACCGCATGATGCATGAGGCAGCACTCTATGGTTCGTGGGTGTCGCTGCTGCATCAGGCGGCGGAGACGCGCCAGCCGCTGCTCACGCCGGGGCAGTATTACGAGATGCTCAAGCCCTATTGCGCCCGCCTCGACATCTGGCGCACCACCTATGTGCATGCGGTGAACGGCATTCAGGGCATCATCGACATGTTGTCGTCCACCGGCCTCAGGCCCTGGCTGGATCCGCTGACGGCGGCGGAGAAACAGGCCTTCCTCATCGATTACACGGTGCGGCTGGCCAAGCATTATCCGGTGCAGCGCGACGGCAAGGTGCTCTTGTCCTTTCCGCGCCTGTTCATCGTGGCGCAACGATAGGGGGGTTATGATGTTTATTCTCTATGGACGTCCGGGTTCAGCCTCGGCGGCGGTGGAGGCTGTGCTGGCCGAAGTGGAGGCACCGCATGAAGTGGTGCATGTGCCGCGCACCGACGAGGCGAAGATTGCCGCCGCGGGGCATCGCGATGTGCCTGCGGTGGAGGTGCCCACGCTGGAATTTCCCGATGGCAGCCGCATGGCGAAATGCGCGGCGATCCTCCTTCATCTCGCCGATCTCTATGCCGCCCACGGTCTGGCCCCGGCGCTGCGGGCGGCCGAACGGCCGCGCTATACCGAATGGATGATCAACCTGGCGGCCAAGTTTCATTCCGCCGATCTGCGCCTGTTCCAGCCCTTGCGCTTTGCCCGCAACGCCGACATGGCGGCGGCGGTGGAGGATCAGGCGCGGGCCGAGATCGCCACGCGCTTTGCCAGGCTGGCGGCGGCGCTGGGCGATGGGCCCTTCCTGCTGGGCGAGAGACTGTCGGCGGCGGATATCTATGCCGCCATGCTCATCGGCTGGGCGCCCGATGTGGAGGCGCTCTTGAAGGCGCAGCCGGCGCTGGCGCGCCTCTACAATGGGGTGGCGTCGCGTCCGGCCATCGCGCCCGTGTGGCATCGCAATGGCATGATCGCCGCAAGGTAGCGAGGGGTGGCGGTCACTCCGCCGGCAGGCCAAGGCCCAGCACGCGGCAGATGGCATAGACCAGGTCGGCGCGGTTCAGGGTGTAGAAGTGGAAGTCGGTCACGCCCTCGCGGCGCAGGGCATGGACCTGTTCGGCGGCGACCATGGCGGCCACGAGATTGCGCGTCTCCGGTTCCTGATCGAGACCGGCGAAGCGCCGCGCCAGATCGGGCGGAATATGGGCGCCGCATTTGCCGGCAAATTCCGACACGCGGGCGAAATTGGTGATGGGCAGGATGCCGGGCACCAGGTTGATGTCGATGCCGCGCGCCGCCACGCGGTCGCGCAGGCGCAGGAAGAAGCTGTTGTGGAAGAAGAACTGCGAGATGGCGCGGGTGGCACCGCTTTCGGCCTTGTCGGCCATGAAGGCCAGGTCTTCCTCGATGGAGACGGAATCGGGGTGGCGCTCGGGATAGGCCGAGACGGAGACTTCGAAGTCGCCGATGTCGCGGATGCCGCGCACCAGATCGGCGGCGTTGCGATAGCCGTCCGGGTGGGGGCTGAACTTCTGGCCGACACCGCCCGGCGGGTCGCCGCGCAGCGCCACGATGTGGCGCACGCCTGCGTCCCAGTTGGCGCGGATCACCTCGTTCACCTCGTCCCTGGTGGCAGCCACGCAGGTCAGATGCGCGGCCGGCTTCAGGGAGGTTTCGGCGGCGACGCGCGCCACGGTGGCCAGGGTGCGGTCGCGCGTGGTGCCGCCCGCGCCATAGGTGACGGAAACGAAATCCGGGCGGATGGTTTCAAGCTTGCGCAGGGTGGACCAGAAGGAGGCCTCGGCGTCCGTCTTGGGCGGGAAGAACTCAAAGGACACGGTGAGGTCGGATTTCTTCGCGTTCATGGGCGCACCATTTTTCGTTCACGCCTGGCCGCGACAGGTTCAGCCGCAGCGGGCAGGCGGGCCAGCCACAGCGACACGGTCAGCCCCTGACTGGTCTTGAGCCAGGGGGGCGGCAAGACCTCGTGGGCTTCGAGCTTCAATCCGGCGCGCGCCAGCCAGCGGCTCATCTGCTCGGCCGAGATGCCGAGGCGGCGGTGGGCGTGGTCGCTGCGCAACTCCTCCAGCTCATGCGGGGCAAAGTCGGCCAGCAGCAGGCGGCCCCCCGGCCTCAGGATGCGCGCGGCTTCGACGAGGGCCTTGTGCGGATCGTCGAGGTAATGCAGCACCTGATGGATGGTGACGAGATCAGCGGCACCATTGGCGAAGGGCAGGGCATAGATGTCGGACTGGCGCAGTTGCGCCCGGGCCAGGCCGGCCTGATCGAGATGGGCCCGGGCAATGGCCAGCATAGCGGGGCTCTGGTCGATGCCGTTGAGCTGTCCCGCCTGGCCGGCGAAGAGTTCCAGCATGCGGCCTGTGCCGGTGCCGAGGTCGATGAGGGCGGATACCGGAGCGGGGCCCACCATGGCGCGCATGGCGGCCTCCACCTCCACCTCGTCCACATGCAGCGAACGCAGCCGGGCCCAGTCGGCGGCATTCTCCTGAAAGTAGTGGCGGGCGCGTTCGGCGCGCTGATGGCGGACCTGTTCGAGGCGCAGGAGATCGGCGGCCAGCGCCTGTTCGCCGCCCGGCAGCATGTCCACCACGGCGCGGCCCAGCGCTCCGCCCAGGCCCTCGTCGCGCAGGCGGAAGAGCACCCAGTTGCCTTCCTTGTGACGGTCGAGCAAGCCCGCCTCCACCATGAGCTTGAGATGGCGGCTCACCCGCGGCTGGCTTTGCTGTAAAATATGGGTGAGCTCGCTGACATTGAGCTCGCCATGGGACAGAATGAAAAGAATGCGGATTCGCGTGGCCTCGGCAGCGGCACGCAGACCGGAAAGAAGTTCATCCATGGCGTGGACAGAAGGCGGCGTCATGGGGCAACATAAACATATCTTTATATAGATGGCAACGGCCATGCCGGTTTTGTCACGAGAAACGGCGAATTTGGTTGAGGGGGAAAGGTCCGCCTTGATTTCTTCATGATATGCCCCCTAATTCGGGGCCGATGCGGTTTTGTGATTGCGGCGAGGTAACAGGCATGAATGTGCGTGACAGGGGGCGGCGCCCGAGCCAGACGTTGAGCCGGCGGCAGCTCATGGCGGGGCTTCTGGGTCTTGCCCTGGCGGGCACGGCGCTCAGTCCGGCCATGGCGCTGTCAGGGCCGGAAGGCTATGTGGACAGCATTGCCGGCGATGTCATGCGCCTGGCCAACGGCGGGGCGCGCGGCGAGACGCTGAAGGGCCAGTTCGCCAGCCTGCTCAATCGCTATATCAACCTGCGCAACATCGCCAATTTCGCGCTGGGGCCATGGCAGAAGCAATTGCCCGAGGCCGACCGCGCCATGTTCTACACGCTCGTCGGCCGTTATGCGGCGGCGCTGTTCGTCTATTACGTGGATGACTTCAAGGGTTCGGAACTGGAGATCAAGTCCACCAGCAAGCAGGGGGCCTTCATCACCATCCAGAGCGCCATCAAGCTCAAGGGCGGCGGCCGCGAGCAGGTGCAATGGCGGGTGACCGGCGGCGACGGCGGCTATCGCGTGGCCGATGTCAATCTCAAGGGCGTGTGGCTGACCATCGCCATGAAGCAGCGCTTCAAGGATGTGCTGACCCGGTCCAGGGGCAATTTCCAGGCCCTCTACGAGGAGTTGCGGAAGGCCGAAACCTGGTGAGTTTTTGGCCTGCCGTTGTGCCGTCATTCAGACAGCGTTAACCATGTCTGGCTGAAGATGGTCCACCCCATTTAAACGGAAGACGATATCATGCTCTCGCGCCGCCATGTTCTGGGCCTGATGGCCGTCATGCTTGCCAGCCCCGCCCGGGCGGAACATCCCTCCGTGGCCTACATGCGGTCCGTGGGCAAGGACATGCTGGCGGCCCATCGCCAGGGCACGGTCTCGGCCTTCATGCGCGTCATCCAGCGCCATGCCGATGTCAGCGGCATCGGCGCCTATTCGCTGGGCGACTACAACAACAAGCTGCCGGCGGGGCAGCGCGCCCGCTATAACCGCGGCGTGGCCAACTTCATGGCGCGTTACTTCGCCGAGCAGTCGCATATCTACACCATCGCCAAATACGACATCGGCGAGGCCACGGTGGACGGCGATGACATTCTGGTGGCCTCCAAGGTCTATCTCATGGACGGCCAGACCTATAACGTCATGTGGCGGCTGCACTGGACGGGGGGGCGCTATCGCGTCACCGATGCCAAGGTGCTGGGCTTCTCGCTGACCTACATGCAGCGCGGCATCTTCACCAGCTTCGTGGCCAAGCAGAAGGGCAATATCGGCCCGCTCATCGTGGCCCTGAACCGCTGATCCTTACCACGCCTTAACCACGTCTGCCCACGCACCATTAACCAGCGCCCGGCGATAATCGCCCCAACTTTCAGTTGGGGGATTTCATGCCTATGCGGTTGTGGATTTTGGCGGGCCTTGCGGGCCTGGCGCTGGCGGCCTGCTCGGATGAGAAGCCGAAGAAATATTTCGAGACCCAGGGCCTGGTGGCCCCCATCAGCGCCTGTGCCGTGGACCCGCGCGCCTTTGGCGAGGCCGAGAAGATTTCCGACTTCCACGAGGGCAACGGCTGCGGCGTGGACAATGCCTGGCGCGTCTACTCCGTGGGCACTGTGCGGCTGTCGCAGCCCGGCACCTTCAACTGCCGGCAGGCGGGGCAGGTGAACCGCTGGATGCAGGGGCCGGTGCAGGCGGCGGCCCAGGATATTTTCGGCGAGCCGGTGGTGGAGTTGAAGGTGGCGGCCTCCTATTCCTGCCGCCCGCGCAACAATGTGCGGGGTGCCAAGCTGAGCGAACACGGCTTCGGCAATGCCATTGACGTGGCGGGCTTCACGCTGGCCAGCGGGCGCACCGTGTCGGTGCTGGAGGACTGGAACGGCGGGCGCGACGAGCGGGCATTCCTGCGCGCCGTGCGCGCCGATGCCTGCGGCCCGTTCCGCACGGTGCTGGGTCCGGGCAGTGACGCCAATCATCGCGATCATCTGCATCTGGATTTGCAGAACCATCGCAGCGGCGGAACTTACTGCCACTAATCAATGGTTTGCCTAGCGCAACGGACGATCAAATCGGAAGGATTTGAGAGAGGAAAGTTGCGCCAACATATTGATTTTTCGAGCAACTTATCGGCGGCAGTTGATTCCAACTGACCGCCGGTTGCTCTAGTAATCCCAAGAATATGATTCAACCTGACCGTCATGGCGTTGCCATGATTGTCACCGATCATCGGCTCAGGAAATGACGGGAGACGGCGATGAAACTCGTGGCGGCAATCATTCTGGCGGGAACACAGTGGGCGTCGGTTGACGGGCCGCAGACGCTTGCGTTTCAGGCCGGGCAGGCGGGCGGCAGCGGCGGATGCAACCGCTATGGTGCCAGTTATCAGCAGCAGGGCGCGCGCCTGCACTTCGGCCCGATCATGGCAACCCGCATGGCCTGTGCGCCAACGGTGATGACACGCGAGCAGAACTGGTTCGAACGCCTTGACCTGGTGGCCACGGCGGAGGTCAGAAACCGCATGCTGGTCCTGAAGGATGGCGCGGGCCATGTGCTGGCCCGGCTGAAGCGCGCCCGCTGAATGGCGGTTGCAATCGGCGGGATCCGGGGGCATATCAGCGGCCATGAGCAAGAAACCGAAATCCGCCGCGCCGGAGAGCGCGTCCGTTGCCGAAGTGCTGCGCCCTGACATGACTCCCAAGGTCGCCGCCAGCCACGCCATCAGTCCGCTCATGTGCTTTCTCGCTGCGGCGGGGGCGGGGGCCATGACGCTCACCATGCTGGGCTATACGGCGGCGCTGTCAGTCTGGGCGCTGGCGGAACTGATGGGCCTGCCGCATTGGGCCTTCTATGGGCTGCTGGCCCTCGCGGCCATTCCGGTGCTGTGGACGGCCCTGTGGGTGGCGGGCCGGGCCTGGCATGTGGAACAGCTCATCAGCCGGGATCAGGACGTTGACACCCCGGTGTTTTCGCTTGGCCGCTACTGGGGCCGCCGTTGAGGCAGTGATCGGGGGCCGCCGCCGGAGTTTCGCATGTCCATCTGGTCGGTTCTCAGCACCATCGGAGATTCTCTCGCCACGTTCTTTGCCGGCGGGCGCGAGGCGGGCAAGCCGCCGGAAAAGACGGTGGCCTTCACCATCGCCATGATCGCGCTTTCGGCCAAGATGGCCAAGGCCGATGGCGTGGTGACCCAGGATGAGCGCGCCGCCTTCCGCGATGTCTTCCATGTGTCGGAGGCCGACATGGGCGGGGTCAACCGTGTCTATGATCTGGCGACGCGTGATGTGGCGGGCTTCGACGCCTATGCCCGGCAGGCGGCGAAACTGTTCGACGCCAGGGCCGACGTCCTCGAGGATGTGCTGGATGGCCTGTTTCACATCGCCAAGGCCGACGGTGTGGTGCACGAGGGGGAATTGGCCTATCTGGCGCAGGTGGCCGGAATCTTCGGCTTTGCGGAAGCAGATTTCGCCCGGGTGAAGGCGCGCCATGTGCGCCTGCCGGAGGAAGACCCCCGTGAGGTGCTGGGCGTGGCCCCGGACACGCCGTTCGATGAGATCAAGAAACGCCACCGCGCGCTGGTGCGCCAGAACCATCCGGACCGGCATGTGGCCGAGGGCGTGCCGCCGGAAATGGTGGAGATCGTGACGCGGCGGCTGGCGCGCATCAACGCCGCCTTTGACCGGATCGAGAAGGAGCGTGGCGCGTGAAGCGCTCGCCGCTGGCCAGCCATCAGCGCAGCGCCGTCAATGTCGAGGCGCGGCGCAACGGCCGCCTGCCGGACATGATCATCCTGCATTACACGGGCCTGCCCACGGCGGCGGAGTCGCTCGCCATGCTGTGCGGGACGGAGGGCGGCGTGTCGTGCCACTATTTCATCGATGAGCACGGGGTCATCACCCAGATGGTCGACGATCACCTGCGCGCCTGGCACGCGGGCGTGTCGTCGTGGCAGGGCGAGATCGACATCAACTCGCGCTCCATCGGAATCGAGATCCAGAACCCCGGCCACAGCGGCGGCTATCCGGCCTTCACGGCGGCCCAGATGATGGCGGCGGCGGACCTGTGCTGCGACCTGAAGCGCCGCCACGACATTCCCGCCCGCCATGTGCTGGCCCATTCCGACGTGGCGCCGGGGCGCAAGATCGATCCCGGCGAGAAGTTCGACTGGGCCTATCTGCATGGCAGGGGCGTGGGCCACTGGGTGGTGCCGACGCCGATCAGCGGCGGCAGCTTTCTGCAGGAGGGCGATCAGGGCCAGCCGGTCGAGGCCTTGCAGGCCATGCTGAAGCTCTATGGTTATGGCGTGGAGATCAGCGGCGTCTATGACGCGCGCACCCGTCTGGTGGTGGAGGCCTTCCAGCGTCATTTCCGGCAGGAACGGGTGGACGGCATCGCCGACCAATCCACCGTGACGACGCTGTATCGGCTGCTGGAGGCAATTCCAACGCTGTGATCACGGCTTGGCGCAGACCGCCAGCAGGCCCGCCACATCGGCCTCGGCGAGGGGGAAGGCGGCCTCGGCCCCATTGAGCCGCAGCCGCACACTGGTGGCACCGGCCAGCGCCTTGGGGATGACCGAAAGACGACCGAGATCGGCCTCGGCGTCGAGCTTGCCGGAATTTTCATCGCGCGTGACCTTGGCGCGGAGCCTGTAGGTCTTGCCTCCGGCGGAAAGGCGGAGCGGCAGGCGCTGACCGGCGCGGGCCTTGCCCCTGACCGGCAGGAAGAGGCTCATCCGCCCCGAGCCGATGCGGCACCAGAGGCTCAAGCCGACATCGTCGGTGTCCGGCACGCCGAACATGAGATAGGCGTCATCGTCGGTCATCTGCAGGCCCCACTGCCGTTCCTGGGCGGCGGCGGGGTTGATGCAGAGAAGGGCGAGAGCGAGGGAGAGTGCGGCGCGCATCAAGATTCCATGCTAGCTGTGTATGCCATCCACGGGAGAAGCCGCATGTATACCCTCTATTGGGACCGGGGCAACGCCAACATGGCGCCCCATGCACTGTTGATTGAACTGGCTCAGCCCTACAGGCTGGCGCGGGTTGACCTGAGCAAGCACGAGCAGCGCGGACCGGATTATCTCAGGCTCAATCCCAATGCCCGCGTGCCGACCATGACCAATGGTGCCAAGGTGATGTTCGAGGCTGCGGCCATCATGCTCTATCTGTGCGAGAACCACCCCGACAAGGGCCTGATGCCGGCGGTGGGCGACGGCCAGCGCCATCTCTTCCTGCAATGGCTGGTCTATCTCACCAACACGGTGCAGGAGGAGTTTCACCGTTATTATCATCCGGATTATCTGGCCACCAGCGCCGCCGCCCAGGCCGAGGTAAAAACCGTGGCGGAACGGCGGCTTGACGCCATGTTTTCACGGATTGATTCAGGTCTGGCCGAGGCCGGGCCCCATCTTCTCGGCGAGAGGTTCTCGGCCGCCGACATCTACCTCGTCATGCTGTGCCGCTGGGCGCGCAACCTGAACAACCCGCCACGGCTTATCCCGCCATCAGGCGGCTGGTGGATCTGGTGTCGGCGCGGCCGGCATGGGCGAAGATGATGGCGGAAGAGGGCATCACCTGGGATGGCCGCAGCGCCTGATGACGCGCCGGATGGGGCAAGGTGCCGGGCTCAAAGATGCGCCTTCGCCTCGTCGCCAAGATGGTTCATGAGCAGCGTGAGATTGCGGGTGTTGGATTTGAAATAGACGTCGAAGATGTCGCCGAGGATGGGCACGGCACCCAGACCCGTGTCCATGGCGACATTGCCCGCCATCTTCACCAGCAGCCGGCCGGGCGCACCGAGACGCCAGGCCTCGGCCAGCACATAGCCGGAGACCAGAAGGCCCACCATGTCGCCCGCACCCGGCACCAGGCCCAACAGCGCGTCGGCCCCCAGCCGGGTCTTGATGAAGGGGATCTTGATGGCCGTATCCATGGTGCGGGCAATGCGGGAGAGCCGCTTCAGCGTCTTCGCCCGGTCGGCGGCGGTGACGGGAACGCGGGCGGCAGAGGCGGTGGCGGTGAAGACGGCCATGGGCGGGCTCCTGTGCAAAACGGGCCAGAGATGGGGGCGGCATTCCCGGTTTCAAGTCTTTTCTTGCCAGAGGGGGTGGCAGCGCCTAACTCCAATCCGCCAGTCGGCCGGATGGCCGCCGCCGCAAGGCCCGAAAGGGCGCGGGGGAGGAAAGTCCGGGCTCCATGGAAGTACGGTGCCGGGTAACGCCCGGCGGGGGCGACCCCAGGGACAGTGCCACAGAAACAAACCGCCCCAGGCTTCGGCTCAGGGCAAGGGTGAAAAGGTGCGGCAAGAGCGCACCGCGGCCCCGGCAACGGGGACGGTCCAGGCAAACCCCACCGGGAGCAAGACCGAATAGGGGTGGCGCGGGGCTTCGGCCCCAGGGCGATTTCCGGCCCGCCGCCCGGGTTGGTTGCGCGAAGCCGCCGGCGACGGCGGCTCCAGATGAATGGCCATCGGCGGGGGCAACCCCGGCCACAGAACCCGGCTTACAGGCCGACTGGCGCTTTCCCTGCCGTGGGGGATTTTTACCGGGTGCCCATGGCCCCGGAATGAATCGCATTTGAAACGATTTGTTAAGATTGCCGGGGGCAATGTCAGGTCATCGTTAACGACTTGTTCACCCGCGAGTTGCCGGTCCATGCTTCCGCCTGCCTTAACCGCCGCGAGGCCCCATGTGCCCGTCCTGCTGGACGCGGTTCTGCGCCAGCTTGCGCCCGCGGACGGCGAGGTTTTCGTGGACGGCACCTTTGGCGCGGGCGGCTATAGCAGCGCCATCTTGGGCGCGGCGGACACGCGGGTCATCGCCATTGACCGCGACGCCACGGCCATTGCCGCGGGCAGCGCAGTGCGCGCGGCGGCGGCGGGGCGGCTGACCCTGGTGGAGGGGCGGTTTTCGGCGCTGGCCGACCATGTGCGCGGGCTAGGGCTTCAGGCGGTGGATGGCGTGGTGCTGGATATCGGGGTGTCCTCCATGCAACTCGATCAGGCGGCGCGCGGTTTTTCCTTCCTGCGCGAGGGGCCGCTCGACATGCGCATGGGGTCCGATGGTCCCAGTGCCGCCGACCACGTGAACCGGCTGGCGCAGGCCGAGCTGGCCAATGTCATCTATGCCTATGGCGAGGAGCCGCGGGCCCGCGCCATCGCCCGCGCCATCGTGGCGGCCCGCACCGAGACGCCCATAGTCACCACGCCCGGTCTGGTGCGCGCGGTGGAGCGCGCCACCGGGCCGCAGCGGGCGCGCGACCGCATTCATCCGGCGACCCGGACCTTTCAGGCGCTGCGCATCTTCGTCAACGACGAGTTGGCCGAACTGGCGGCGGCCCTGTCCGGAGCCGAGCAGATCCTGCGCGCCGGGGGACGGCTGGTGGTGGTCAGTTTCCATTCGCTGGAGGACCGCATCGTCAAGCGCTTCATGACCGAGCGTTCGGGGCACAGGCCCGCCGCCTCGCGCCACCTGCCGGCTCAGTCCCAGGGGCCGGAACCCAGTTTCACCCTGCCGTTCAAGGGCCATGTGGCGGCAGAGGAAGCGGAGGCCGAGGCCAATCCGCGCGCCCGCTCGGCCAAGCTGCGCTGCGCCGTCCGCACGGCGGCGCCGGCCTGGCCCGCCTTCCGCGACGTGCCCCAGGCCCTGGAGGTTTCCTGATGGTCAAGCTCGTCAATGCGCTGCTGGTCTTTGCGGTGCTGGTTTCCGCCGCCTTTCTCTATGGGCTGGAGCACCGCACGCGCGGCGCGGAAAAGATCATTGCCGGGCTGAAGCGCGACATCGCCGAGGAAGGCGAGGCCATGAAGCTGCTGAAGGCGGAATGGGCCAGCCTCATCCGTCCCGACCGGTTGCAGAAGCTGGCCGAGGCCAACGGCAAGCTCAAGCCCGCCATGGTCGATCAGTATGTGAGCCTGAATGAACTGATGAACCGCCTGCCGGATGCGCCGGTGAAGCCGCCGGAAGCCAGAAGCGACGATCCCATCGGTGCCATTCTGAAGGAAATGGAAGAGCAATGAGCGCGGACGAGACCTTGAACGAAGCCCCGCGCGCGCTGGCGGGCCAGAACCGCATCAGGCTGGTGGCGCTCGGCTTTTCGCTGGCCTTCATGGCCATTGCCACGCAACTGGGCAATCTCACCATCATCAACGGCCGCAGCGCCGCCGAGCGGGCCAGCGTGGTGCCGCAGACCCGCCTGCCGCGCCCCGACATCGTGGACCGCAACGGCACCATCATGGCGACCGACATTGCGGTGGCCTCGCTCTTCGCCGATCCGCGCAAGGTGATCGACGTGGACGAGGCGGTGGAACTGATCACCGCCACGCTGCCCGATGTGGATGCCAAGCAGTTGCGCGCCAAGCTGACGAGGCCCGGTTCGGCCTTTGCCTGGATCAAGCGTCAGGTTTCGCCGGAGGAGCGCGACGCCGTCTATAACCTGGGCATTCCCGGCGTGGCCTATGTGAATGAACGGCGCCGGGTCTATCCGCTCGGCAGGCTTGCGGCCCATGCGGTGGGCTATGTCGATCTCGACACCAAGGGCATTGCCGGCATCGAGAAATATCTCGACACGGATGGCGCGATCTACACCGCCTCGCTTGCCAGCCCCGACAAGCCGGAAATGGCCCCGGCACAACTGTCCATGGACATGCGGGTGCAACATGGGCTGACCGATGAACTGGCCAAGGCCATCGCCAAGTATCGCGCCAAGGCGGGCGGCGGCATCATCATGGATTCGGAAACCGGCGAAATCGTCGGCATGGTGTCGCTGCCGGATTACAATCCCAACGACGAGGACAAGCACCTGACCAGCGCCCAGCAGAACCGCATGACCTCAGGCGTGTTCGAACTGGGTTCGGTGATCAAGGCCATCACCTTCGCCATGGCCTTCGACTATGGCGTGACCGACCTCAACGGCTCCTATGACGCGCGCTATCCGCTGGTCATCGGCAATGCCCGGATCGACGACTATCACGCCAAGCACAAGGTGCTGACCGTGCCGGAGATCTTCGTCAACTCCTCCAACATCGGCACGGCCAAGATGGCCCTGCAGGTGGGCGAGGAGAACCATCAGGCCTTCCTGCGCAAGGTGGGGCTGTTCGACCGCATGACCACGGAAATTCCGGAAAGCGCCAAGCCGCTGCTGCCCCGGCGCTGGAGCAAGCTCGTCACCGCCACGGCGGCCTTCGGCCATGGTTTCGCGGTTCAGCCCTTGCAGGGCATCTCGGTCGTCGCAGGCATCCTGAACGAGGGCAGGATGTGCCCGCCCACCTTCCTGAAGCGCACGGCGGAGGAATGCGCCGTGCTGGCCAAGGACATCGTGAAGCCCGCGACCTCGGAAATGATGCGGAAGCTGTTCCGGCTCAATGTGGTGGAGGGCACCGCCGAGGGAGCCGACGCCATCGGCTATCGCGTGGGCGGCAAGACCGGCACGGCGGAAAAGGTCATCAACGGGCGTTATTCCAAGGACCACCGGCTCAACAGTTTCATCGGGGCCTTCCCCATGGAGCGGCCGAAATATGTGATCCTCATCATGCTGGACGAGCCGCAGGCCCTGCCGGAAACCTTCGGCTTTGCCACATCGGGCTGGAACGCCGTGCCCACGGCGGGCAAGGTCATCGAGCGGGTGGCACCGATTTTGGGGATTGCGCCACAATTCACCCAGAAGGATCTGGAAAAACTCGCCAAGCGCAAGGCCAAGGCGCAGAAGGACGGCTGATCATGGCAAACAGGCTGATATATCTGGTGGGCACCGACGGCCGCTTGCCGCCGGGGGCGGGCGATGTGCGGGTGGCCGGCATCACCGCCGACAGCCGCGCCGTGAAGCCGGGTTTCGTCTTTGCCGCATTGCCGGGCACCAAGGTGGACGGCGCCAAGTTCATTCCCCAGGCCATTGCCCAGGGGGCGAGCGCCATCGTGGTGCAGGCCGGACATTACGAAGGACCGGGCCTGGTCATCGAGAGCGACAATCCGCGCCGGCTCTATGCACTGATGGCGGCGCGCCTCGCCGGGCCGCAGCCCGACAATATCGTGGCGGTGACCGGCACCAATGGCAAGACCTCGGTGGCGGCCTTCGTGCGGCAGATCTGGTCGGCGCTGGGTTTTCGCGCGGCCAGTCTTGGCACCATCGGGGTGGTGGGACCATCGGGCGCGCAGTATCTCTCGCACACCACACCGGACCCCATCGAGTTGCACCGGATTGCCGCTGACCTCAAGGCCGATCATGTGGACCATCTGGCCATCGAGGCGTCGAGCCACGGCCTGGACCAGTTCCGCCTCGACGGCTTGCGTCTGTCGGCGGGGGCCTTCACCAATCTGACGCGCGACCACATGGATTATCACGCCACCGAGCAGGCCTACTTCGATGCCAAGATGCGGCTGTTCGAGGAACTGCTGCCCAAGGGCGCGCCTGCCGTCATCAATATCGATGCGCCGCATGGCGCGGAGGCGGCGGCGCGGGCCAGGAAGGCGGGCCTTGCGCTCTACACGGTGGGGCGCAAGGGCGAGCACTTGACGCTGCTCGATGACGCGCGCGAGGGCATGGTGCAGGTCCTGACCCTGCGCACGGCCAGAGGCGTTCATCGCGTGTCGCTGCCGCTGGCGGGAGAATTCCAGGCGGCCAATGCCCTGGTGGCGGCGGGGCTGGTGCTGGCAACGGGCGGCGAGGAGACGCAGGTGCTGCATGCCCTGCAAAGCCTGCGCGGCGCGCCGGGGCGGCTGGAGCAGGTGGGCCAGACGGCCCAGGGCGGCGCGGTCTTCGTGGATTATGCCCACACGCCCGACGCGCTGGACAACGCCATTCTGGCGCTGAAGCCCTATGCCACGGGCAGGCTGACGGTGGTCTTTGGCTGTGGCGGCGACCGCGACCGGGGCAAGCGCCCGCAGATGGGTGCCATCGCCGCGCGGCTGGCGCAGCGCGTCATCGTGACCGACGATAATCCGCGCACGGAAGACCCGGCCGCGATACGCGCCGAAATTCTCGCGGCAGCGCCGGGGGCGGAGGACATTGCCGACCGGGCGGCGGCCATTCGCGCCGGGGTGACGGGCCTTGGCGCGGGCGACATTCTGCTGGTGGCGGGCAAGGGCCACGAGCCGGGCCAGACGGTGGGCACCGAGGTGCGGCCCTTCAGCGATCATGCGGCGGTGCGGGCTGCCCTTGCGGGTGAGGATTATCATGGCTGAGCGGCCGCTGTGGGGCGCAAGCGAGGCGGCCGATGCCGCCGGTGGCAGGCTGGCTGGAATCCCGGCGACGGCCATCAATGGCGTCTCCATCGATACGCGCACCATCGCGCCGGGTGATATTTTCGTGGCCCTGAAGGGCGACAGCCGCGACGGCCATGATTTCGTGGTGCAGGCGTTGCAGAGCGGGGCCGGGGCGGCGCTGGTGGCGCGCGAGACGCCGGAGATGCGGGCGGCGGGCGCGCTCATCGTGGTGCCCGATGATCCGCTGCTTGGGCTGGAGCGTCTGGGGGTTGCGGCGCGGGCGCGCTCCACGGCTGGCATTGCCGCCATCACCGGCAGCGTCGGCAAGACCTCGACCAAGGAAATGCTGCGGGCCGCACTTTCCGCCTGTGGTGCGACCCATGCCTCGGCGGCATCCTTCAACAATCACTGGGGCGTGCCCCTGACGCTGGCGCGCCTGCCGGTTTCGGCACGCTATGGCATTTTTGAAATCGGCATGAACCATACGGGCGAGATCACGCCGCTCGTGGCCATGGTGCGCCCCCAGGTGGCGGTGATCACCAATGTGGCGGCAAGCCACCTCGGCAACTTCGCCTCGCTGGACGAGATTGCCGCGGCCAAGGCCGAAATCTTCACCGGGCTGGAGAAGGACGGCACGGCGGTCTTGAACCGCGACAGCGCGCACTTTGATTTTCTCGCCGCCGCGGCGCGCCAGCGCGGCATCAAGAACATCGTGGCCTTCGGCAAGCACGCGGATGCGGGAGTGCGCATCGTTGATCTCGTGCTGCACACGGGCTGCTCCTGTGTCACCGCCGATGTCATGGGCGAGCGCGTGATGTTCAAGCTCGGCGTGCCGGGCGAGCACATGGCGGTCAATGCCATGGGGGTTCGGGCGAGGGCAAACCTGCCGGGGGCCGATCTGGCCCGGGCGGCGCGGGCCTTGGCCGAACCCCCCCCCGCCAAGGGCCGGGGCCAGCAGAGCCGGCTGCAACTGCCGGGGGGCGAATTGCTGCTCATCGACGAAAGCTACAACGCCAATCCCGCCTCCATGGCGGCGGCCCTGGCGCTGCTGGGGCGGGCCAAGCCGCGCCACGGCGGCCGGCGCATCGCGATTCTGGGCGACATGCTGGAACTGGGGGCGCATGCGGCGGCGCTGCATGCCGGTCTGGCCGCCCCCATGGACGAGCAGGGCGTTGATGTTCTATATGCCGCCGGCCCCGACATGGCCCATCTGTTCCAGGCGATTCCCGCCGCGAAACGGGGCGTCCATGCGGCCCGGGCGGCAGACCTGGAAGCGGTGGTGCTGGCGGGTCTCAAGGCCGGGGATGTGGTGATGATCAAGGGCTCGAACGGCAGCCGCATGGGGCCGCTGGCCGACGCCATCCGGGCGAAATGGCCGCCCGTCAACAAGGACTCGTAATGCTCTACTATCTGCTGACCAGCCTGACCTCCGAGGTCTCCGCCTTCAACGTCTTCCGCTACCTGACGACGCGGACCGGCGGGGCCATCCTGACGGCGCTGCTCTTCGCCTTCGTCTTCGGACCGAAGATCATTTCACTGTTGAAGGTGAAGCAGGGCAGGGGCCAGCCCATCCGCAGCGACGGGCCGCAGCGCCACATCGTGGAAAAGGCAGGCACCCCCACCATGGGCGGCTTGATGATCCTGTCGGCGGTCTTCGTCGCCACGCTGCTGTGGGCCGATCTGTCCAATCTCTATGTCTGGGCCGTGCTCTTCGTCACGCTGGGCTTCGGCGCCATCGGCTTCTATGACGACTATCTCAAGGTGACGCGCTCCTCGACGCGCGGCTTTTCTGGCCGGGTGCGCCTGCTGGCGGAATTCGTGGTGGCGGGCATTGCCGTCGCCTGCTTCATGTGGATCGGCGAAAAGCCGCTGTCGTCGTCGCTCGCCGTGCCCTTCCTCAAGGACGTGCTCATTCCCTTCGGCGGGTTTTTCATTTTCGTCGGCATGCTGGTCATCGTCGGCGCGGGCAATGCGGTGAACATGACCGATGGGCTTGATGGCCTGGCCATCATGCCGGTGATGATCGCGGCGGCAAGCTATGGCCTCATCGCCTATCTCGTCGGCAACGCGGTCTTCGCCAATTACCTGCAGGTGCATTTCGTGCGCGGCACGGGCGAGCTGGCGGTGATTTGCGGGGCGCTGGTGGGGGCGGGCATGGGCTTCCTGTGGTATAATGCGCCACCCGCCATGATCTTCATGGGCGACACGGGGTCGCTCTCCCTCGGCGGCGCGCTGGGCGCCATGGCCGTGGCGGTGAAGCATGAGATCGTGCTCGGCATCATCGGCGGGCTGTTCGTGCTCGAAACCGTGTCCGTCATCGTTCAGGTCATCTCCTTCAAAATGACCGGCAAGCGGGTTTTCGCCATGGCCCCCCTGCATCATCATTTCGAACAGAAGGGCTGGAAGGAACCGACCATCGTGATCCGTTTCTGGATCATCGCGCTGGTGCTGGCGCTGATCGGACTGTCCACCCTGAAGCTGAGGTAATCATGTTTCCGGCCAAGCGCTTTCATAACAAGTCGGTGGCGGTCTTCGGCCTGGGGCGTTCGGGCATCTCCTGCGCCAAGGCGCTGATGGAAGGCGGGGCGCGGGTCTTCGCCTGGGACGACAGCGACCCTTCGGTGGAGCAGGCCAGGGCCGCGGGCATCACCATCACCAACTTGCACACGGTGGATTTCCGCGACCTCGATGCGCTGGTGCTGTCGCCCGGTGTGCCGCTGACCCACCCGGAGCCGCACTGGACGGTGATCAAGGCGCACAAGGCCGACATTCCGGTGATCGGCGACACGGAAGTATTTGCCCGCGAGCTGGACGGCACGGGTGCCCGGATGGTGGCCATCACCGGCACCAACGGCAAGTCCACCACCACGGCGCTCATCGGCCATGTGCTGAAGGAGGCGGGACTTGACGTCGAGGTCGGCGGCAACATCGGCAAGGCCGTGTTCCTGCTCGATCCGCCACAGCCCGGACGGGTCTATGTGCTCGAACTGTCGTCCTTCCAGATCGACCTGATGCCGACGCTGAAACCGGATGTGGCGATCCTGACCAATCTGACGCCGGACCATCTCGACCGCCACGGCGGCATGGAACACTATGCCCAGGTGAAGGCCCGCATCTTCGCGCGCCAGGCAAAGGGCCAGACGGCGCTCATCGGGGTGGATGACGAGTGGTGCGTCGGCATCGCCGACCGGCTGAAGACCGCAGCCGATGTGCGCCGCGTGTCGGTGGACCATGGCTTGACCGAAGGCCTTTCGGTGCCGAACGGCATTCTTACCGATGCGCGGGCCGGCGAAAAATCCGTCACCATCGACCTCAACGAATGCCCGGCGCTGAAGGGTCTGCACAACTGGCAGAACGCCTGCATGGCCTATGGCGCGGCGCGGGCGCTCGGTGTGCCGGTGGAAAAAATCGCCGCCGCCATGATGAGCTTCCCCGGTCTCGCCCACCGCATGCAGGAGGTGGGACGGGTGCAGGGCGTGCCCTTCATCAATGACTCCAAGGCCACCAATGCCGATGCGGCGGCCAAGGCGCTCGCCTCCTTCGCCAACATCTACTGGATCGCGGGCGGCATCGCCAAGGCGGGCGGCATCGAGAGCTTGCGCCCCTGGTTCGGCAAGATCACGCGCGCCTATCTCATCGGCGTGGCGGCGGAGGAATTTTCGGCAACGCTCAGGGGCAAGGTCGACACGGTGATGGTGGACACGCTCGAACACGCGGTGAAGGCGGCGGCGCGCGATGCCGCGGCAGACCGCAACGGCAATGCCGTGGTGCTGCTGTCACCGGCGGCGGCCTCCTTCGACCAGTTCAAGAATTTTGAAGTGCGGGGCGATGCCTTTGTGAAGCTGGTGGCCGAATTGCCCGGTGCCGTCATGGCCAAGGGGGGAACGCTCTGATGCTGGTGTCACGCTCGGATCGCGGGTTGCTCGCCCGCTGGTGGTTCACGGTGGACCGGCCGCTGCTGTCGGCGGTGCTGCTGCTCATGGCGGCGGGCGTGCTCATCTCCATGGCGGCCAGCCCGCCGGTGGCCGAGCGCATCGGGCTCGACTCCTTTCACTTCATCAAGAGCCAGTTGTTCTATCTGGTCATCGCCGTGGGGCTGCTGGTTTCGGTTTCCTTCATGGATGTGATCTGGGCGCGGCGTCTGGCGCTGCTCACCTTCGTGGCCATGCTGGCGCTGATGGTGGCGGCCCTGTTCTTCGGACCGGAAATCAAGGGCGCGCACCGCTGGATCAACATCGGCCCCATCAACCTGCAACCCTCGGAAATCGCCAAGCCCGCCTTTGTCACGGTGGCGGCCTTCTTCCTCGCGGAACATGTGCGGCGCCCGGAAATGCCGGGGCATTTCATCGCCTATGGGCTTTTCGTGGTCTTCGTCGGCCTGCTGGTGATGCAGCCGGACTTCGGCCAGACGCTGCTGACGGTGGCCACCTTCGGCGTCATGCTGCTGGTCTTCGGCATTGCCTGGCGGGTCATCTTCGCGCTCCTCGGCCTGGCCGTGGGCGGCGGGGTGCTGGCCTATTTCACCGTGCCGCATGTGACCTCGCGCATCGACCGCTTTCTCAACCCGGACAAGGGCGACACCTTTCAGGTGGACACGGCCATTCAGGCCTTCAACAACGGCGGACTTCTGGGCACCGGCCCCGGCGCGGGCGAGGCCAAGCTGGTGCTGCCCGACGCGCACACGGATTTTTCCTTCGCCGTGGTGGGCGAGGAGTTCGGCTTCGTTGCCTGTCTGGCCCTCATGGCGGTCTTCTTCTACATCATCCAGCGTGTGCTGCGCCGGGCCAAGGGCGAGAGCGATCCCTTTGCGGCACTGGCCATGACCGGCCTTGCCGCCATGTTCGGGCTACAGGCCTGCATCAACATGGGGGTGAATGTGGCCCTGCTGCCGGCCAAGGGCATGACGCTGCCATTCATTTCCTACGGCGGTTCGTCGCTCATCGGCACGGCGCTGGCCATGGGGCTGGTGCTGGCACTGGCGCGGCGGCAACCGGCGCTGCACGTCTCGCCGGCGGGCTGGCAGGCGGTTCCGGCGTGAGGCAGGCGCGATGAGCGACAAGGGTCTTGTCATGCTGGCCGCCGGGGGAACCGGCGGTCATC
>OEIV010000424.1_pt1 | contig 23306 bp, 43 predicted proteins | sample 1539231 | NCBI WGS metagenome assembly OEIV01 (sample SAMN03794762, study PRJEB22550) | activated sludge metagenome | feature: wastewater treatment plant; material: activated sludge; isolation source: Wastewater treatment plant of a petroleum refinery complex | place: Argentina: Buenos Aires ... | reverse complement strand
AGTGCTTCATAAGCAAATTCATTAAAAACATCTTCAACTGCTACTTCATGAGATACTAGAGGCTGAATGAATAATTGCCACTTCTGTATAAGGCCAGTTAGTTCTGCGGGGTTGTAAGTAATGTTTTCCGGGATGTATTGGTTAACCAATGTATAGATAGATTGGCTTAATACAGTTCTGGCATCATTTACCCCAACAGGTGAAGTTAGGCTGTTGCTTCCGTCGACATTGGTAACCGTTAGAGTAACCTCAAAAAACCCATTACGGGTATAGTCATGGGTGGGGTTTTCATCGGTGCTATTACCCCCATCACCAAAGTCCCATGAATAACTCGTGGGACCGTTGGTAGATAGGTTAGTAAATTCTACCGAATATGCTCCACCACTCTTGTATGAGAACAAGGCTTTTGGTGCGGCCATATTGGCGTGATTTTAATTGTTGGGACTTAAGCTTCGATCAGCTTGATGGCATATTCGCGAAGAGCTTGTTCTTTCATCTCTCCCATCTTTGGATCGAGGTCATCAAAGTGTTTCTCCAGGAATTCGATGATAGCTTTCTTACCACCCGTAGTAGGGACCATATCCACGGTAAGTTCATCATCATCCTCTTCGCCTTCTTCTCCCTCACCATCATTCCCTTCCTCATCCTCCTCTTCCTTTTCTTTCTTAGGGGGTTTAGCAGCTTTACCTGGTTTTGGCTTATCCCCCTCAAGTGCTTTAGCCAAGTCAGAAGCCTGATATTTCTTGAATTCTTCCTCGCTGGCAAATTGGAGATGACCACCTTTCAGTGCTCGGTCAACTGCTTTATCAGCTCTCATTTTTTTGGTAAGTTCTACCACTTGACCTTTATCGATGGTGAGGTCGAGGGCGATGGAGTAAAAACCCTGGGCCTTTTCTCCGAGTTTGACATACTGTGCCATTGTGTTTATTTTGGGTTTAAATTTGATTGTAAATAGTAAAAATGGTCTAGAACAAAAAAAGCGGGCTTGGAAGCCCGCCCTCTTACTTGGATTTTAATTAACCGCTTTACCAGCTTAGCTGATAACTACGTTCTCCGCAGCATTAACGTCCATAGCCGCTGGGAATGGAGCAGCACCGATAGTTACAGAGCGATTCAGGATTACTGCAGCATCTGTGAACAATTTCGCAAAACCAGTGGTCAAGCTTACATAGGTAGCAAGCGTTTGGTTAGATACGATTTTCTCGGACTCAATTAGGAGTGGTTGAGCATTGAACTTGATCAGGGTCTTCTTAGAATCCAGGATAATTTGGCGATTAGCCGGAACATTACCGTGAATGTAATAGTTCGTGCTTTTCGGAACCGGAGTCTTCAGGTTCAGGGTAGCATGTGGGGTACCACTGTCTCGGTTTTTGAATTCCGCTAGATCGAGGGTGTCCAGGGCCATATCTTCGTTGGCAATAATCGTATCTGGAGTTCTTCCGATACGAGCCATGCGAATCCATACCCGGAGAAGGTCACGGTAAACTACTGTATTAGCAGTAGTAACACCAACTACCGGAGCAGCTTCAGAACCATCGGCCTGTTCACCATTGATAATACAGTCGATTGCCATAACGTCCAGAGCATAACCAAGCTTCTGGCCGAAGTCCTGCAAGAAGATGTTCAATACATCGATTGCCACATACTGCATAACCTCATAGGTCATAGAAATACCACGGCCAACCTTGAAGATTGAAACTTCTTTCTGTGCATAAGAAACTGTTCCCAGGGGAATGGTTTCTCCTTCGTTTACTCGCTTCGGAGCAGCATCAGACATTTTGATGTGTGGCATGATAGCCTTCAGCTGAGTTATGCCAACTTCCTGTGCAGTGATGTCAGCCCAGATTGGGGATTTGCGAAGACCCAGGCTAAGGGCTGCACGGATAATTTCCGGTACTACCCAACGAATGTCATCATCCGGTACAGTGAAAAGATTTTGAATTGTGTCCGTAGCCGTATCAATACCCAGATCGGTGAGAATATCATCGAGGGTAAATGATTGTTCTTCGGCATCGGCGTTGGCATCATCTGCAGAGAAAGCGGCTGAGGCATAATCCTCAAGCGAAACTTCCACTGGTGCGTCTTTATCTCGGCGAAGTGCTTCTGCACCTTTTACGAAGTCTTTAAGACGACCCTTGAAACGGGATTTTTCGAATTGAACTAATTTCATTTTTTTATTGTGTGTTGAGGATTATGGGAATGCTACGTGAACTTCTTCTGTGTCTGCAGCGGCAGCCAGTGCCCAACCAATGTAGTTGGCATCTGTTACAGTATTAGAACTTACTTTGTTCAGGTTATCAGTGCTTAAACCGGTTGTTTTTACTGCACCTGCTGATACAGACCCATCAGCTACGCATTTTACAATGCTTGAGGCTTTGAGTCGTACTGTTGCAATCTCACCAGCTGCGGCGTCCATGACAGCCACCCCGATGACATTCAGGTTTGCTTCCCCTGAGGCAGCTGGCTCAATTGTTCCGTCAGCTGCTACCAGCTTAACCAATTGTCCCGCTTTAACTGCAGATGCAGCTTTAACCTCGAAGGCTTCATTCAATTTGTGCATCTCCACTTTGTGGACAAGTGCACTTGAGCTTTCTTGATTAGCGTAAGGCATTTTATTCGGTATTTATTTTTATTGATAAGTATTCTTAGTGAACTTGGGATCGTTTACGCTTTTGATTTCCCTTTTTTGCGGTTACGCAAAGTTTCGTGGATGTCAGAAGTAGTTCTCTTAGCTTTGAGAGATTCCCCTGATTCTCCGGCCGCAGCAGAAGCACGGCTTACATTATGTGATTGGCAATCCTGACAGGTGAGGGGGTGTTTCTTTTCCACATCAGCCTCAAAGTTAGTAATCATCAATGACAGAGCATTAAAATCTTTGATCTCCAGCAAACCAAGTTGCTTAGTAAGGTCTTCACCCTTATAAAGAAGGCCGAGGGCTCTCTTTCCGCGGTCTACCAAATTGATAAAGGATTGTTTCTCTACCGCATTCTCACCAGTGCCGGCTTTGAGGGTTGCGATTTCAGTATCTTTTTCCCCAATAGTGGTTTTCAGGGTTGCGATTTCAGTATCTTTTTTAGAGATACTTTCATTCAAAGGAGTAACAGCATCAGTAACTGCCTGTCTTTGGGCATTGGTAACCATTGCTGCGAACTCTTCCGGTGTTTCCCCGGTAAAGGCCAATCCCAACAGGGTAGCCAATTGAAGCAGTTGTTCTTTTTTCATTTTGTTTTGAGTGATTTCTGATGAATTTGGATTATTAGGTGTCGAAGAAGATAGTTGAACTGTTCCCTCCGGGTTTTTATAGTCAATAAAAAATACATGGGTATTTTTATCATGTTCATGCTGACCTGATAGGCTGAGCATGGATTTAACGTGTTTAGGCATTGCTATCTTCCCATCTTCTCCCACCAACTTAGCATAGGGGTCAGCTCCATGGTTTACGAGGGAGGTTTCATAATAAGACTTAATCTTTGTTACAACCCGGCGAATCATGTTACCATCCTTATCAAATGAACCCAACTTACTCCAAAATTCATTAACGTCCATTTCGGGGTGAGATTGTTCCCACAAGAAGGCCACCGTTACGGAATTTGAATGGATAGCTGGTGGGTTCATCATTACAGCTCTGGCAATTCTAGGATTACTCTTACCATCAATTTTAAGTACACCATTTATTCCCGGTGGTACTTTCAAACCATTTATAGTTGATTCGCCATCCCATCTAGTGCTCAGCACCGAACCAATGGCATTACCTAAAGCTGTCTCATGGTCAACATTTACTGTTTGCCCCACCAAAAGGGGCATAGATGCCTTAAGTACCCCCGGTTTACCAAAGTCAATTGGGTTTACCTTTGGGTGGACGATTGTTTCTGAGAGTAGCCTGAACTCCGGGTAGATGAATTCGTCATCTTTAGGCTTAAGGTCTTCTACATTCAAATCCGGGTAATAGGTTGTATAATTCGGAGTTGAAGAATCGAACAACCCGAAGCGTTGGGTGTCCGAGGGTTTAAAGATTACCGGCATCCCCAATTCTTGGTTAGCAGCTACCTTTTCTGCTACAGCTCGGGGATAACAACCCATCAAGCTATGTCCTGAACCCAGGATTACTATGTCTTCGAATTCCATTGGTATAATGTTTGTTATTTATTTTTCTGGTCTTTTCTTTTAGGTTGGGCTTTCTTTTTATCCCGACTCTTACGATCATTGCTATCGTCCCTTTTTTCCTTCTTCTGTTGTTTCTGATGCTCAGCAGCGGGGGTAACATCCCTTGGTACTCTCCAATCCTTTTGATCAGGTGATGTATAACCGGATTCCTCGGCAAATTGTTCTTGGCTGATAATACCCTGATCGTATAGCACCATTAGGTTGCGGAGCTTATATTCCATAGCCTGTTGATACTTAAGGTCGTCGGTTATAGTAGAAGCCTTAAATTCTACCTTTACATGTTCTACTTCGAAGCCGGCTAGTTTAAGTTCAAACAAGTAGATGTCTTCTAATATATAGCTCAAGATGCTTTGAATACTGTTGAGCTGGGAAAGCATCTTAGTAAACACAATTGATAAGTGGGTTTCAGACTTACCCGCATCGATCCCCATAAAGCTGGGGTGAGTCTTCAAACCATTTGCTATTTTAACCTGGTTAACATGGTAAAGTTCCGGTAGGCCCGATATATTCTGGGTAGTAGAGTGGAACTCATATTCATGGTCGTCTTGGTAACCAACACTAATACCATCTGATAAACCAGCCCCTACTCTCTTTTTGGTTTCGTCCAATAAACTATCCAACCTCTTTTTATAGTTGGCATCATTCTCACCACCATCTTGGTCGGGTTTACTTAGTTTTACTTCTAAGAAACCGAGTAAACCCATCAGGTGGAGAATGTTGTCGATGTTCGCATCCATCTTACGGCTTTTAGCAATCGCTTTCAATGCCGTTAAAAACGGGGGAATCCCGTACGGGATTTCCTCATCACTTCCTATACCAATATATTTATAAGTTGATTGGTTTAGCTTTATAGTAACCCTCTTCTTCGGGTCTAAGGTATTCTTCCTAATTTGATATGGAGCATACCGGCCCTTCACTAATTTAAAACGTATGGTTTCGGGGTTAATGAAGGCAATGTTTTCTATTCCGGAGAGGTCGTTTTTTGGTACTGCTTCAACAGACCCAGCCCCAGATATCCAAATTTGAGATAGCAGGGTGTCTACTATACCCGTAATGCCGTGGCGGCCATCAGCCCATGTTTTAGAAACCGTTTCTAGGTGCAGCCTCATACGATCCTGGGTTTCGGGGTCTATTTTCTGACTAAATTTAATTTTGTGACCAGTATTAGTGAGTTTTACCAAGTCATTTATTACCAACCCCATATTTTCATCCCCTTTAACAAGAGAACGAATAACTTTAATGTTGTCTACGGCAAACTGGGGAGTGATAAAAGAATACTCTGAGGCTAAGGTATCAATATAGGACTGGCCGTTTGTATTAATCTCACTAATTCGGCCTTTAGGGACATCGGCAATAACTTTCTTAGCTACTTTTGGCCTGGCCAAGTCTGTTGAGGGTTCTGGTTCTCCAAACCACCTCTTATATAGTGTAGAGAAAAAATTGGTTTTAGCCATTATCTTGGTGCTACTGTTATTTGTTTTAACTTTCCTTTTCTGACATAATTAGTTATTGCTTTACCTAAGATATCATCGTCTGAGAAAGTTTGATCATCGTCATCATCTGCATCTGATCCCTTGCGGTCTTTACCCATGGCGATAGGTTTGTTGTCCTCGTTATAAATAAACGTGTAAGCCTCTTGTACAAAGAATGGGTCTTTAATTGTAACCTCATCATTCCTTATATCTTGTTCCAAACCGTCGATTATAATAGGCCTGTTCTTTTGGGTTGTTAACCAACCGGGTATCCTTTCAATCTTGCCTTTTTTCTTCCCTTTCTCCCTGATTATTTTTTCATGATAGTAAAGATTAGAATAACCCTGATCTTGTAAACCAGCTGTTACTGCTTCCCCGATATCGTTGGTTTCCGGGGCAATAAGTGCATTGTTGTATTCCTTACCTTTCTTAGCTAATAAATCCCTGAACTGCCTGGTGGATAATTTACCCTTGAACACGGCTTTCTCATCGCCATGCCTGTCCATGATAGTAAAGGATGAATAATCTCGAGAACGACCCGTTGAAACGTCTGCGCCGATAGCATAGTGTTCCCCTGGTACTGGTTTTTCGAATACCAATAAGCTGCCGTTATAAGAAGTATCAATTACATCGTAGGTAGGTAATAAGTCCTCAATGGCTTTAATTTGCACAAGGTCAAATACGGAATAACCAGAAGTTAAGAATGACCCATCGATCTCCTGGGCGGTTCTTCTAGCCCCAAGAGCTCTCTTCTGTTCATTATACCAATCCATATCCCTTTCTGGGTGCATCTGCCACTTTAACCGGATGGGATAGAAGTCATTTCCTCCCGCACAAGCATCAACCCAGGTTTTATGGAAAAAGTTACCAACACCGTAGGGCGTTGAATTAAGAATACAATAGCCCCCCGTAGAAAGAGTTGGGAAAGCAGATGCCCAAATGAGGTTAGCCCAACGAATGATGGCTGCTTCATCGATTACAAGCAATGAAATACCTTCTGAACGGCCGGCTTCTTCGGTTGTTGGGATGGATGATATGATGGAACCATTGGCAAATTCCATATCAGTGGCCGTGCCATATTCCCCTGAACGCCCGTTTACTATCGGTACTTGTAAATGCTCTGGAAGATTTTTGTACATGTACTTGATCTTCCTTAAAACCTTCTTAGCTACCCTATCCTTGATAGATATAATCTGGATGTTTTTGTTGGGGTGATACATAGCTAACCACAGGCAATATAAGGATATCAATTCTGTAATTCCAGCTTGACGGAACTTTAAGATGATATTAAACCTGCGGTGGATAAAGTTCCAGAGTACACTCCTTTGGTATGGGTATAAATCGAACTTTACCCTACCGGTTTTAGGGTTAACGACCCAAATGAAAGTTGAAAAGAAGAACGGGTCTTTTACTACTTCGAGCAATTCCCCAAACTGCCTTTTATTGAGGCTTCCAACTACTTTTACCTTACCTTGTTTGTGGCCTATTGCTGCCATAAATTCCTTGTGGTTTTTTACTAGGATATATTATATCTATTTGCCCTTTAGTTGGCAAATAGTATATATCCTATGTAAATGGTGGTATTTCAAAGTAGTTTAAACTAGAAATTCAATCTTAATTGCTCAATCAGGTTAGCTTGTGGGAATATATCTTGCTTATCCTTCCTCACTGTAGTATGGGACCATATCCCGGGGATCTTATTGGTTATCACCTTTTCATTGTATTCCCAAAACTTGGGATTAGATTTAAGGTTATCGGTTACAATACTCGGAAATTTGTCCTTTAAGTATTTTATCAGAGCTATGGTTGATTCTACCTGCTGGTCAGTATAGGCTTGGAATCCAAATGAACTTCTATAACCCTTGGGAAAAGGAATAACCAAGTTGGTTGGTATCACTCTTCCTTTATAATCTACCCATTGTTTGGTTTCATGGGAGAATTTTAAGCCCCCCATTGACACCAGCTCTATCCCAATAGAATGTTTCTCGTTCCAATCATCATCGCCTTTTATACCCAAATGGTAGGCCCAGTGTTTTTCATCAAAAGTTCTGAAGATAGAACCGTCTCTGTCTATTACAAAGGCTGTCCCAACCCTTTCTGGCGTAGAGTTCCACCATTGATAGGCTGATTGAAAACCCCCACCGGAGGTATGGTGTAAGAATATAGATTTCTTTTCAAAAAGGTCTGTTATGTATTGGCCGTTTTTTATAAATTGATTTGTTATGACAGGTGTTTTTGTTCCCATTTTTCGTATTTATTAATTTGTTTCATAAACCATAATCCTATTTCATAAGGGGGAGTTTTAGCTACTGTTGCCCTACATTTGTTGAGCCAGTACTGTAGCTTATCCGTGTCAACGTGTAGGACAAAATCATCAGGTACTCCCTGGATCATGGCAATCATTCTCGGGCTTAGGACATTCCCCCTACTATCAAACTGGCGTGTTTCCTTCATTGCCGTTTTTGGGTAATCATCCTTTTCATTGCGGTAGACTCCTGGCAGTGTACCCATTTTAGTGTTTGGCATCAGCCAACGGGTTTCATCTTTAAAGTGGGTGTTCCATACTTTCTTTACTTGGCCCAGATTCAGTTTTACATTTCTGAATTTCATGCACACTTGTTTATTAAGGGGTTCTGATTGGCAACCAGTAAGATTTTCTTTGTTCAATCGGTAATACTTCTCAATTCTACCAACTAGCCTGGGCTTAGCTACTGGGTATACATCAGTAAAGATTTTATCAAAATACCTGTTTAGATTCTTTGTACCGATAATAACCAACCTTTTGCGAGTTTTTTGGTGATTACCAAATTCAAATACTGAATGGTCTAGGAAAAGGAAATCATAGCCCGGTAAATATTTTTTCCAATCCGGGATAGTAATATTCTTCATAATGGCCGGTAGGTTTTCCATCATAAAGATTTCTGGTTGGTACTTGTTTACGCAGTAGATGTAGAACTGTAAACTTTCATTCTGTTTGGGGTTAAACAATTTCTTAAATACGGACAAAGCCAATTTACTGCTGTGGCCACAATCGGGAGCTCCTATAATAATCTTTACCTTTTTTTTACTGATAAAAGGAACCGAATTTATATCGGTGAAATATGGGATGTTTTTGAAGTTAGCCCTCCACTGTTCTTGGTTCTTAGTATGGAAGATTTTACGTGGCTCAATGTTGGCAATTAACCTATCTTTAGCCGGGTGGAGTATTACCCCATTACCCCCACAAACTCCCAAGATGTCTCTTGTTTTTTTCTTTTTCTTAATCATGACTATTTTGGTTTATATATAAAAGACTGCATCTTATGTCTAAAGAAAAACCCATTCAAGAATTACCCTTTGATAAAGTTAGTGATAATTTGGCTGAGTATGGCGAATATGTCGCTATGCAACAAAAGTTGATAGCTGATTTATATTTGCATTTCAGTTATGCTAACAAGTCTCTTTCAGAATTAAATAATTTGGAAAAATCCCCTGTTATCTTGGGGTATAAGCCGAATTTGGAAGATCCCCAACAATTATCATACTACAAGAAATACATCCAACATAACAAAACCGTAAAAGGTAATATTAAAGTTATAGCAAACCAAGCCGAGGCCCAATTCGGGCAGATTGCTAGTAGGTTTAGAAGGCCCAACCCAACCATTGTTCGTCACTTAGAAAATGTACAGAAATATTTAAAACTTTGGGAGAAAATGAGTGAATTAGCGACCAATGTTAAAGAATATGGTTTGTTCCTTGATATCTTAAATCACATAAGGCAAGGAAAACCCATCGAATTAAAAGAATCCCCAGAAACCAATTAATCTTTGAGACTATTATTTTATAACATTACTATAACAGGTTTTAATGCGATTACTAGTTATAGAGTCCGTATTTTAATTTTAATTAAGGTCTACTATGGGGGCAACGGCCCCCATAGTGGTTTTAACCCATACCCATGTATAGAAAAAATAAAAAAACCCATACCCATGAAAAACTCGTTGGTGGGTCATGGCAATCAATCAACCCAGATTTGTTTAACTCAGAAACCCTTAACGGGGCTAATCTTTATGGTGAAGACTGTTGCTGGTTTTATTATAAAGCTCCTAAAAAATCAAATAACTTATCAAAAGAATCATTATGAAAAAAGATTTCGTTTTATTAACTATGATGGCCTCTATCGTTATTGGGGTCATAATTATTAAAAACCCCATATTTGAAGGGGTTATGGTGGGCTTAACTATGGTTGCCTGGTTTTTGTATGGCGTTCTAAAGAAAGAAGACACTTCTACTTATTACACTGAGCTAAACCATACACAAACAGAATTTTTCATTAAACAGTGTGGGGATATATTAAAACCCATACCCCTCGAATCCTTCGTGTTCCGCATAACATTTGTTGATTACCCAAAGGGTCAAAGGGGTTTAACTTACTTCTTAGGTATAGTAATGGTAATGGCAATGGCTTTTCATATAATGGGTATGAACAATTTCTCGGTTCCATTGGTTTATACTTACACGGTAATCATTGCTTTAATTACCATACTCCGAGGCTGGGTTAGGTTAAACCAATCCCTACAAATAACTAAGCTCGCTAACCGTTGTAAATTAGACCACGGGCAAACGGTTTTCTATCTCCGCAAGCATTATTCTTCCTATCATAAGACCAGGTATGTAAAATAAGAAGATCGCTTTTTGCGATCAATTTTGGTTTAGATAAGGGGGGAGCAACCGTAGTGCTCCCCCTTTTCTATTAATAATTCTCTAGTAATTCTTTTTATATAATCTTATAGAAATATAATTTTATTTGTTTTAATTACTAGAAAGTTACCAAAAAAAAGGGGGTTAAGACCCCCTTTCTATATTATTAAGCATAATTCTTAAAATGTTATCATCTGAGATGTTTTTATGCTTTTCCTTAATCAGGTTGATGGTATCTCTTAGCTCCATGATTACATCTTGGCCGTATTCTTCTAAGTCCTCCCAAATTATCTCAACTTCTTCTTTACTTAGTTCAGTAAACTTAGTCGCTAAAAATCTAAGCCCCAATGATTTAATATTAGAATGTTCCATGATCTATCTGTTTTCTAAGGATTGGTTTTTCGTATTCAAAAATATGTAGGTTTCCTATGTGCATAGTATAAGTGCCAAGCTCTAAAGTAAGATTTACCCAACCCCTCACCCACTCAGTCAAAAGCACCGCTAAGTAAATATCATCCCGGAAATGTCTTAGGAAATCACATGAACGAATGTAATATGTTATGTGTAGTTTGTTTTTCCTAATTATAAAGTGGTAACCTATGGTGCACGGTACTCTTTTGCCATGTGTTGCCCCAGTATCTTCTGGAAACCATACAGGTAAGAAAGCTTGCCTCGTAGTTGGGTCATTCCTTAAGAGGTTTACTACATCTTGTAAATCCCCATATTCATAACGTATACCAGAGCCGGGTAGTTCTTTTTGGCTCCTGTTAGCGTACTTAGGCCAAAACCTTTCCATATAAGTATGGGAGAACTTCTCCCCCTCATTTCTCATATCTTTATCCCGTTTATAGAAAGGCCATTGTTTATATGACTCGCCGGGGTTTAAAGGTAAGCCCCCTATACGTTCTTCGAAATGAATATCAGCCCATGGTAAGTTGGGTTTTATATGTCCCCTCATCTCATCAATCGTGAGGTTTTCCATGGGTACTTGAAAATAATGGTTTAAGACTTCCCACATCTTCATACCTGGTTCACCGGCTGTTTTCACTGATTGCCAAGTTTGGCTTTCAATTAATTCAGATTTGTTGTACAACTTAGCAGCTGCAACAGAGATGGCTTCTTTAAAGTTCTTATGAATGAAATTACACATACTTATTTTATTTCTTATTAGTCTGATAGGTTAAAGTAGCTAATAAAATGGATATACCAAAAAATAAATAAGAGAATTTGTATATGTAATAGCTGAATACCTCCCAACTAGTAAAGAATAGGATTATGTGCGATCCAACATACACTACAGCAGCTAAACCAATGAAGGCTGAAGAGAATTTTTCAATCGTGTTACGAAATTTTGGCATCAGTTTTGATTTTTAATTTTTCTTGTGGTACATGTTCTATATGGTCCCAATTATCCAGAAACTCCATAAAACTAGGGTAATTTACTCCCATGCCCCCTTCTGTTCTAGGAAACAAGGGGTAAATAGATATGGTTTTGTTGAAACGAGCATTTAGCTCATATAGGGCAAATGTGTAAACATTCCCCTGGGTATAACCAAAACCGGGTTTTCCTTTATATTGGGCTTTTAAAAACTCTTGCCTCATTGGGTCAATTTCCATAGCTCGTAGTATATATCTGCAGTGTAGAAACCATAAACATAAATAGTACAACCTATAAGAAACAGTAGAAACCTGGTCATGAAGTTAAAGCTGAATTTAGATGTTGATGCTATGGGCATATCCTGTAAAAACCAACCTGGGTAAATATTTTTCCCATGTAGCCAATTAGTGAAGCAATAATATAACCCATCATGGAAAAAAGGAAATATTAAAGCGGATCCTATTATACCCCTCCAATCAAACATGAATATGAACACTATGATAAAGCCTCTGAGCATAGAATAAACTAAGTGTTCATCGTACTTGTTCCTTGGTTGTTTCCTTACAGGGTGCTGTGAGTATATCATAGCCTCCATAAAAGAAGTTATGAGTATAAAGCATAAGTAAAACGTGATACGGGTCCAAAAATACCCGTAGAACATTAAGATTTCTTTGGTAATGTTTTCCATCTTTTAAATGTATCAATGATTAATGTAGTAACTATCCCCGTGATTATTACGGGTACAGCTAGCGAAGTTATTGGTAACTCATCGAAGTAATATATGTAAGTTGCCATAAATATACTTATAAACACCAGAATAGCCTTATTATCTGATGCGTGCCAAAAGATTTTCCACCACATTCGGGTGGTTCGATATCCATAAAACTGTCTCATAATTGTGTGGTTTGTTTTGTTGTAAATTTAGGTATGTAGCACCATTCTAAATCAAGGTGGGTAAAGCCACTTGAGCTGCTTGCACCTTCTATAACCCAATCTTTTACCAGGGTGCTATATCTGGCAAAGTGATAGTGGTCCTCTAAGCAAGCTCAACCCCGCTCACTTAAGCCCATCTTATTCATAATTTGGTCTGTAGACAAGTGGGGTTGAGCTTTACTGGTTTGATAGATGCGGGTAATAGCCATTAGTAATTCTTTTTGGTTTTTTTACCGTAACCGAGATTGATACAAGAGTTATTGGGAAGCCTTTTTTCGATATACCGCATTAAACTAAATGACGTAAAGACTTTGGTCCTTGCCAACCAACCCTCATACATTCGTTTCATTTGGTCTTCGCTTAGATCATGTTTTATTTCAAGCCAGCTCCGACTGTTGCCGAGCTTAATTTGGGCTTTAAATCTTTCCATACTCAGTCTTTGGATTTTTGTTGGTGGTATTTTGGGACTTTGAGGGCTTCTACAATGTTAAAGTGTTTCGTAAAACTGCCTTTAAATAACCTATAAACCTTACCATCGGGGTTATCTAGGAGTTGATAAGCTACTGTTTCTACCGTTACGTCTACTAACAACATTTTAAGAGGTGTTTCGGTTGCAATATGGCTTGTAACTATTAGAACTGCTCCTTTTGTTACTATTGAATCGGGTACTGCCATGAGATTTATTTATTATAAATAGTATTTCCCAGTTCTCTAGTTTATTTTAATCCACTTGTACCTAGAGTTAAAGGTCTCAAAGGTATTATCATCTATAATCTTTTGGACTTTCCCAGTCCTAAAGTATTTACCCACCCAAAATCTTTCCCCAACAACTGGTTTACTATGGGCATCACCTTCTACAACTATTGGTATGTTTTTCCGGTTCTTCCAAAGGGTGGCAACCCTTTCCAATTTAACTTTCATAGAGCAGTCTTTTTATTTATTGTACTTGACAAGTTTCTTGCATTTCTTACATTTTTCTACGACGCCTATAGTTACACTATTGCGTACCCCAAACCCGATATCATTGCCCATACAAAACTTTCCACTATCGATAACAACCCAATCATGAAAACCACCTTGGGAACAACCTCCTAAAGTAACCCACCAGGATTTTATTTTAGTTTTGGGTTTTAATCCTTGACTCAAAGTTGGCTTACCAAAACATAGTAACTTGAGGAGTAAGATAGTGATGATCACGGTTAATAGTACGTATAATACCACTAAAGGCATTAGTTTTTCATGATTCATAGGCTTTGTATTAAAGAGTAAACTACTAAAACTATGACAATAAATAAAGCCAAACCTACCCAGGGGTTTGGCTTTTCTTCAAAATAGGGATTAAAATTAGTATTTATGGTTTTAAGATTTTTTATGATCGTAACTAATTTCGCCATCGTCCAATTTAATGAAACCCCTTTCCAATTCTGCGATTATCCACCGTAAGTGTTCCGCACTATCCCATTCCCCATTTCTATGGGCTGATCTAAGGTTGGTTAATAGGGTTTGGACTAATACATTTGAAATGGTTTTAATACCAGCCTTAGTATATGGCCCATTATCATTTATATAGGCTTTCTTATCCACTTGGGGAGGTAAAATCAACCTATATTCTATCCACCGTAAGTTTACCTCTTGTACTCCCGGGCTTACTTCTATACCCAGGGTTGTTTCTAATTTAAAGGGAATGGTCATTTTATGGGATTTATTGTTCATTTCAGTATTTGTACTCATCTATTCTATCAACGGGTATATCGTGTATCTTAGCAGCTCCTTGCAGAACGGTCAGAGTATACACGTTTTTCAAAGGGTCATAATGGGATGCCATAAAAGCAGTACCCTCTATGTGTACTACAGACCCCACCTGGAAATAGGGTTTATGGCATCCCATGAATAGGATCATGGTTAGGATTAATAAGGATTTTTTCATACCTAACTGTATTTCTGATTTAAATATATTAGGGTATCGGGTCCGAGGGTTATTTCATGGGTTGTATATGCCACTGGCCTTTTATCTGGGTTATCTTCTTTCCATTTATCCAATAGCTTATCCATTTCTTTCCGGTTTTTGGCGGTAATTAGGACAAAATGTTCCCTGTTTAACCATTCATGCCAAACTATCAAGTAGATTTTCATATACTGTCGGGATTTGGGTTTGCATCTTTGTTTTTTTGGCATTATGTAATGGTCTTCAATTCTTTTCTTATCTTGCTCGCTAAGCCCGGTACCTTCCCAATCTAGGATGCCCAGCTTTTTATCGATGGCCCACCTTTCTTCTACCGATAGGCTAAGGAAATTACGGGGCCTTAGGAAACTCTTTTCAAACATTTCTCTTTCTGTCATGGGGTATAGGCATTGTATATGATTACGGTTGCTATTAGGATTAGGTATATACCTAGTAGGGTAAATGCAAGGATCTTTAGCTCCTTATCATTGTTTTCCTCATACTTTTCTGGATCTGGTTTGTCTATTATCATGTGGTTTATGGGTTAACAATCTCCGTTACAATATCCCCTTTCTGAGCAATAACTATCCCCCATAGTACAAGTGAAGGGTTCACTGCGGTCGTTCATATTGAATTCCTTGGTTTTGGGGTTGTAGTTTAGTTCTACACTAAAGTAGGACAGCTTCCTTTCATTTTTTTGGTTATCGGGGTTGTAGTTTGCCAAGTCTATCGTTAGGTATTCTACTTCAGCATCTGGATCTTCTACCTGATCTAGAGCTTCTGATAACCGTTTCAATAAGTCCTCTTTATCCTGTTTATTCATTGGTTAGTGTTATTTCTGGGATTCTTATAAAACCATCTTCTAGTTCCTGGATTACCTTTCTAAGGTGGGCTGCACTGTCCCATACCTTGTTCTCATGGGCTACATGGATGTTGCCTATTAGGGCTTGGACTAATGTATTGGTGATTACTTGGGTACCAGCTAAGGTATAAACCCCATTTTTATCAATATACCGGTTTTGGTCTAGTATAGAGGGGATTTTTAGGGTGAAATGGGCTGAGGAGAATATGGTAGAAGTAGGGGTTGCTTCTACCTGGAGTTTGCTCGTTACTATAAACTCTAGTTTCATTATTATGGGGTTTTGGATATAAATAGTATTTCCTAGAATCCGAGTATATATGGATTAAGGGGTTTCTGGAAATTTTTTTATGAGGTTCGGGATGTGGGAAGTTCCCTATTAGGATAAGAGGTTCGGGGGTGTACCTGGTACCTTTCTGGGATTAGGCTCTAGGATGTAGGATGTAGGATCAAGGCCTTATACGTATCCGAGAGCCCTAACACGTATAAGGGGGACCTGGCTCGGAAATAGGTAACTGGTTGCATAAGGGCATAAAAAAATGCCCCTAAAAAATAGGGGCATAAATTTTGTTTTGCTTCACTCACTTCATGCAATGCAATGCAATTTTTACAATTGCTTTAGTTTGCTCATCTGCATTATTGCCTGCGATATTTTCAATGCTCATATCTTGCGAAGTATATAAAGCATTAAAAAAGGCATTAAATGCTTTTATTGCTGCTACTTTAGCTGTCTTATCTTCACTTGCAGTTGCTTTGATAATTGCATTTAATAATTCATTGCGTTCATTGCGTATTTTGCGCCTCTCTGCTTTGTCTATTTTTTCACTTGCTTCATTATATCGTGCATTGTATGCAAATAAATTGTATTTTTCTTGCTTTTGCTTTGCTGCTTTTGCTGCTGCATTGCTTTTTAAAATTGCTTGCAAATCTGCTGCATTTAATTTGTCTAAGTCCATTTGTAAAATTTGCTTGCTGCTAACTTTGCTTTTGCTGCTTTGCTCAATTGCTGCTTTTGCTTCTGCTGCTTTTGTTTCTTTGTTGTTCATTGCTTTTGTTTTTTAAATTATTATTATTTATCTGCATTGCTTTATTGCTTTGCATGGAGCAAATATATATGTAGCAACTAAAAAAAAGCATTGATCTATGTTAATGAAAAAATTTATTTTTGGCATTGCTTTTGTTATATAATTTTTTAAAAAATTGCTATGCTTGCAGAATAAAAAAATTGCTATGCTTGCAGAATAAAAAAATTGCCCACTGCACCAGCCTTCCCACATCCTCTTAGTTAGCCAGAGCCGGGGGGCCGCACTTTCGAACCAGCCACGGAACCAGCCTTGAGGCCACCGGGTGAGGTTAACGAAACCGTGGTTAGCCCATATATATGTAATGTAATGGTCATATTTCAGGTCATATATCCATTGTTCAGTTGTAATGGTCATAATTCTGATGTAATTCTCGTCATAATTCTGATGTATAGATGGACAATATCTGGATCATATCTATGTCATATATTTCGGTCTTAGGGTAGTCGGCCCTTATGTATTGTCAGCCTAATACGATCAGCCCAAGACGATCAGCTTCTAGTAGTTTCGTATTTACTACTTTACTATACAATCAGCTTACTACTTTCTAAATTCTTGAAAAGTACTACAGGTACACCCATTATACACCAAACTACCCCCTGATGGAGGTAGAATGGTAGCAATAAACAACGTGGGCTATTGAATGGTGCCCAGTAGGGCTAGGACTACTATGGTCAGGATTAATAAGGTTCCTGAAGCCAAGATAGCCCAGAATGCGAAGTCTTCTCTTTTGTTCATGTTATTTGATTTTTAGTTTAGGATCATTGACCGGAGGTCTGAGTAGGTTTCGACCATTATATCGGTTTCGTTGTACCCGAGCTGTAGGGCGATTTTGACATCCTGTATTATGTCATCGTTTAGCCGGAGTGTCAGCTGCTTGGTGAAGCATGGAGTAGAGTCCATGGATATAGAGTCGTCCCCGCCTTCTGAGAATAAGAGGTCCAGGAAAGAACCCATAAGACAGTTAGCGATATGGTAGTTTTTTGGGCTCACTGTACCGTTTGGGTACATGTGGGGAAAATAGGTGGAATGGTTTGCGTTCATTAGTTTTTAGTAAAGATATTAGAAAGTTAAGCGATTTTGTTTAAGCGAATTATAAGTTCTTCATAGTCCCCGTTTGGGGTTTGAAGACTTATAGTGAGTAGATCTTCTTGGGGTTTATCTACTATTGTTAATTCCCCGTTAGTTTCCTGTTTTGTGTAGGGATGGTTTTTAATGAATCGGATAAGGTCTTTTTCGAATTGTTCTAGAGAAGTGGGTTGTGTTGGGTTTGTCATTGCTTTTGCTTTTTTAATTAATAAGGCAAATATGCGCATAAATAAACCTTGTGCAAATCCTTTTATTAACTTCTGTATGTTAACCCTTTTTTAAACAAGAGGGTGTCGGAAGTGACAGAAAAAGGCCCCTGGTTAAGGGGCCCTGTTTAATTGTTAGGTTAGGCTTCGATTGTGAAGCCAGAGTAATAAGCGAAGGAGATGATGCACTTAGCTTGTGCTTCATAGATGGTTTCTTCGAAGATAGAAGTGTAATCATCTGCTTGGTTAGCGTGATCCTGTACTGCCTTTTCTGTGTGTTTGCCGTCCGGTGCATTCCGCCATGCCCAATTGTCCAGTTCTTCGGCTTGTTTTGATAATAGAGTTGCCATCTCTACGAGTTGTTCGAGTGTTTGTGATTTGAGCGGGTTACCCTGTGGGGTTTTGATAGTAAACCCATAGAATCGTTCGAGCATTGGGTGAAGGCCGGGTTTTAGAGTGTGTTGCATTGCTTTTGTTGTTTTTAGAAGGGGTTTTCTGAAAGGTATTTTTCTAGGTCATCGATTGTGTATGAATAGGCATCCGGATCGTCCTTTAGTTCATCCAAGAGTATGGATATTGGGAGATTAGCGGATTTTAGATTTTCGATATCTGATTTGATATCTTGGTGTTTTTCGTTGTTTGTCATTGCTTTTGCTTTTTTAATTAATAAGGCAAATATGCGCATAAATAAAACACCCTGTTAATCCTAGTTATTAACACTTAATATAAAACACGAGGGCGTTAGATCTGTAGGGCCCTAAGGAGGGGTTCTGGTACCTTAATCCCGATTTTAAACACCCTCGTGATCTTCTGGCTGGATTAAGGTTTAAAGGGCCCTACGGCTAAGGGGCTCCGAGATCCGAACACCTGAACCTGACCCTCTCTCATACGTGCACGTTGTTAGCCGGGGGCCATAGATCCGTATAGCCAGAAGGCCCTATAGCTGTATAGCCTAATCCCCCTAATCCTAGATCGAATCATCCTCATCCGAGATACCTAACTGTACCTCTCTACGGTTATCATGAGTAACCTTCTGGGCAGCCTTTTCCTCTTCCCGGGCCTTTAATAGATCATCATCAAAGTTACCATATTCCCTATCTACAGTGTTACTATGTAGGTCCATAAAATTGTCAGCCTGGTACTTCTGATTAAGGTATGTAAGACTGTCGGCTTTGGGGCCTTCTATGGCCTTAGTTCCCTGGGGCCCACTACCTTGTTCCGAGCTCAAGTCAGTGGTACCTTGTATGAGCCTCATGGCGTCCATAACGGTAAACGTCTCGGTACCTTCTTGGTTAGCCTGAATGTTGTTCTGGATGTTAACCTGAAGGCCTTTCTGGGAGTCTTTGAATAGGCCTATAAGTTGGGCCATTCCGGATTGGGATTTAAGCATGAGTTCCAAGCTACGATTGACTTCTGAGCTGATGAAGGGTTGGTATGTATCGCCCTGGGATTTCATGAGAATTGAGGCCTGATGGCTGATTCGTAGTCGGTCCTCTAGGATCCAGGAAAATAGGCCCCCGACCAGGTCCTTGATACCTTGTTCCCCTAGTTGTTCTTCCCCTAGATTATACATCTTTGTTTGATATAGAAACAGCTTCCTCGTTAGTGTCATATTATCTATACTTAGATATGTAGATAGCTGTGGTATAGATATAGGCTTATTAAGTAGTTGATAGTTGTTAGCGATATAGTTCGATAGGATGATTTGAAGGCTTTGTTCATTAATTGGATTATTTTCTTGTTTTGGGTTTTGTTTGAGAGATAGAGTTAATCCTAATGGCCTTGGAATCCTTGTTTGATTCTTAGTAGTTAGTACTTGCTTAGTAGCTTTCTTAGACTTTGGTTTTTTGATCATTTCATTTGTTTTTAGATACATTAGACGGAGGAGGCTTGTGGGATGGGGATATTGGGATTAAGATATACACAGAGAAAGGAGAGTGGTTAGCTCCCCTTGTTATTATTAGTTGTTTAGGTATATTAGACTAGAATTGTATTGGGTGTGGAATACCGGTTACTTATAAGTGATTTCTATGGTATCTACTTCCTGGTAATAGATGATAGTAAGGTTATTTAGATCTAATTCTTCCATTGTTTCCATGTCCAGTAGGATTTGTATGTCTTTCTCTTCTGGCATTGGTATATTGACCTTAGCTACCAAGAGAGCTGCCAAGAGAGGCTCACTGGATTGTTCTTCAACTTGTACTTTCCAGAATGTTCCTAGTTTGGCTTTGTTGAAAGCTTCTGTGAATTCCGGTAGTTTTTCTTCTGGTAAGTGAGTAGATATAATTACTTTTGTCATTTATATGGGTTTTTGTTCTTCGATTTGTTGTTGGATATTTTCTATTTCGGATATGTAATCCTCAGACTCTAGGGCTATGACCTCCTTTGGTGAAACTGTAAGGGTTATGTTATCATCCGTTTGTGTATCCTCGATAGCGAATTCCAATAGGTCATTGATAATAGCTAGTTGAGCTTTTGATAGGTGTAATGTGATTTCCATTGTTACAGGTTTTCTATTGTTGTTATGAGTTTTTTGATTTCGGGGATTAAAGTTTCTTCCTCTTCTTTTGTTATCCCATCGAAGTTTGCAGATTGAAGGCTTTCATTGAGGAATTGCACTAGGCCCTTGATTGTATGGGAGTTTAGTTTAATCCTTAAGAGGAGTTCTTTGGGATCAAGGTTTGGGTAGAGGTTTGCAATAAAATTATTCATTGAGGCCCCTCTGAATACCTCATATCCCATGTTTGGGCTGGGAAAACCGGTGGAGTATTTAGCCTTAAGTTTTTCGTTTTGCTCCAGACAATGTTTAAGGAGTTTTTTATAGGTTTTGTGATTAAGCCTTTGTTCCCATTCCCTTAGTTGTTCTTTTTGGACTTTGAGCCCATCATAGTAGGAGAATACCTTTTTTGGTTCCATGGTCTATTTGTTTTGAGAGATTTCTTTCAAAGTGTTTTCGAGGTTTGCAGCAAATTGGTCGTACCGTTCTTTGGTGAAGGCGTAGCAGTTAACCCAGTGTGGGGTAATTAGCGGTAAAGGTATAGTATTCCAGACTTGGTGATGGTTAGGGTGATTATGGTTAGTGCATAGAATTGAGGCCTGGAATACGCCATTCTCGTTCTGGTTAATACCTATGATTTCCCCTTTTGTAGGGCCTAGTTTAATAGGTATACGGTTTTTGAGTACCCATTGATCTTCTTCGCTTTCGGGATCCCCCAGCCTGATGTCTTCTATGGTTATTCCGTAGGTTGCCATGAATACTGGGATGTTGTATTCTAGATCCCGTTTTTCATATTGATCTTTGGGTTCTTTGTTTAATGGGTTTGTCATTGCTTTTGCTTTTTTAATTATTGCCAAATATAGCAAGGGGGAGAACACCTTGTATATCTTTTTAGGACTTAGTTATTAACTTCTATTTTAACGTATAACTTATCTTGTAATTATAGGGCCCATTCGGATTCCCAAATTCATGTCTAACCTGTCCAGTTTGTAGGTCGATAGTTATTATCTTGCTTACTACATCTTCTACGAATTCTTGGGCTGATTTGTAATCGAGGTCAATTACTGGGCCCTCTTCATCATCCAATCCCATTTCACTTTTGAAAAGTATTTCCTTGGCTTCTTCTAATGATTCGGCACCTATCACGTCTTCCTCCATTTCCTCTAATCCACCGGGTACATTTATAATAAAGATAAAGAGTTTACTGTATTTCATGTTGTTTTGGGGTTATTGGGGGTATCTTTCTAGTTATTTAGTTATTCAAGTACTGGTTCTTCTAAGTAGATAATACTTTTAAGACTCTAGAGTATTATTTTAATTAATGTTGCTAGTTCTTCTGCGGATAGGGGTTTATCATTGTTTAACCACCATGTAATAAAGAAAGGTAGTGGGGAATTGGGAGCAGTTACCCTGTTAAATACATAGAAATAATCTTCTGGGGAAATTCGGCTATTGAGAGGATAGGCATCCTCATCTATTACTACATCAGAATATGGGCCCAGGCCATTCAGGTTTAGTAGAGAATCGATGGCATCCATTTGTAATTCCAATTTGTCATTGTCTTCATCAACTGAGTTGAAGGCTAAAATGTATAAGAATGATAATTCTCTGGGGTTGAGGTTTGTCATTGCTTTTAGTTTTTATCGAGTGAATAGATTTCTTTTGCTAGTTGGTCCATATCGAAATGATCATCATCTAGGTCGGCTTCCTGGAGTTTATCGGTAAAGCCTTCATGGTAATCCATGTCCCCGGGTTTTTGGGATTTGTAACCGTCTAATATGTCAAGTAACCAATCTGGGTCCCCGGCTCTGGCTTGCATGATTATGATGACATAGAAGTTAGGGTCTATGATTTCCTTTAATTTGTTGAGTTCGGGAGTTTCCATTGTTTATTGCTTTTTTAATTATGCCCAAATATGGCAATAATAAAAACACCTTGTATATCTTTTTTCCTCTTTTTTATAAACAAATGAAAAAGGCCCTTGTGTGGCCTTTTTCATTTTGAGGAATAGGTTAAGAGTGGTGTACCTCGGCCTGGAATTCAGAGAGCTCCTTTTGGAAAGCCTTTTTCTCCTTGTCATCGGCTGCATTGAGAATCTTGCTTTCGAGGGATGCAATCTTGGTCCGGCATTTTTGGCGGAAAGCCTTTTTGTCGAGTGGGTTAGTCATTCCCTCCGGGTAGACGTATTTCAGTTCCCGCATGGAGATAACCTCTTGTTTTACCTTTTTGGCGTTTTCTTGGTCAAGCTCTGCCTTTTTGAGGATAGGCTTTTTAGCTTTGCCGGTTTTTACTGTTTTGGTGGCTTTTGCCTTTTTGGAAACCTTGGTTCCCTGTTCTGCGATTTTTGACATTGTTTTAAGGATTTGAATTATTAATTATTTAATTTTAATTATGGAGCAAATATATAGCAAGGTAGAACACCCAGTTGAACTTATTTAGACTTTTTTGAACCTTTTTTCTTCCAGGTTTTAAGTTGCTTTTTCAAGGGCTTTAGGAGAGCCTTTAATTCCTTTATCTGGGCTTTTATTTCATTGATCCTGAGCTTTAAGTTTGTTTTAGCAGCCTTTCTTATCGAGGCATTTACAACCTTTACTTCCTTAGGTGTTTTTGGTTCAGGGGCTGTCATGGACGCCGCAGCTGGTTTTTTTGATTGTTTACTCATTGATTCCTTCTATTTGAGTTCTTGTATGTGTTTGGGGGATTTGGGATTTAGTTCCAAGCAGCTTAAACTGGGTGTTTTCCGGATTGGTTACCATATAGGGGTAATTTGAAACCTGGAATATGAAACCTTGGGCTTTTATGTAAGCAGTAGCCATGTATTGGATATGGTTACTTACCCAAGCTTCTGTGGGCAATTTACCGAAAAGGTTCTTGAACTCTTTTGCGTTCATCACCATTGATTGGGTAATAGAGTCCAAGATAGCCTGCCGGTATTTACCATTTTGGTCGGTATGGGGGTAATATTCAAGGGCTCTTATAAGTGTTTCAGCTTCCTTGAATGATA